>ERZ1034873.166-NODE-166-length-39502-cov-19.943392_pt1 | contig 39502 bp, 61 predicted proteins | sample MGYA00520689_ERZ1034873 | MGnify/ENA primary metagenome ERZ1034873 (study PRJEB33766, sample SAMN09781722) | gut metagenome | biome: gut microbiome | host: Homo sapiens | place: Madagascar | study: EMG produced TPA metagenomics assembly of the PRJNA485056 data...
GCATGCGGCGGAAACTTTAACCAACCGGGGGGAGGGCTGCAAGGAACCCCGCAGGCGCGGGCCTGAGCTTCCGCGCGCCCAAGCGTCCGCCAGTTTTCTCCGCGATCAGCGCCGCCGAAGCGGCCTGTTTCTGCTCATTTCCGCCGCAGTCTTGCGGCTGTGGCAGCGGTGGCACAGGCTCTGGAGGTTGCTTGCGTCGGTGAACACAGACCAGTCGCCCTTGTGGTCCCGGATGTGGTCCACGTCCGTGGCCCTCGTCCGGATGCCGTGCTTGGCGCACTCGCGGCACCACGGCTCCCGAAGGAGCTGCTCACTGCGCAGCGTTTTCCATTCCGGCGCTTGATACATCCAGCGCCAGGCCTGCGCTTCCTGGCTCCGTTCCTTGGGCCGTTTCGGCTGGTGCTCTGCGCAGTACCCGCCGGGCACCAGCCGATAGCAGCCCGGGTATAAACACGGTCTCAGCGGCTTCTGTGCCACGGGCTATCACCTCCGGGTAAAAACAAAAGCGCCGGACCCAACAACGCCCCCTCCGGGGAGTCATTGGCTCTGGCGCTTCACGCTCTGGCCTTCGTCGATATCCAGGATCACCTCGCTGTGGCACGTCCGGCAGTAGACCGGCAGGCCTCTCGCCCTGGTGGCGTCTGTGATCCTCAGCAGGCGGTGGTTGCGCTTGCAGATCGGGCAAGTCAACCATCCATCCTTTATGGCAAGTTTATCACCTTTTTTCATTGGTTGCAAGGCTTTTTCCTCACTTTCTTGCGGTTGTCCGTAGATATTCCGTAGGTTTCAAGAGGATAACGTCTCTATAGATAGATAATACTAAACTTTGTTATTAAAATAAAAGCGCTATTTTTCGGGGAGCAGATACCGGCTGTACCCGTATAGCCCCCACCCGCCCAGCTGAGGACGGTCCCGGCCCTGCATGGGCAGCGGCGTAGCCCCCTTGGGCAGCCGCACCATGCCGCTCTTGCAGGTAGTCACCTCCGGAGGCGGAAGGTGCTTGCCAAGCGTCCGGGAGCAGCCCCACGGGTGACGGCCTACCTCTGGCACCTCTTTGGTAAAATAGATCGCCAGACCACGGTAGCCGCCCTCTGACAGCACCCGCGCCCGGTCCCAGCGCACATCGTAGGCGCTGCCCCACGTCCGCCAAAGGTACTGCACCACAGCCGGTGGAAAGTCCTGATCCCGCAGAAACACGTGGATGTGGAGCCGGTGGTCACCGTGGAGGCCCTCCACCCGGTAAACGTAGTAGTCCACCGGCCCGCGCTGCCACCGCCTGAGACGCTTCGCGAATGCGTCCCAGATCCGATCCACCCCGGCCCGATCCGGCGGGAGATGGTCATCGTCAAAAGTCAGCGTGTAGAAAACGCCATCATAGCCAAAGAGAGCAAGCCGCAGCTCCAACTTGTCAACCGTGGTGCGGCTGAGGGCCGGTCCGCACCGGCCCCGCACCGCCACCGGCCCGTAGCGACGGAGATACGCGTAGTTGTCTGTCACCAGCGCCTTGACCAGCGGTCCCGCCCGCTGCCTGACGCACACAAACGGATCAGCCATCGGCAGAATCCTTCAAAAAATTTTGCCAATCACGCACAGGCCTAATCGGAAGACCAATATAGGCAGCAATGCTTTGCTCAATCTGAGCACCAGCGCTATTCCTCCAGTCATCAAGCAATGCGACTCCATCGGCTAAGTCAAGCATTAAAAGGCAAATCCGTATGTAGTCAGATGGCCTCATTCCCTCTGGCAATGCAGCAGCCGGATTCACCACGGTAAAACCAGCATTGCGGAGAGAGTTTTCTGCAATAGAAAACTTTCTAGAATAGTGAGGGTCGCCTGTGATTTTTCCCGCTATGTAAAGTTTAAACATGTTTACCTCCCGTATTTGATCTTCTTTGCATTGGGATACCGCTCTGGGAACCGGATCAGCTCTGCCTTCCCGCTGATGATCTCCGCAAGAACCCGATCCATGTGCTCCTGTCGGACGTCCGCCTCCGGGTTTCGGCAGTCCAGCGCCGGTTTGTATTCCCGCTGAACGGCCACCCAGTTATGGGTGATCCGCATGATCCGGTCATAGCCCCAGCCCTCCGTCTGGTGGAGGGCCATCTGGAGCGTGTCCATGGCAAACTGCATCGCCATCGCCGCCCCGGCGTTGAAGGTGGCGTCCAGCTCCGCCTCCCGCCGTTGCAAATACCCAGACTGTTTAGCCATCCCCGCCGTCCTTTCTCTCGCCGTCCATCTTGGCCCCGCAATCCTCGCAGTATTTTTTAGTAGGCTTATCCCAACTGCCCTCAGTGGTGATGACAAAGCCGCACGCAGAGCAACACCACTCGTCCCCGCCAAGATGCTCCCACCGCCCATTCACCACCGGGGCCACGTCGGCGGCGGGCAGGGCCTCAATATACTGCGACGGCTCAAGCCCTTTTGCCCACGCGTGCTTTGCGGCCTTAATCGCCGCACTGCGCTCAATGTATTCAGCCATTTCCATCGATTGCCTCCTCGTTCGTTTCCGCGCCGAAATAGTGCTTCCGCCGTGACCAGCGAAAGACACCATTTCGGCGCTCGTCTGTTGGGTATACATAGTAGACAGGCCGTGCGCCGGGTCTGACAGCCGAAAACCTTGTGCGGCAACGGGAAGACCCAACAGATAACAGATGCGATATCAACAGCAGATCCATGGCTAAAATGCATGGTCATCTGTTGGGTGTCTTCACCCCCAAAAGTTACAGATTCAGCAGAAGCCAATGTCATGAACCGGGCAAGAATGCAATACATTTGCCCGGAAGCTGCCTCGGCTCAACGCATCACTTTCTATCTCTTTCCGTAAGTAACCGGCTTGATCTCCGGATAGCGCCGCTCAAACGGATCCATGGACTGGCGGTTTTTATAAACATCGGCTAGCCGCCGGTCCAAATGCACCTGCAGCACATCGGCGTCCGGGTTTTTGTGATTCATGGCGCCCAGAAAATGCTTGTAATTTTCACGCCACAGGAGGTCTAATTTTACGAGGCGGTCATAGCCCCAGCCAAATTCCTCATGCAGTGTAATTTGCAGGGTCTCCGCCATCAGCTCACAGGTGACCCGCTGGGCATCATCGATCATTTTTTGCTGGATTGCAGCCTGCTTGGCGAGGAATCCAGATTGCTTACCCATTCCGTCCCTCCAATGCCTGCGCCGCTTCTTCGTAGGTGAGAAACACCGTCTTGCCGATTTCGTCATTTGGCTCAAAGCTGCCCTCTTCTGGATCGCCAAGATAAAACCCGTTCTGCGTAATTGCGCCAATGGTTTCCTTCCCGATATACCAGCCGTTTGTCTCCGGGTAGAAAACCGCCTCGTCCTTAACAAGCACATATACGGCTGCATCAATTCTGTACGGCCGCACCACCACGCGCCCGTCCTTGTCGGCCTCGGCCAGATTTACCAACCGTCCAAGATCGTAGCCTCGGCACAGATGGCGGAGCTGCTCTGCGGCTTCGTGATCCATGTCGATTTCCTCCGGCGTCAGCCCCGTGTCCAAATATTCCCGCAGCAGCTGGCAATGCGCCGCCGTGACAGCCGTGCAGAACCCGCCGACCGCAGTACAGTTCCCGTTATCCTCATGCCTAAAGCGGCAACGCAGGCAATTAACATTCGCCATTCTTATTCCCTCCATCCTGAGCCTCGCTCACGGCTTGCCCTCCCACGGGGTTTCAAGCCATTTTTTAATTTCACGAAAATCTGCTGGCATCGTCGAAACACCAGAGAGGCCTTTCGTGATGAAATCCATTCGTAAATCGAACAGCACCCCGGCCAGCTCGTTATCCGTCATGCTCCGGATCCGGTCGGCGACAGTAACGGGCCACGTGCGATACGGGCACTTTTCGATTGCGGCGCAGTTTTCAAAGTCATAGCCCATCTGCATGGGGCAGTTTTCACCAGTGCACTTCTTCATAAATCCTCCTCCGCAAGCCAGAATTCCTTTTTGCACTCATAACAAGTTTGCTTGTTGCAGTTGATACCCATATTGCCGAATACATCCATTGGGCAGGCATTAAGACAGCCAGAATCAATTTGTGCGTCAGGGTAATGCTTCAAGAACTCGCTCTGCCTGGTTTTAGCGGGGTGCTCGGCAGCCCACTGCTCCGCAATAGCAACGGCCTCCTCCGGGTGGTCGTATTGCCAGACCGTGCAAGGGTCAAATCCACTTCTTTTTTCATACTCACATTCGCGGCACTCACCGTTGCACATTCTGCGCAACGTTTTCAAATACTTAAGAGCATCCATCATTCCACCTCCGGCGGTTCCGGTCTTTTTAGCTCAAACTGACCATATGGCATAACACACGGCATCTTGGAATCGCAGTCAGCCATGCCGCTTACGATGCCCTTGCAATGAGCGCAATACTGGCACATCCACGTCTTTCCGTCTTTTCTGATATCCGCAATTATCGAAATAACATAGTTGCGTTCAAGCATCAGTTGTCTATTCTGCCCCCGCAGCTTTTCAATTTTCTGCTGGAGCGCCGCGATGTGGGTGCTCTGGTTGGCGATCCGGTCAGCGGCCTTCTGAATGATCGCACAGCCGTCGCCGTGGCAAACGGGCTCATATTCGCATCGAGCACACGTGAAATTACCAGGGCAGAGATACCGCAGGGCATTTACGAGTTCTTGATCTCTCAAAACGGCAATTCTCCTTCCTCATCCTCCGGGATCTCCCGAAAGTCCCCTGACGCAGGCGGTGCGGACGCTGTGTCCGATTCGGACCGCTTGCTGTCCCCGAAATACACATGCTCCGCCACCACCTCGGCGGAGCGCCGCTTGCCGCCGTCCTTGTCGGTCCAGTCCCGGAGCTGCAAGCGGCCCTCCACCACGGCCATGCGACCCTTGGTGAAAAACTTGCTCACGAAGTCTGCCGTGGAGCGCCACGCCACGATGTCCACGAAGTCTGTCTCCTTCTCGCCGGACTGGCCCTTGTAGTCCCGGTCCACTGCCAGAGAGAAGGACGCCACGGCCAGCCCGCTGCCGGTGTGCCGCAGCTCCGGGTCACGGGTCAGACGGCCCATGAGTACGATATGATTCAGCATTTATCCAATCTCCAAATCCAACGTAGATGTCGTTGTGTCCTCGCCCAACATCACCCGCACGTTGAGGCACAGGGACCGCACAGCGGTGCCGTTGACGGTGAGGACGATACCAGGGTGCCGATCCGCCAGATCCAGCAGTACACGGCCCAGGTCGGCCACGCTGGTCTGTTTCTGTGCAGACAAAAGTGGATGACTGCCGGGTGCGGCAGTCGCCGGGGCCGGTTTCGGCTCCGGCGTTTCGATTTCCGGCGGCATGGGTGGCTGAGCCTTGCAGCGCTTTGGCTTTGCTTTTTGTTCCATGTTCTTCATGTCTCCACCTTTTGGCCGCTTCATGCCGTTTTTGCGCCGCCACGCTGCAAACGCATATACGCCGATGCCCAACATCTCCGCGATGTCAAGGTCAGTCTTGCCCTCCGCAAACAGCTCCCGAGCCCGGGTCTCGTCAAAGAGAATGTCATGGGCGCGCAAAGGCCGCTGATCGACAGATGGGAAATCCGGCACGTTGCAGCCCAGCTCCCGGAGCTTTGCGGCCATTGCCGCCGGTGTGGTGACATTCAGCTCCGCCAGGACCTTGACCTGGGCTTTTTGATCTTTCGCAGTGTTGTAGCTGACGCGGATTTCATCGTCACTCATCGAAAACTTCATCGTTTATCCCTCTCCCTTGACTCGCAGATCTTAGCCATCCGGCTTTTGGTAGCCTTCAGATCTGCTTTCTCACGTTTTTCTGCCTTCATTGCCTCGCTCCACTCCGCCAAGGCCTCCTGATATGCAGCCCAGTCCGGGCACACCACTGAGTCGTGGCAGTTTGGGATGGCGGAGCGCTTGGGGCAGTTCCTCCCGCATGGCGGCTTCGGCTTCATCGCAGCATCACCGCCAGCAGGATCACGGCGGCCACGGCGGCCGCCAGAGTCAGCACCGGGAGGACCCGGCTTCTGCGCTTCTCGCGCCCTGTGTATCGGATCATGAGCCACCGCCTTTTGTGTCCAAGTCCATCACTTTTGCATTTTTGACTGCGTTAGCCTCCCAAAATTGTGGGTCCGTTGCCATGCGCTCTATAGATTTTGCAAATAAGCGTGCAAATGTGGGGTGATTACGCTCAAGGCCCATATATATGCCTCGCAGCATATACCCAGTCTCAGCGATGATTTGTACAGGGTCCCCGCGCATATCGATCTCGCACGGGCACTTATCACCTTGCAATTTTACCGTTACTTTAATCATTTCCGTCTCCTTTCCCTGCCGCTGGGACAGGCGGCAGCCGCATCCACCAGGCCACGGGGGCCTGTGCCTCAATGCCGCCCGGCATCATCCAGTGTTGGCCATCCCAGTCAAAAAACCGTTTCACAAGTTTTCCGTCGCCCAGGTCCACATAGGCCGCGAACTCTCCCGGCTCCGCCGGGTTGGTGCTGCCGGGCATCCATCCGGCGATCATCAGCTGGCCCTCCGGCAGCGTCGGCGGTGTCAACTCATCCGTCAGGCCGTAGAGGTAGTCCGTACTGACGCCGAAGCACAGCGCCAGCTTGGCGATCTTCTCGGATCCGCACATGGAGTTGTTCTCGCACGCGCTGTACGTTCCGGGAAACTCGTCAATGCTCTGGGCAAATTCCTTCCGGCTCATGCCGGTCTGCTCCCGCAGCGCCCGCACCCGCTGGCAGAAGGTGGGGACCATCACCTTGTAGTCCAGCCGGGGATCCTTCACCGCCGGATTCAGCGGCGGTTTTTCCGGCTCCTCCACCGGCTTTTTCTCCACATACTTGCAGGCCGCCGGGCAGGTGTCCCGGTCCAGGCAGTGCAGGCAGCAATTGGAACCGTGCCACTCGCCGTATCGGTAGTCATGGTCATACATCCGCTCCGCGTTCTCGCACATCCGGCCGGTGTGCTCACAGCTCCGGCAAGCCATTGTATAGCAGGTGGAGAACTTCCGCACCTCGTTGATGGAATAGGGCCGGTACTTCTCAATCATCCAGTCCAGCAGCCGGTATTGCTCATCAAGATCCATCCGGGCGATCAGCAGGGCCGCCGCCTCCGGGATCTCGTTGTGCTTCCAGCGTTCCACGATCCCCGGCACCTTGAGGCCGTTTTTAATGGCCGACAGGTTGGCAACCTTGGTGGCCTTGACTTGCAGGGCCTCCGCCACATAGTCCCGGATGCGCCCCGGAAGCTGCTCACCGGCCTCCCGGCGCTTGATGTAGGCCTCCGTCAGCTTTTCCGCCTCATCGGCCAGCAGGGCATTGGACTTCACCCGCTGGCGGTTGGCCTCGATCACCGCCGCCTGCTCCTGCCCCTCCGACATGGGGGGCAGCACCCGGCAAAGCACGGTTGCCCACTGATCCGGGGTTTCCGTCTCCCGGAGGGCCTTAATGGCAGCCAGACGGCTGTGGCCGGAGATCAGGCGATAGGTGCCGTCACCGGCAGGGACCACCGTAGGCGGCTCCAAAAGGCCGTTGGCCCGGATGGAGTCCATCAAGGCCCGCAGCGCTTGAGAGTCAGGCGTCGGGTAAAAGTTCCGAGGGTTGTCCCGGATATCGTCAATGGAGATCTCCAGCATGGTGTCCGCCACGCCGGCCAGCTGCTCACCCAGCACGTCCATCACGTTAAATTTCCGCTTTTCCATCCTCAGCACCTCCCGGAGATCTCTTTCACCAGCTCAGCGTAGTCCTTGCTGGCCGCGCAATAGGGACGGGCCACCGGCAGCGGAACCTTCTGGAAGGTCGCACTGGGGACGGCCTTGGAGAACCGGATCACCGTCTCAAACACCGGAAGCGCCCCGCCCCGGATGGCCGCGAGGGCCTCCTTTTCGTCCGCCATGTGGGTGAACTGCGTCACCAGCACACCCAGCACCGACAACCGGGGGTTGATAGCCCGCATGTGCTGGAGCTGCTCCGCCAGATTGGCCATGCCGCCGGTGGAGTAGTAGTCCAGCCGGATGGGGATAATCACCTCATCCGCAGCGGCCAGCGCCGCCGTGCAGGCTGCCGAAAGCGCCGGAGGGCAGTCGATCAGGATGAGATCGTAGGCGTCGTCCTGGTCCGCGTCCTCCTCGATGGCGTCCCGGAGATCCGCGATGGCCCGCTGCATCCGGCCTACGCCGCTCTGGGCCATGTGCCGGTCTGCCACCAGCAGGTTGATGTCGGATGGGATCAGGTCGATCCCGTCGAAAATGGTGGGCGTCACAAACTCCGGATAGTACCCGGCGCCCTCGGTCAGAAGGGCCAGCGTGTCCGCGCCCTCCTCCGCGTCGATCCCGAAGGACATGCTCAGGTTGCCCTGACTGTCCCCGTCGATCAGCAGGATCCGCTTGCCCTGCTTCGCCAGCAGATACGCCAGCGTGGCGGTGGTGACGGTTTTGCCGACCCCGCCCTTAAAATTCAATACCGCGATTGTTTTCATAATTCACCTTTCCCCCTTGTTGTGCGTCAAACCGCAGCGCCTGCGGCCTTGAAATGCGGCTGGCCCCGCCAGTTCTTCGGCTGCGGTTCCAGTATCGGCCAGAAGGCCTCTCGCCAGTTGTAGCCGGTAATGGGACTGCGGAACTCCACCGTGTAATACCGCCCCGCCGGGTGGATGTAAATCACCCGCGCCGGGATCGGCCCGATGGTGCCCAGCCCGCTGGTCGCCTCCAGCGTCGGTTCGATGTTCAAGATATCTCCGATTTTCATGTTTTCTTTTCCGCCGGGAAAACCTCGTCAATGTCGCCGCGATCCTCCACAAGCTCCATCTGGACGCCGCGTCCCTCCCAGCCGTAAGCCCGCTTAGGGTCCCCGGTCTGATCCTGAAAGAAACGACGGGACTTCTTGTCGAAGTCAAGCCACTGGTGTCTGTGGGAGCCGTAGTCCCGGTTCTTCAGGATCTGCAGCAGAGGCTTTTCCTTGCCGTCCGTCTGGTGAGTGGTAAGGAAAAACACGTTGTCCGCCCGGTTGGTGATGTCTCCGGAACCGCTGACATCGTCTGAGGTGATTTTCGCGTTATTGTCACTGGTAGATTTCCGAGGGTGCACCACCAGATGGGTGTGGACACCCCGGCGCTTGGAGAAGGTTACCAGCATTTGCGTAAATTTTGACTGCACACGGTTGAAGTCCCGCTCTGTGGAGCTGTCAAAGTCCACGGACATGATGTTATCGACCAGAAATACATCTGCGTTGTAGCGCATGTGGGCGTACTCAAACTGCCGCAGAATGGTCTCCGGATCGTGCCGGGTGTTGCGCTCCAAGTCAAAGAGCCAGAATCGCTCGTTGAGCCACTCGGAGATCTGCTTGTCCGCCAGAGCGTCCGCGGATGCCAGTTTTTTCCCGGTGGCCTGATCCGTGATGTACCGGATGTGCTCGGGCCCCGCCGCTTGCAGATATGTCCACTCCCGGAACTGCTCCTTCGGCAGCTCACCGGAATACGCGCAGACGGTGTGTCCCTGATCCACAGCCTCTAAAAGCATCTGGCTCAGCAGCGTGCTCTTGCCGATACCTCGCTTGCCGGTCCAAACGGACAACTCCCCGGAGTAAAACCCGCCGATGCTGCTGTCAAGCACGGAAAACCGGGAGAGGGTCCGGGGAATCTTGCTCATGTCCCGCCGGGGGACTTCCGACAGGTTCAGCAAGCCATAGGCGGGCAGCTCCTCCGCTCCGGATAGGATATCCGGGAGGTGGGCCGCTCCGTACAGGGCCACATAGTCCTCAACGGTCTTGCAGTTCCGCCAGCCGGCATCGGTAACGACGTATATACAGCTGGCCGGGAGCCGGGGGCGCAGTTCCGCCACCATCCGCTCTCTGGCGATGGCGTTGGCGGTGACGATCACCAGATAGGGGAACGCCTCTAAAAACGGACGGCAGCGCACAACATCATCCCAGCTGCACCCCAGTCCAAGGCACACAGCATTCTCCCGAATAGCCGCCGCCTCCACAACGGTATCGCAGATCCAGAGACCTTGCGGTTTTTCCGGATCAATAAAAGCCGGTGAGAAGGTCAGATATTTGCTGGCCTGCTCCATAGCTGCTTTAAATTCCATCCGTGTCACCTGCCTCCCGGCTCTCACTCCGGTCCGAATCGGACCGCCCCGGCAGCTCGTCCTCTTTCAGGGGATAAACTGTCAGCCAGTTCAACTCAACGGCCTTGTTAAGCATGGCGATCTCAATCGCCCGGTCTCCGACTTTCCGCAGACGGCTCAAAATCCTGTTCATGGCCTGCGCAGTCAGAACCGGCTTTTTCATAGCCTCCCGGTTGACCAACAACCCCTCCAGCGCCTCAAAATACTCTGTATCATCCGCCGGAACAAAACTGTGGGCTAAGTCCCAAACAAAGCCGGGGGTTTTGGGGGTATGGGGGTTATTACTTTTCTTTTCTTCTTTTATACATTTAAAGGGGGGTGCAGTTTTCTTCACCCCTGGGGTGCAGTTTTTTTCAGGGGTGAAATTTTCTTCACCCCCCTGCGCATCGCCCGGAATCGCTGCCAGAGACCGCCCGATGTAGATCCGCCGACCGGTCCGCACCGTGCCGCTTTTGTCCGGAGGAAGCGGGCCGGTATCCGTGTGGATGTGCCCCCGATCCTGAAGCTCCGCCAGCATGGACTGCACCGTCCGCTCTGAGATCACCCGCACGGAGCCGTCCTCGTCCATGGCCGTCATGTCCTCGATCAGCGTTGCGTTGGTTGCGTAGCAGAAACCCACCCGGTTGGCCCGCCGCGCGATCCGTGCGTATAGGATCAGCGACCGGGGCCGAAGCCCCGGGTCGTCCAAAACCGGGCCGGGGATCCATGCCCCATAGCCGCAGTCATACCTTGCCATATTGCCCCCTTATCTTTCCATCCGATCCACAATCCGCAGCGGGATCGCCGCCACCGTCGCCACGCCGACGATCATGAAAAACATCGCCCAACCGGTCACAGGGATGCACCCCCTTCCCGGCAAAAATTAGGGCTTGCGTGTGGCGTTGGACTTGTGCTATAATTAACTCGTTCAAGAGTGGATCGCTCAAGTCCACACGCTTTTCCCCCTGAACGCTCTGAGGTTGCCGCCTCGGGGCGTTCTTTTTTTGCGCCGGATGCGCCTGAATAGATCACCTGATAGATGGCCGCCATGGTCTCCCGTAGCTCCGCCACGATCTCGTCGAACTCCGGCCGCTCCGTCTCATCGATCACGCCGTCCTCCGCGATCCGGAGCAGGGCATCCAACCGGCCCGTCGCATCTTTCAGACGGTTCCGGAGGGCGATGCTTGCCATGGGCAGCGGCCTTGGCGTCACCTCCGGCATCACGCCCAGCGTGTCCGTGGCCTGTGCGTGCTCCAGCGCCAGCCAGGGCAGGTGATACACCTCCACCATCTTGGCCACCGTCTCGTTGTCCGGTACCCGTGCGCCCTGTTCCCAGGCCTTGACGGTGGTCTCCGAGACCTCCAGCCGCTCTGCGGCCTGTTCCTGAGTCAGACAGCTCTCTTTCCGGGCCGCCTGGTAAATATTCGGTCCGTTTGTTAGCATGGTAAATTCCTCCTTCTTGTGTTATGGTGAACTCAGGCAGCCGGCCGTGGCAATGCGCCCAGCATCGCCGCCAGCTGTTCCGCCGACAGCTTCAGAACCTGCACCAGCTTCCACAGCTCCTCGTCTTTCCACCCTCCGTCGTTCATCCGGCGGCTGATGGCCTGTCGGCTCATGCCCATCCGCAGACCCAGGGCCGTGTAGTCCTCGATGTCGCAGTCCACCATGGCCTTCTTGATGACCTTGTTCATCACGGCCCGCTGCTGGGCCGGTGTAGGCGTCCCCAGCTTTACTCTCGGCATGGTTCGTTTCTCCTTTCCTCATGCGATGTCCTGTCCAGTCAACTGGCTCATGGTGCAGCCCAGCACGGAGATGATCCGCATGGCCATGGTCAGCCGTAGCTCAATGATGCCCTTTTCGTACCGATCCACGGTGCTCTGATTGACGCCCAGGGCATCTGCCAGTTGCTGCTGGGTCATGCCCTTTTCCTCCCGCAGCTGTCGAATACGGTTCAAACAGCTTCACCTCCTTGTCAAAAGATTTGTGTTGTGGTAAAATGCGAAGCAAGCATAAGCACATGCAAAAAGAAAACATCAAAACCGGGAGGAAGCGCAACTGCGAAACTTGGTAACCAGTCCATGCTGTTCTCCTTTCTTTTTTGGTTTTGCCTATGCTTTACAAGCATGTTATAACTCACAACTCTCACAACTGTCAAGCACACAATTCAACTTTCGCAACTTTTGTACAACACGCACAACCGAAGAGGTGATGAACTGTGTTTTATGACAACTTCATAAAAGCCTGCAATTTGAGGGGGAAAACTCCGTCTGCTGCGTTATCAGAAGCTGGTATTGATAAATCAGCTGCGACAAGATGGAAAAACGGGAAAAAGCCAACAGACGCAACTCTCCGTAAACTGGCGGACTACTTTGGAGTTAGTACCGCAGACCTTATTGGAGATCCGTCAAAAGAAAACTCTTATATCCACATGGCAACGGGGAGTGGGAAAAGCTATTCGATTTCTTGCCTTCTCGAGCATATACTGGATTCTCTTTCTGATGAATCATTAGAAGTCGCTATGCGGTTCGACCAATCAGATGAAAAAAGCCGTGCCATGGTGCGGCTTGCTCTGGGTTTGGATGATGACACGGCCATCGCCGCACGGGGCGGCAGGGGCGTAAAAAAGCCAAAACCGGTCAGCGCCGAAACGCTGGACGATTTGAGCCAGGCCACCGAAAAGGAAGCCGAAAAGGAAAACGAGCGGTTTTAACGCATACTCGGAAAACGCATATAAAAAATCCGCTTCCTTTGTCGGTTTTGTTTATGCTTTACAAGCATAGTTATAAATCAATATTTCATTGTTTTCAAGCACTGTTTTATTGTTTGTAGATTTTTGTAGAGTCTCACCAATAAACAAAACGTTGATTGTATATTTTGCTGGGGGTGATTCCAATGGATGCAGTCGACCGTCTTTTTGCCTTGATTGACGCAAAGTATAAAGAGCAAAAAGATTTTGCCGCCGAAATTGGCGTGCTTCCGCAGCTTGTCAGCGCATGGAGAAAGAGGACGTCCAAGTCCTACACCAAGTATCTGCCGCAGATCACGGCAGCACTGGACGCCACGGCGGAGTATATCCTGACCGGGAAAGAAGAAAGCCCGCCCCCCGAAGGAGGCGGACTGGTGCAGGAATTTGCCCGGATTTTCGATCAGCTATCTCCGCAGGCGCAAAATGAGATCATCGCGGAGATGCTAAAGCGGCAGCGGCGAGAGCAATGATCTCCGCCTGATCCGCGGGGGACAGGGATGCAAACAGGTCCAGCGCGTAGGCGGTGTCCGATTCGGACACGGGGCGAGTGGCCTGAGTGCTCATAAGTACCTCCAATCATATTCCGAAGGCCAAAGCTGCGGCCTTAATACTATCCAAGATAGCGAAATGATGGAAGTATAAGGAACTATTAACTTCGTATGTGTAGAAAGGGATGATTCGATTGGCAGGGATTGCAATTTCAATGGGCGACCTCTTTGGAAAGCAGCCCAACGCAATTCGAGTTCAGAAGGGTAAGAGCCTTCTGGAATTTCCTGACTCTTATGTGGTCATTGACATTGAGACCACAGGACTTGACCCACATTTCGATGAGATTATCGAACTGGCGGCTATACGAATTCAGGACGGAATCGAAATGGATCGCTTTCAATCTCTGGTTAATCCGGAATGTGAAATCAATGAATTTATTGAGGATCTGACTGGGATTACAAACGCCATGTTGGCAGAAGCTCCAACCCTTGAAACTGCTCTCCCTCAGTTTTTAGCCTTTGTTGGCAAAGAAGTTGTTGTTGGACACAATGTAAATTTTGACATCAATTTCCTTTATGACCGTGCAGAGGATCTTAATTTGGGTCCGTTTTCCAATGATTTTGTTGACACAATGAGAATCAGCCGAAAACTCTACCCGGATCTAAAGCATCATACATTATCCTCAATTATTGTTGAGTTGAAAGTTGGTGAAGCCGTAGAGCATAGGGCACTGGCTGATTGTGTGCAAACCCAAAAGTGCTTTGAGATTATGCGCAGCCGTGCGGATGAAATCGGAGGAATACCCCAAAAATCAAAGGCAATTGCGAAATCCATTGTTGCGGAAACAACGGACTTTGACGAGGACGGCCCCATATACGGAAGGACTTTTGCATTTACCGGTACACTTGAGCGCATGACCAGGAGAGAAGCTATGCAGATGGTTGTCAACGCTGGTGGGATGTGTACGGATAATGTGGTTGCCAGTACTAACTTTTTAGTGCTCGGGAACCAAGATTATTACAAAGGCATCAAAGACGGGAAAAGCAATAAGCAAAAGAAAGCAGAAAAGATGCAACTTAATGGAGCGGATATTATTACAATTTCAGAAAATACATTTTACGATATGCTCGTATAATAAAATCGCCCTGTTGCTTCTGTAGACAACAGCGGCGGCTTGACAAACTCATATTTGGCGGTTATACTGAAAATAGAAAAGGGCGCTGCCGGTAGACGGTCAGCCCTTTATAAGTGCTTTGAAGTGATCGCCGTACTTGTCAGGGTGCCGGCGGTCACTTCTTTTTGTATACCTGAATGAACAGGCCGCAAATACCAACGATGAGAATACAAAACTGGAACAAGTCCGAGTATGTAACCATTGGGCAGCCCCCCTTTCGTAAGATCAGAGGGCAAGAAGCTGCCCCCTGTCCGAGGGCTGACCGCTGCGGTTCGGCAGCGCCAGATATAACCATAGCATACCTGTCGAAAAAACGCAACAAAAACCGCCCCCAAAAGGAGGCGGACTGACGCAGGAATTTGCCCGGATTTTCGATCAGCTATCTCCGCAGGCGCAAAATGAGATCATCGCGGAGATGCTAAAGCGGCAGCGGCGAGAGCAATGATCTCCGCCTGATCCGCAGGGGACAGAGATGCAAACAGGTCCAGCGCGTAGTCGCGGTCCGAATCGGACACGGTGCGAGTGGTCTGAGTGCTCATAAGTACCTCCAATCATATTCCAAAGGTCAATGCCGCTGCCTTAATGCTATCAGAGATAACTAAATTATGATAGTTGGAATAATTCCCTGAAATGAAACGGATTCTTTCGCTTATTACCGCATTCGCCCGGATTGACAGAAAAACCGCCCCAGCGGGTGGCTTTTCCATATAAACAGAAACCGAACAAACGTTTTATGGTGAGGAGGGATGCCCTTGAAAACACCAAAGCCGCGGAAACTGCCATCCGGGAATTGGTTTATCCAGCTCCGCCTCGGCGGCGAGAGCATCCCCGTCACTGCCACAACTGCTAAAGACTGCACCAGGGAGGCGGCCGCCATCAAAGCAGAATGGCTGGCAAGAAAGCGGCTACCTGAAAAGCCGGAGGAGCCGGAACAGGAACCAACGCTGACCGTCTCCATTGACGAATATATCAAGCGCAAGAGCCGCACGTTGTCGCCATCCACCATCCGTGGATACCGGGCCATCCAGAAACACCGCTTCCAAACCGTCATGCAGCGGCCTGTGGACAGCATACAGGACAGAGAGTGGCAGGGTCTCATCAACGCAGAGATGGCCCTGGCCAGCCCTAAAACCGTTGTCAACGCATTTAAGTTCCTGCGCACGGTCATCCGCCAGCAGACAGGGCACGAGATCCCCATGGATGGACTCACACTCCCATCGGTTCCTCCGGCGGATACGGCCTTTTTGACAGCCGATGAGATTCCGAAGTTCGTGGATGCCATCAAAGGCAGCCGCGTGGCTGTGGCGGCGCTCCTGGCGCTGTCTTCGCTGCGGATCTCGGAGATCTCCGCGCTCAAATGGGAAAACATCCCGAAAAATCCGACGTTTATCAAAGTCTCCGGTGCAGTTGTTCGTGGTTACGATACTGCCTGGGTGCGAAAGAAACAAAACAAGAACCGAACCAGCACCCGCAGCGTCCCTATCCTCATTCCGGAGCTCTCAGAGGCCATTGAGCGCCTGCGTAAGCCGTTCGGTCCGATTATGGACTATGACCAGGACACGCTGCGAGTGGAGGTCCACAAGGCCTGCCAGAGGGCAAAGATTACGGATGTGACCGTGCATGGGCTTCGGCACAGCTTTGCCTCCCTGGCATATCACCTGCAGGTGCCGGAAAAGATCGCTATGGAGATCGGCGGCTGGTCCGATCCGGGGACCATGCACAAGATCTACACCCACATCGCGCAGAGCGATATCACCCGATATCAGACCGCCATGGCGGATTTCTATTCCAAGAAAAGGGAAGAAAACGCTAATGAAAATGCTAACAACGAGGAACGGGCGCTGAAAAATCAATATCTTTGACTATTCCATGTCGGGTTCGAGTCCCACCACCGGCACCAAAAAGAAAAACCGTGTAGCCACAATGGTTACACGGTTTTTTCTTTACTTTCAAACGGTACAGTCATTTTTTCAGCGCTCAATAATCGAGCAATCTGAAAACGCAAAAGTACACAAAATCAAAAATCGGGAAAGCAAATGCTAACTAAAATGCTAATGTGAAAAGGCCGCTTCCCCGTGGTTATCAATCAGTTATTTTCAGAGTCTACATGATCTCCGCTGGCGGCATCCCCAGCAGAATCCACCGTAGCTTTCAGCACGACAATCATCTTTTTCAGGAACTCCGGCAGCGGGGCTCCCATTTGGCGTACCCAAAGGTCAAGTGTGTACTTTTGTGTGTACCTCATTCATGGCTCATCTTCCTCAGCTGACGCCAGATATATCTTCGTCACGTCAGCCCGACCGTGGCCCAGCAGGTGAGACACATCCAGTTTCGCGCGGTGTTCTGAAGCTCCACCGTCCACAGCCGTCTGGTACTGCCGGATGGCGTAACTATGCCGGAGCCCATGATGCGTCAGTGGCCGAGGATTTGTCCCTTGATCCGGGCGGTGCTCCCGAAGGAAACTCTGGAAGGCATAGATGTAGGCATCGGTGGCCGTATCATCCGGCACAAACAGCTTGTGCCCGCGCTGGACTGCGGCTCGCCGGTCACGCAGAGCCTGTTTTGCCGCTCCTGCCTCCACCGGCACGCTCCTGACGCGTCCGCCCTTGCCCTTGACCGTCAATACTCCTGTGCGCTCCCATGCCTCTACAGCGGCCGTATCGAGCCGGCAGACCTCATGGATGCGCAGGCCGACGTAGTAGGTGAGCGTGGCAATATCTGCATAGTCAGTCCGGTCGGCTTCCCGACAGGCTGTCACGAAGGCGGCGAACTGCTCCGGTGTCCAGTGCCGGTCAATCCCCTGAAGCTTTCGGCGCTCCAACGGCGCCTGATCGGATAGATCCGCGTTGGAGGGCAGTTTATATTTAGCCGTCCCCACCTTGTCATGCCAGAACCGAATCGCCGCCAGATCCGTCTTGATGGTGCTGGCTGACTTCCCGTGCTCCTGCAGGTAATGAACGTAGGCGGTCAGATGCTTGCCGGAGATGTTGGCCAGCTTCTGCAGGTGATAGCTGTCTGCGAGGAACCTGCAGAACCGCTGCATGGCCTCGTAATAACGCTGCCGGGTCTTATAACTGCCTTGCCGGTTGTGCCGCTCCAGCTTATCCAGCTGGTCCAGGAGGGCGTGATAGATGCCCTCGTTCTGAGTGTGGATCATACGCAATATCCTTTCTGGGTATAGTACCCCCAATAGCCTGCGGTCCCTGTTTCCGCCCCGTTTCCGGATGCCGGATGCGTCAAAGCCCCGCCGCGTAAGGCTCCGTGGGTGACGCCCGCCCACTGTCTCTGAATTGTGCTGGTGAGTAAGATGCCGCATGGGGCGTAAAAACGCCCTGCTGTAACCAATGGCCACAGCGGCGGCAGGCACTACCGTACTGACGGATGCGGTCAGTGGCCGCGTGTGCCTCGTGCTGCCGGCAGACAGCAATGCTTGGGTCAATCTCCCGCCCTGCCGGGTGCGGAAGGCGATCATGATGATCTGCATATTCTCCACCTCCTTTCGCGCAAAAACAAAAAGAGCTAAAACAACCTAAGGGGATATCCTAAGGTTTGTCTTAGCTCTTTGTTTTATAAAAATACTCTCTTTGTTGAAATGTACTCTCTTGTTTGGATATTACTTCATAATCTACAGTAAGGATACCGCAAACCGTGAAAATCGTCAAATTAAGAAACGACCGCCACTAAGGGCGGGAAAGAGACGAGCCCTGACGGGCGATGAGAGACATTTACAATGCTATTGTACGGCAACCATCGTAAGAAGTCAAGATATAAAAAAACCGCCCCACAGCACTGTGCTGCAGGGCGGTTTCTCTCAGCCGGTCCAGTCGGCCTTTACCTCTCGTTTATCGAAGTGAAGGAAGCTGCCATATACCCCAACGCCTCCATGGTTAGGGGACACGTTCCGGGCATATCGCTTTAGGTCCTTGATAGAGACTCCCGGCATGTGGATATCCGCAGCGTATCCGTAAAGGTGCTGACTGTGCTTGCTGGCATTTTTCAACGTGCTGTTGTAGGCCACCGTGCGGTAGCCGCTGTTGATAATGAGGGGAATCTCCTTCCCCTTGCCGTGCTCTTGGCTGGCCTGATACCGGATGGACTCCAGATCCCAGGGAAGCTGCTCATGGATCAGCACCACGTCACTGCCATCACGGCAGCGAAACTCTTTCACTTGGAAATGAGGAGTCAGGTACTTGTCCCCATCAGTGGCCAGAGAGTAGACCTTAACATCCATGTCTATTCTCCTTTCAGCTTGTACAGCACCCGAACCAGATCCGCCCGGGTCACCGTGTCCCCCAGATTGCTGTCCGTCAGCAGCCCCTTGGCCTTGCCCCATGCCAGTGCCGGGTCCTCCGGCTTGGCTGGGGCCGGGGGAGGGTTTACGGTCACCGTCTTTCGCTCCCAGAAAAGCAGCAGAGTGGGCACCTTGCGGCTGCTGGTCACCTTCCCCTTGGGGAAAATGCCCTGGGTAGACCCGCCACCATCCAGCATGAGGGCGTCCTCCACCCCCAAGCCCAGCAGCTTATTCTGAAGCTGTTCGCGGGTCAAACTGGTTTTGTCACACCACAGGCAGATTTTCCCATTCGGCATCCAACCCACAGCCGTCCGGGCGGCAGGCCGGGCCACGTCCGGCGTCAGATTCCGGTGTAGTTTGGCCCCCGCTTTCAGGAGAGGGACGCCGGAGAGGAAAGATCCTCCCCGGTCCGTCAACATCTTCGGTGCGCCATCACTGCCAATGGAAATGCCCCAATCCTGATAGGCGTCCCGGCTGATAACTTTCCCATCAATCACCGTCCAGCCAACCGGCTGAAATTTGCCGTTGAACAGATAGCCGTTGATGATGTGCGTGCAGCCGGTTTTCGCTTTGATCTGCGCAGGCGTCAGCTTCCCAGGGTTATAGTAGACCTGCGCCCGAGCACAGTCAAAGATGTCAGTCATTGACTCTCACCGCGCTTTTGGCATAACCGTCCTCGTCATAGGTAACCTCGAACTTGCCGCCGGGGATCCACTGGATCTGCTTGGTGCCAGCCAGATCCTCACGGCGGCGCATATCCACGGTACGCTGGGCATCCTTGGGCTCATCCTCAGCAGGAATAAAGCCCTCGGCCATCTCCTTTTCGGACCAGCCAACCTGGGGGCCGTCGGCGGTCATCGTGTAGTCCAAGTGGAAGGTTGCCCCCGCTGCCTTCAGCTCGGCGTTGATCTCGCTGAGCTTCTTGCCGTTCTTCTTGCCCTCGTTGATGATTTCAGCAAACTTCTTTTCCATAGTGTTTCTCCTTTCAAATTTTACGGTTATGTTATAAACCGTTATCAACTGTTGTCATCTTTGGGGTCGTCCCCCGCAATTTTATCTCCCGCTGCATCCACAGCAGACTTGCCAGCGGCCAGGATCTTCGGCAGCCACGCAGGGACTTTAGCTCCCATATTAACTGCGTGTTCCGCCAGACTGCCCAATTCGCCAATAATGTACCACACGATCACCAGCGGGCCGATCAGTACCGCATAATCAAAGGGCAATGTGACGCCAGGCAGATTTGCCATCATGGCGCTGATAAGCCAGTCCGCCACCAACGCAACGCACACGATGACGATCATGCCGCCCTTATGCCAAGCCCCCTCCCGGAGCTTTGCACTGGACCAGCGCCCCTCCTTGCTGGCCACGGCGGATCCAACCAACCAATCTGCCAACATCAGGCACACCCACACGATCACCAACCAGCCGAACCAGCCCCACAGAGCGGTGAGCGTTGCAATGACGCCGGTGATCACTGTTTTGATGTGCAGCGCGGAGTTATTCTCCATGGGGCACCTCCGTTTCTTTGCCCTGGCTTTCCCAGGGCTCCACCAAAAACCATTTGTGCATAAAATCTCCCCCTTACTTTTTGGCATGGACGCAGAATTTTGATTCAAATTCGGCCCATGTCATTTTGTTGGTTTCAAAATACTGCCAGGTCAGCCCCACGCTCTCAATATCTCCCCAGGTCACTCCGGAGATCACAAATCTGAGATGTGCCGGCTTGATCTGCTCCACTACAGAGCGCAGACCCTCCACGTCAATGTCGGCCAGTTCGTTTTTCTCTCCCAGAAATTCCAGTGAAAAGCTGTAATCCTGATTGACGATGACTCGGGCCTCGTATCCAGTGATTGCTTCGGCCAGCTGACGGACCATCTCCGCTGTTGTGTTACCGCTGGCAACCAAACTTTGCTTAATCGCTGCCCGGCGGTCAGCCTGACTCAGGCTGTGATCTGTCTCGATTCCGACCTGCTGCTCCCACAGATCCAGTCCCCAGGTCGCGGTCTCTACGAAAAACTGATCCATCACATCTTCCAGAGCTGCCTTTGCGTCTAAGCTGGCATCCGTCAGCGTCTCAATCAGCGCTCGGCTCTGGGCGCAGGCCAGATGATAACCGGGTACCAGCTCACGCTCGGTCAGTTTATCCAATACATTCAACACCGGTACGCCCCCTTATGCCGTCACGGTGATGGTACCCACCACAGCAGCATCCTCCGCCTTCAGCGTAATCGCCGCAGTACCGCCGTCTACGGTAAATGTGCTGTAATCGGCAACACCGGGGCACTGCAGCAGGCAGGCTAGCATGCGGCTGAACGGAATCGTGGATTCTTCGCCAAAGGGCTGCTTTTTCAGCAGCTCGTTGATGGCTGCCTCCACCTGATCTCCAACCTGCTCCGTGGTATATCCGGATGCCAAGGTGACCTTGGCCGTCACGGGAATCTCTCGCTCTGCTACGGATACCACAGTCACGGTGGCGCCGATGGGGCGCTCATCCTCAATGTGAGCTGCGCAGGCGCTCCGAATCACCTCATCAACCGGGCCACGGTTATCTCCGGCAATCACTACCTTCACCGTGCCATTTCCATTCCAGAGCGGGAGGCAGTTGGCGTAGCTGACACCGGTGGTCTCCGTTGCCCAGGTAATATAGTGATTTTTATTGCCGGATGTGATAGGCAGCGTCCGTCGGTCATGATACCGAGCATAAAAGTCTGCATCGCTTTCCTCGTTGACGCCGCCGGCTGCAGCTGTGGAGTTGGTGACGGTCACAACACCGGCTACATTAACGTACATAGATGTGATGTAGCCGGCCGGGAGATTGTAGTCAGACCCGATCTCTGCCGCCTCCGCCGTGGTCTCTGCCGTCCCGCCGATGATCATGGTGTCCCCGGTTGTCAGATACTGTAAACCGCTCTCCGGAGCATAAAGTGCCGTCCCTGCGGGGATCACCGTTCCGTCGGTGCCGGTAAACTTGATGGTTGCGGTCGCCTTTTTGCCGGGCGCCCGTGTCATGCCCAGCTGGGCTGCGTTCTTATCGATGTATTCCCCAGCATCCTCGTCCGGAAATGCCATGGAAAGCAGGCTTGGGAAAAGCTGATAGAGCTTATAAAGCTGATACGCTGCTACGCTGACCAGCGTGTTGGCATAGGAGCCCTCACGGTGATCGACATCCACACCTTTTACCTGCAGGTCCGCTAACATTTCTGCCTTGATGGCCTCCGGAGTCAGACCGTCATAGGGTGATGTCACAGCCATCAATACTCACCTCCCCGTAAATAGTCGTCAATTTGAATCTTAGTGTCAGAGTGGAATCCGCAAATTCCGCACTGACTTGGGTCACGTCTGTGATATACGGATTGACCAGCAGCGTTTCCCGGATGATCCGGATTGCTTCTGCCTGCCGGACTTCCTCTGTGTATGGCTTGCCACGGAGCGTTGAAAAGTCCGGCCCATAATCGCTGCTGAAAACATCGTGGGCAAAGCGCTCCGTATGCAGCGCGTTCCACGCCCATACCAGCACCGCGCGGGCGCCGGTGACCATAACAGGGTTCCCGCCCCGCCAGACCGGTTCATTGGTCTGGAAGTTCCAATCAGTCTCCCGGTACAGCGGCAAATTGGCCGCTGCCGCGATTACACCGTCATCTGGGCGATCAATCAGCGGAAACAGGCTCATCCGGCCGCACCATCCTCTCTACAACACAATAGGTCTGCCCATCCTCCGTCCGGATCAGCAGCACCGTTTCTCCAATTTTGAGCCAGTCCAGCGCTGGTGCTGCCGGTGGCTCCTTTTCTGCCCAGCTGGGCACACCAGGTAACTTCTCTGACGGGCGGATCACCGTCACTTTACCCGTAGTCTGGTTATAGTTGCCCTCCAAAACACGGTATGGCAACGTGGAGACCACCGGCCAATCAGCCTTTGTCAGGTGTGCGGGAACCAGAAGATCTTCCTTATCCAGATCCATGCCGTCTGCCCGGATTACCAGCGGGGAAGTGGAGATCACCTTGCCGATGGCATAGGCGGGCACATACTGTCCCCGTGCTTCTTTACGGATATGCTGGTTGATTCCCACGAACGGGTCTCTTGCATCATGTTCGCTCATAGATCCTCACTTCCCGCGCTGGCGGTCACCATTACATTTCGACAATTCAGCGTTAGCTTGGCGTAGTAGTTGTCCCGCTTCCAGGTGTGGACGTCCGCGTCGATCCAGAACACGCCGGACAGCCCGGTTTTCGCCTCTCGTACCACCACGGTTTCCCCAGTGATAAGGCTGTGGTCGCCCAGAACATTGACGGTTACGGTCCGCTGGAATCTGCCGTCCTCCAGCGCCTTCTTAGCCGTTGCGTCAGCGTCGGCAGCACCGTTTTCTCGCTGGGTGATGTGGGATTCCATCACTCCGTAGAGCTTCTGGGCGCTGGCGTCACCGTAACGCCGGATGAAGTTTCCGCTGGAATCGTAGATAGCCACACTGTTGACCATCTTACTGGCATCCTCTTTGGTGGTGGCGTCCATCAGGTTGGAGGACGCCTTCAGCACCAGGCTAGAGCTATTGGCGCTTCGCTCCTTCACCAGCAGGCCATCCGGTGTGTAGCGGATGGCGTAGGACTTGCCGTTTTTCTCACTGGCAAGTGTCCACGCCGTAGTGATGAGCTGACTCAACCGGACGGCTGCGAACTTCCGCCGCAGCGGAATTCCTGTTGACGGCAGCGACGCCACAGGAATCCCCCGGTCAGCGCAGGCCGTCCTGGTGATGGCCTCCGCCGGGGCACCGGTGAACTTATAAGTACCGTCATTGCGCTGCAGGTAATAGCCATAGTCATAAGCCGTGCAGGACAGGGTGCTGTCCTCCGAACCTAACGTCCGCAGCAGGATCACGCCGATGAACAGCTTTTTCTCTCCGTCTGCCATGGTCAGAAGATCTCCCACCTCCGGCACCGGAAGGCTGCTGCCTTCGATATACGCGAAATCTGCCGATAGCTGCCGGGAGATCGCGGCCTTGTCTCCGCTCCACGTCCATGCGGACAGGATATTGGTGACGTCCCGCGTGGTGGAACCGTGGGTCAGATAGATGTTCACGGCGACACCCCCAGCAGCACATTCTCCGGCGGGATCTTCAGCGTCCGGCCGGGGTAGATCAGATGGGGATTTTTGATCCCGTTGTACTTAGCCAGAGCGTTGTAATACTTAGCAGTGGATCTGCCGTAGTACCTGCGGCAGATGATCGACAGGGTATCGCCCCGCACGATGGTGTAGCTCTGCGTACGGTCACTGGATGCCTCGGACGGCGCCCGACCGCTGTTGCCGGTACCCACGTTGGGGTTTGCCACCTCCGCTGCCTCCAGATCCTCATATTCCCGGACGGCCACGGTGGCATAGCGGTCTCCGGTGCCATCCTTCTCCTGCTGGGTGACCTCCTCAATGTAGACCAGGGCATTGATCTCCGTCCCGGTGATTACCATGCGGACGGTTTTCTTATCCCGCGCCCAGGCAGTCAGATAGTCGAGATAATACTGAGGATCCGGTCTGGCCGATGCCTCCATCCAGGGATATTCCTGAGCAGGGAGGAGGAACTCGAAGCTGCCGGAGAACCGACTCCGTCCGCCGGGGCGGTAGACGTCACCCAGCTGGCTGATGTTGATGGTCTCCATGTTCTTGCCGACGCTCCACTGATAATTTCCGGGCGTTACCGGCATCACAAGGGATACGCTGTCACGAATAAAGCAAAACTGCATACGTTACCCCCTCATCCCCGCCAGTTCCATCCGTTCCAGCAGTGCCGAGGCCACTCGCTCAACGTCTGCGTCCTCCCGGATCACAGTGCCGTTCATCACAATCTGGATGCTGGTGCCGCTGCCGCCGCTGCGGGCCTCCTCCGCTGTCTGGACCCGCTCTCCCTGATGGAGCAGCGCCGGGAAGTTATCATAAGGCACATAGTCGATGCCGACGGCGTAGCTGCTGCCGGACGGCAGCGTGACCCCCTGCAGCATTCTTGACGGTGAGGCGCTGGCGGAGGTTTCACCGTTGCCACTGCCCATCATGCCCGCCGCGCGGCCCTTGCTGAAGGACTGCCCCAGTGTGTACCCGGCGTCCCAATACGAATCATTGAGCGACGTGTCCTCACGCACAGAGTCGATCAGGCTCAACTCCTGCGCCAGCACCTCGTCCTTGCCTTCGTTGGCGTTATACTGGTTCATGCCGTCGATCTTGGCCTTCATGATGATGCGCCCCATCTCTGCGGCGTCACCTTCAGCCTCAGCAGTTTTATAGGCGTCACTGCCCATTGCTTCGTTGACGGCGTCCCGGATATACTGTTCCTTGGCATTTTCCAGCGAGGCCTTCCATGCGCCGATGGCTTGATATGCCTCCTGCATCTCCTGACCGCTGTCACCCTCAAGCCATTCCCGCTCTGCCTGAAGCCCTGCCATGCGGGTCTCGTTGTAGCCCTCGCCCATGGCGTTATCCAGCTCCTGCCGCAGGCCCTCAATGGTGGAGGTGATGCCGCTGAAGGTCTTGGACTGGCGCTCCATGGAACCGGCAAAGGAATCCGTGAGAGCGTCCAGAATGATCCTGGCCGCGTCCTGACCGGCGATCTGGCCCTTGGAGATCATGGAGTATACCTCGCCTTGATCCACGCCGTAGGCATTTGCCAGCATCCCCACCGCGCCGATGCCCCGGTCATTGAGGATGTTGAGATATTCCAGCGTGGTCTTGTTGCTGGACTTCATCCGGCCGATAGCGGTGGCCACGGCGTTCATGTCACTGGTGGAATGCCCCAGGGCCGCTCCGGTGTCACCGATGGTCTGGAGCACCGGCAGGATGCTGTTTTCATCGTAGCGGTAGGTGGCCAGCGTCTTGCTCATGGCCGTCAGGTCATCGTAGAGGAATGGCGTGGTGTTGGCCATCTGCACCAGATCGGCCAAATACTGCTTTGCCTTGTCCTCACCCTTGAAGAGGGTGGCAAAGGAGATCTGATCGGTCTCCCGGGACGCTGCCAGTGCGCTGCCATCCGTCAGGGACTTATTCTGGGCCTCCAGCTGCCCCTCCACGGCGTTTTGCACATAGCCCTTAAAGGCGTCGTCCTTTTTGCTCCAGTTCTGGACACTGCCAGACGCCATTCCAACAAGCCCGCCCGCTGCCGCGCCAATAGCCGCGCCAACGGGGCCGCCAAGCATGAAGCCAGCGGAAGCCCCGGTCGTAGCGGTAGATAACGCGTTGGAAAAGATATTCCCGGCTTCATCGCCCAGCATACTTCCGACAAGGATGTTCGCTCCCTGATACAGGACCTGCTTGGCGGAATCTCCTATACCGCCGATTGCCAAGGCTTTGATAAGGTCTACACTGAAACTCTTATTTCCAGCCGTATTTTCGGCCTTGCTAAGGGCATTCCCTGCTTTCAGCATCTGCTTTTCGACGTTGGCGGCCTCCTTGGAAACCAAGGATAGGTTCCGCCGGGCGTTCTCAAAGGTAAGCTGCTTTTCCTGCAAGGCCAGTTTACTGATCGCGTCACCAGTCGCCGCGAACTGCTTTTCGGCGCTTCGCAGCTCTGTGCGCGCCCGGTCAGTATCCACCTTCAGCGTCGCCTTGTTTCGATTCAGAGAATTTAGTCTCGACTGCATCCCGACGATGCTCTTATCGAATTTATCAGCGGAATCCTTCATGGTTTTCATTGCGTTGGAAAACCTGTCTGTGGCCTTGATCGCGATAGAAACGTCTGGCATAAAGCGCCTCCTCTCTTGACAGTTTAATGGGAAATGCTATAATGATCTTGAGGTGATGAAAATGCTTATTCTCGGCCTGCTCCTTGCCATATCCGGGCTTGTTTACGCCTTCCGCTGGTTTGCTGAGCATAAATTTGAATACCTCTCCGGCGTCAAGCCTTCTGAGCAGTTGGATCAAAATTTTTACAAATGTATGGTTTTTATGGGCCTTGCAATGGTTTTCCTCATCGTTGGGTTTCTCTAATACGTTCCTAAGCTCCTCCGCCCCGGAGGGGCTTATTTTTTTCGTCTTGTGGTCCGAATCGGACCACCCCTCCGGGCTGCCCGCGCCGCCTCTGCCCGATCATTCACCTCATAGGACGACATAGCCAGAACCAGATCATGCCAGCCTGTCCCGCCTTCCCACAGCGCCCGCAGATCCGCAAGGCCCCAGTGATGGGCGGAAAACAGATAGTACAGCAGACCCAACTCCGGATCTGTGCCGTCCCTTAGCCGTTTTTTATCTCAGTAATGGTAGCGCGCCGGTACCCGCTGAGCCGTTCCACCACGGCGCTCAGATCCGCGATCTCACCGGCCAGCAGCATCCGCTTGACCACGTCGGCCGGCGTGGCTCCGCCGAACTTCTCCAGCAGCCGGGGGTCCTTCAGATCCGGCTCCACGCATCCGGCCAACAGGATGTGGATGTCTGCGTCCTGATTGAACCGCTCCAGATCATGGACCTTGCCGTAGGGCAGCGCCCGGAGGGTGAATACCACATCCCGGCCCGCCGCCTGACTCAGGCGGTCCACCTTATAGCGCGCCGTGGGGAGATCCTTTTCCACATTGGGAACGGTTGCGCCCAGCAGGGCGTCCAGCACAGACGCTTCCTGCGCCTGCTCTTTCATGATTTCAGCCATGTTTTCCTCCATATTCAAACAAGGCCGCCCTGTCAGTCACGGCAGGGCGGCTCTTTTGTCAGCTATCCAGCACCTCGTAGCTCTCTGCGGTGAAGGGGGCCTCGATGGTGCCCAGCTTTGCAGCCTCCCAGTCAGCCAAGGTCAGATCGTCAAAGCTGACGCCCTTGACGGCGATCCGCTGGTTGTTGGGGTTGTCCGGGTCATCCAGATTGCTGATGATGGTGTGACGCAGATCCGTGCCGTTGTTGATGGCTGCTGCTTCCAGCTCGATCAAGCGACTGGTAGCGTTATAGATCCGCACCGTGCCGGTGACGGATACACCGGTGAGCTTCTTACCGGACACCAGCGTCCGGCAGCGGGCCACGTCATCCTTGGTCTTGTTCACTTTGATCTGGCAGCCGTAGCACTCGGACACCTGCTCACCATCCAGCCAGAGGGAGCCCCAGGTACCGCTTCGGACCAGTTTCGATTCTAAGATATCAGACATTGCGTTCCCTCCTTACTGCGCCTGCAAAATGATGTGGAAATCTTCCATGGCATCCAGCACCTTGCCGTACAACTGAAGGAACACATGGCTGCCGGTGTCCTCCTTGCGCAGCTCCTCGTTGCTGAGGGCGCTGATTCGGGCAATCTCGCTGGAATTGCCGGATGCCTGCTCCAACAGGTAGGCGCGGGTAGTGTCCGCGTCCAGCTCCGCGCCGGAACTGCCTGCACGGATCACACCCTGAGCCTCCAATGCGGAGAGGTAGTCCCGCAGGGCCGTCAGCAGGATGCACTTGTTATCGTAGGTGTTGGCGCACTTGCCCAGATATTCATCCTCCACCGTGGTGATGGCATAGTAGCGGATCAGATCCACCGCTGCCACCAGCTTGATCTTCTTGAGCATCTCAGGATCCGTAGCCGCCAGCTTGGTCTTGGAGGTCACAGCCCGGCCAAGTTTGATCTTCCGGCCGTCATCCACCAGGATCAGTTTGCCGGCATCCACGGCAGTGTCAGGGTCGGCCTCCGGAGTGATCGCAGTCAGCTCGTCCAGCGCCGCATAGGTAGCGGAGCAGTTGGCGGGGGTTCCCGCCAGCAGGCCGGCGATCCGGGGTGCGTACTGTGCTGCGGTGATGGTGGTGGCGCCGGACTTGATCCCGGCGGCGACGAAGTTGATGGTACCTTCATCATCACCGGCGGTGGCAGGCAGCACAGCTTTGCCGATATAGCGCTTTTTACGCTGGGCCTTGACCAGACCGGACAGTGTGGTGGCGTCGCTGGCGGGCATATCCACCGGGCCGGCCAGATAATCATAGCTGTAGGCAGCCAAAGCCGCGAAGCCGGCGGAGATCTCCGCAGCAGTGGCGATCACAGCCACATAGACAACAGACGGCCGGTTGATATAACCGATCATCGCCCGTTTGATGGCGGTGACATTGGCCGCGCCCAGCTGGGCGGGAATGTCACTCTCACGGTGGATCGTATAGACACCGTTATCCTTTGCGTCCCGCAGGATCAGCGCCACAGCACCGGCGGACATCCGCGCGGACACCGTTCCGGCCGCTTTTTCCAGCGAGAAGGTCAATTCAGGTAATCCCATGATATGTTCTCCTCTCATTTTACGTTTGTACGGACAGACACCGTGTAGGTATCCGCCGCCGGTACATCTGTCTGGTCTGCTCCCGGGCGGTCATCCATCCACGCCGCGCTGATCTGTAGGTACGCCCGATCCGGATCTCTCGGCAGCGCCTTCAGATCCAGCTTCAGGTGACGGTCTCCAACAGTCAGAGGCGGTGTCAGCAGTGTGAGTGCGTCATCCGCGTCTCCCGCCAGCCGGAACCAGGACGCCTCATAGTGCTCATCCATCTGGTCATAGATGGTCAGCCGAATCTGCAACTCACGGCGAACAAACAGCCGGTTTGCGTCTGTCTGTCCGTTTTTTTCCACAGCCAGCCAGAAGGACGGCCGGTCAAAGTCTACCGGGCACACATCCACATAGACGGTGCGGTCCGGCCACCTTTCCAGGAGGCGGTCATTGATGGCATTCAGAATTTCAGTTGTCTTCAACAGATCCCTCCTCAGCCTTCCAGCTTTTTCGCGACAAGCTCTTCAATGCGCCGTGCGCCGGTCTCCGCCAGCTGGTCCAGCTCCTGAGCGGCGGTGTTGCGGTACATATACTTTCCGGGTACCCGACTCGCTTTCGCCCGGGAGCGCCGCTTTCGTTTGGCCTTCCCGGATGCCGTTCTCCCCTCATGCCCGTTTTCCAGCGCATTGGTGATATAACCGGCGGCGTATTTGCCGACATTGGTCTTGGCCTTGGCCCGGACGGCCACATAGCCCTTTCCGCTGCCGACCCGGTACTCCTGTACCCCGGCAATCTTGCCGGTGCCGCCGATCCGACCCTGCACATCTGACAGCAGGGAAGCACCTGCTTCGGCAAAAAACTCCGCTCTGGCCTCCCGGATCAGCTCCGGGGCCGCGTCCAGCTTCTTGATGGTCTCGCTCAGGCCGCTGATCTCGACGCTCTGCATCAGGCATCCCTCCGGCGCTCGATCACATACTCATTTTTGTAGTCCTCCAGATCCAGCCGCTGCAGCACCGTATACGGTGCGCTGTCTCCCTGCTGAATCAGGTCTCCCGTCCGCAGCTCCACAGCCTTTGGCGTCACAAGGACCCTTTCCAGCGTCTCACGGCGGAAAACCTCGTCCTCCTCGCTGCGGTAATACCGCTCTGCAAGGATGCCGGGGAAAGTGTAGGCCGCCTGCGGAATCGCCACCGGCCTGTTTCTGGCATCTCTGCCTGTCCGATCCTGCGGCTTGGCGGTCAGCGTCTCCGGATGGCAGATAGCCGCCCGAATCTCCTGTCGGTCCCGCTCTGCGCCCATGGAGATGGCGGTCAAATGCAGGAATTCGCCGTTCCAGCGGATGGCGTCGCGCAGGGTCAGACGCCGGTCGGGCCGGATCGTCACCGTGACCCCCCTTGCGCCGACACCCACGGCGGAGAACAAATTGCGCTGGGAATCCAGCTTCACGGCTGCCCACCGCTTCCGCTCCGGCGTCCACGCCAGAGCGCCGGTCTCCGCATCCCGCGTCAGCGTCAGGATCTCAATTTTCTCCCGCAGCGCGGACGCCAAATCATCAAACATCTGATTCCTCCTGTCATGTGCGTTCATTATCAGGGTGCCTCGGCCACGCTTTGTTTGAAAAGGGCCTCGTGATCGTGGAAAATATCTTGAGCAGCCAACGGGCGATGGGGTGCGTAAATTGATGCTCCCCTACGCTCTTCGCATCCCGAAACCGCCGGAACAATGCCTGATACAACCGCCCGTGCTGGTCAAAATCCAGCTTCCCGCGCTCTGCCCCCGGAAGTCTGGCGACCAGGAATGGGGGGTCGATCTGGAGGAGGCGATCGAAATCTCGCCCGAAATGCGCGCTGTAGTGACCGGGGATATAAGTGGGCGCGTGCGGGTGAGAGTGCTGCTCCGGTATCGGGGGAAGCTCATCTTTATCCATGCCGCAGTAGATTGCGAAGACCACGTCGTCCATGCCCTCAATGCAGTCCAGAACGTCCACCGCGCCGCACAAAACGTCATTGATCCGCGCCACGGCCCGCTGCACGGTGCGGAAAATAGTAACATGATCCACATTCAGAAGATCCCCGATCTGCCGGAAGGTCAGATACTCCGCATAGTAGAGATAAAAGCACACCGCCTGATGGGACGTCAGCGCGTGCATCAGCACCGTCACCGCCTCCGGCTTGCTCATATCCAGACGGTCTCCGTCCCGGAGCCGTAGGATTGTCTCCTGGGCCTCCGCGATGTCCGCCGCCCGCCTCTTCGCCCGCCGCAGCGTGCGATTTACGGTGGAACGGGTCACGCCGAATTTCTCCGCGATCTCAACCTGCTTCATGCCGTCGGCGTGAAGCAGCAGCATCTCCCGCTGCCGTCCGGTGATGGAGCGCATACACAACTCGATCATGCGCCTTGCCTCGGCGTTGGCCTCGGCGGCCAACTCCGCCCCATCGTCCTCCGTCTCCTGCTGAGCCCACTGGATAAACTGCTGGAGGTCGCCGGGATCGAAGCGCCCGTGGTCCATGCTCAAGGAGCCCTTGCCGCCCTTGATAGGACGGCCCCCCGCCGGGGCCAGCGCCCGGAGCTGGGCCGTCACGTCCAACAGCTCCTCCTTGATGAGAAACAGGGCCATCTCGTCCCCCTTGCCCTGTTCCCGCAATTCCATCTCCCGCCGCTTCTGCGACAAAAGTTCTCGTTTCCGCGCCCGCAGCTCGTCAATGGTCATCACGCGACCTCCTTGCCCGCAGGCCGATCAGGGTGAAGGAGGAGGCCTGACGGGGCGTGTCATAGTAACAGGACATCAGATGCGCGGCCTCCCGCAGATCCCGCAGGGACAAGCGGAGGGACGCCATCTCGGCGGGCGTCAGATCCCCAGCCGCCTGGTGGGCCTTGATGGACATGGCCAGTTTGGCCGCCGCGACCTTATACTCCTGCGCCATCTCCGCCATGGTGCTCAACGTCCTCTCCTCCTCTCCTTACGCTCAGTGCGTCGCCGCCTTACGGAAAGCGTCCAGCCGTTTGGCCGTCCGCTCCACATATTGGGCCGCCCGCTCCACGGCGCGGAAGACCGTGGAGCGGTTGACCCCGTACTGGTTCGCCAGCTGGGCAAATGTCCGCTCCGTGTACAGCCACGCCTCAAACAGCTCCCGCTGCCGGTCAGTCAGCTCCACCAGATCCCTGACCGCCTCATACACGGACTTGAGATAGGCCCTGTTCATTCCGTGCCCCCGTTCTGCCCGGTGTCCGATTCGGACACCGGGGGTTCCGTCAGCTTCAGCTGGTTCAGCTTCCGTCGGAAGGCCGGGTTGTCGGAGATCTCCTTAACGCCGGTCTGTGTGCCCCGGTTGTCCCAGGCGTCCAGAACCAGCGCGTTGACGCAGGCGTTGTACAGAGGCAGGCGGGGGGAGCCGGTCTCCGGCTCCGTCACCCCCGCGCCGTGGAGATAGCCCATGGCCTCCATGCACATATCCTCCAGCAGGCTCAGGTCCTCCGGCGTGGGATCGTCGATCCGGCAGTAGCTCAGGATGCTGGCCTGCCGATCACTAAACGCCGCCATCCGTCACCCCTCCGATCAGACGTTGGCGGTGCGCTCGTAGCCGGTGAATACCACAGCGGTATCGTCCACGCTTTCGGCGTCCATGCGGCACAGGCAGCGCAGCTCATAGGCATCGTTAGCCCATGCGTCGCCGCCCACATCCGTAGCCGCGACCTCCATGCCCTTACGGACAAACAGAGTTGCCGCCGCTTTGAAGTCGCCGATAAACAGGGGATCGTAGGTCTTAGACGCGACCTTGTGCTCACCGATGAGATCGTTGTCACCGTAGACCACGCGGCGGCCCTTAAAGCGGTCGAAATCGCCGGACACGTCAGGCACCAGCATAGGCCGGTTGTTGCCGTCCACCCAATTGTCCATCTCATCGTAGACGTTCTGGTTGGTCAGCAGCACAGCACCCCGGCTGTATGCCGTGTTCAGGCTCTTGTTCAAGATGGACTTGATGGCCTTGACCTTGTCCTTGTCGGTGGTGGCGCTCTGAGCCGTGAAGGTCAGCTTCTTCAGGATCGTCAACAGCAGATCATTCTTGGTCAGAATGTACTTGGGGCCGAACCACTGGGCCAGATACTGGATCAGGCCGGCGGTATTGTCTTCCATCAGCTCGCTGGACACCACCAGGCGCTCGCCATACTTGCCGATGTTGTAAGAGACCTTCTTGAACTTGGGCTGGTTATTCTTGCCGATGGTGGTATTCTCGCCCACCAGAGGCAGCTTGGTCCGCTGGCCCGCCACCTCCACGGCACGCCAGCCGGTCATGGTGGAAACCGTCTCCACGTTGAACAGAGTAGACAGATCCAGATAGTCCTTGGTCTCCCGGATGATGGCGTTGTCGAAATCAATGGGGACGAGGAAACCGCCGTCGGAACCGGTGGGCGTGCCGCCGCCCACCGTCAGGGCCTTGTGCAGAATGTTGAACTTCTCCACACCCATGGACTTCTTCACGGTCATACCCGTCCGCAGGGCCTCAGCCCACGCTTTCGCGTACTCCGGCTCAGACCGGATAGCGTCCACGCTCTTCTCGGTCTCCTTTTCCGCCTTTTCCTTCTCCTTCTGCTTGTGCAGAGCCTTCATCTTGGCGTCATCTTCGGCGAAACGGCCCTCCTCGGCCAGCTGGCTCTCGGCGGCGTCGATCTCCTCGTTCATCTTCTGAACCTCACCCATCAGGGTCTTGTGGGCGTCAAAATCCTTCTTCGCCAGCAAGCCCTCACCCTCGCGGACCTTTTCCGCCCGCTTGTTTTTCAGTTCCAGCAATTCCTGATACGTCATGTCTCACATACCTCCATATCGTCTTGTTTCTAATTCCTGCATGGCCTCCGCCATGCGCTGGGTCTCAGGATCGGAAGCCGGCTCTGCCGGGCCTCCGTAGCGCTTGGACTTGATCACGCCGGCCTCCGGCTGGGCCGGAACGGCCACAAAGGAAACCTCATAGGCGTCTTTGGGATCGTCTAACGCCATCACGCACAGCTGGCCGTCATAGGTCTTTCCGGCATGATGCTCGCAGTAAGCCTTAGCCTGATCCGCTCCGCAGATGGAGCAAATGGCGCTGCCCATGGCACATCCCACACTGCACTCCCGCAGGATGCCGGTCTCGATCGCGGCGATCGTCCCAGCCGTGCTATCAGAACGGGGCATATAGCACCGCAGCACCAGCTGCTTGGTCTCGCCACGGGTCTCCACGTCAGCGGCGTAGACTCGGGCCGTCTGGTTGGCGGCAGTCCACATGTGATCCATCAGCACAGACTTGCCGACAAACAGCGGAGCCAGCCCCTCCAAGGCCTTGTCCGTAAACCGCTCATGATCCCGATCTACCTGATTGTCGCAAGCTGCCAGCCGAAAGGTAAAGATCTCCTCGGCTGTCAGCTCCCGCAGAGCCTGCTTGTTGATGAGCGCCAGCTCCGCCGCGTTGACCGCCTGTTTTTCCACATGGGCGGCCTTTAAAATTCCATTCATGCTGTACCTCCATCATCCGGATCTTTCCCCAGCGCCCGGATCACGCTCAGGCGGGCAAAATCCGCCAGGGGACCGTAGTTCCAGCTTGCATAGTAGGTGCTGCCGCCGGGGATCCTGCCCCGGTCCTCCAGTGCGCGGATCTCGTCGGCGTTGAGCGCGCCGATCTCCCGCATTGCCCGGTAGTAAGCAGCCTGAGCCGTTGTGTCGCCCTTGAGGAACACCTTCAGCTCCCGCTTGATCCGCAGACCGCCCGCCCGCTCAGACGGCAGCAGCAGCTTGTAGGTATCCTCCTGGCCCCACTGGGTCTCATAGCCCAGCAGGGTGTAGTTGACGAACTCAATGCCGTTCTGCTCGTTGCTGGCATAGCTCTGCTTGCCGGCATAGGCCAGATGGAGGGGCACGCCGAAGAACCGGCACACATCCGCCACCCGGATCTCGTTGCTCTCCACGAATTGTGCGTCACTGTTGGTCATGGATATGGGCTGATACTTCAAGCCTAGATCCAGCACCGCCACCCGGAACGCCTTGTCCGGCCCCCGGTGCACACTCTCCCAGGAGCGCCGCAGCTCCTCCTTGGGATCCACCCATACGGTAGAGCCGTCTGCCTGCACGCGCTGCACTTGCCCGCCCAGGTCGGAATCCGTGGTCAGGATGCCGCAGGGCTGCCCGCCGTTGAGCCACGTGCTGTTCTCGTACTGCGCCGCCGCCCGGGCGGTGCTCAGGGTCAGAGATGCCCGCTTGAGCACGCTCACGCCCTCAATGCCGTCCTCGCTGTATGCCTTGTAGTGGATCACATCCTCCGGGCGAAGCAGCGTCATCTCGCCGCTGACCGGGTGGGTGAATACATACCAGAAAACGCCATTATCATCGAAAACCGGCGATACATAGTCCGGAGGCAGAGGAATCAGCTCCTGCGGTCGGCCGCTCCGGGAATCCCGCACGATAGCTGCATAGGCATTGCCCCGCAGCAGCTGGTTGCACATCATCAGCCGCTGGTAGTCGAAGGTGCTCATGGACTCATTGGCCCGGCTCCACAGCATAGGCTGAAGAGGATGATCCGGCAGCCGCTCCTTCGTGGACTCATTCATGGTGTACACCGGCAACACCGCCATAGACGTGCTCAAGACCTCTACGCACCGGTTCACCGTTGACACCTTCATGGCCTTGTCCCGGCTCATGGCTACGCTCTCCTCGCCGGAGATCCAGCCCGCCGGGTTATCCAAAGTCAACTTTGGGATCACTCCGCTAAGAGATTTCTGCCGGGGACTGTCCAGCGTCCGCCCAGCTCTCACCAGGCCCTTGCGCAAACTCATCTGTCATCCTCCTCGCCCAACATGGCTACCACAGCACCAGCCATGGCCAGTACGCCGCCGGTGATCAAACCGGCGGGCAGATAGATCATCCCGGCGCCCACAGCCGTAACGGCTGCACCGGCCACCAAAACGATCATGCTGACATTCTTGACGATTGCCGTTGCAAATCTTTTTCTCATATCTCCACTCCTTACAAGTGATACGCTCGCTGCCGCATCGCCTCTGCCAGATCCGGCTTCTGGTTTCGCTTCACCATCCACGCTGCCACGGCGATGATCCACGCCACCGTGATATCGATGCGTCCGATACTCCGGTTCTTCATGGGCTTCTGGTTCTCGTTTCCGTCCACCGCGCACCGGACGTTGCCGAAGCACCACCGGGCGCAGGTGTTGTGGACGTGGAGCATTTTGTGTTCCCGGATCAGGCCCTCCAGTTCCTTCATGGCCGGACTCATCCCCGCCATGGTCTGAGGGATGGCGATGATCTCCACGCCCTCGTCCTGTAAAAGCGGTGTCATGGTGGCGGTCAGATACTGGTCGATGCCCAGCGCCCGCAGGTCATACCGCTCCTTGGCGTCTAAAATCGCCGCGATCACGTCCCGGTTGTCGATCATGTCACCCTGACAGAGGGTGAGAAACCCGGCCCGCTCCCAGTCCCGGTATGGCACATGGTCCCGCTGCTCCGCCTCTGTCACGCCCTCAAGGGGCCGCCACGCCCGGAACAGGGCCACGCCCTGATCCAGTCCCGGTTGGGGCGGGAACACCAGCACCAGAGCGCTAAGGTCCGTCCGGAGGGACATATCCAGCCCGCCGTAACAGGTCTTGCCCGTCAAATGCTCCTCCACCCACGCCTCCCGCTCCGCCTTGGCGGAGGGGCCGATCTGGGTCTTATCGTAAAGGGTCAGGGGCAACCACCCCACGTCCTTGGTGCTGATCCACTGGTTGAGCCGCAGCCACCGGAAATTGCGCTCCGCCGCCTCGCTCATCTTGGCGGCCTGGGCCTCCTTCCGGAACTTTCGGGCCTTCATAGTCACGCCGTAGCTGGGGTTGCAGGTTTTCCACAGCGCCTCATCGTAGATATCCAGATCCGCGATCCTGTCCGGGTCATCTTGGGTCAACGTGGAGATGCCGTACATGATAGGCAGCCACTCACTGTCGTCTGTGTCGCTTGGCCGCTCCGGTTCACCCCGCCGCCACGCTAAAATGCGGCGGCAATACTCATGGCGATCCCAGCCGATGGACGTGCGGTCGGGGTCGTTGCCCGCTGTGGTCAGCACCATGACGGTCTGCTGGGCGCGGGCAGCATCGGAGCCTGTAGTCAAAACATTCCACCGTTCCCGGCCTGCCCGACCCGCCCATGCGTGGAGCTCATCGCAGAGGATAGCGGAGAAGCTGGGGCCATGCTTGTTATCCACGTCACCGGAATACACCTTCATCCGTCCGCCAAAGCGGGTGCGGATCTCCCGCACGCTGGGGCGTGCCCACGCCAGTGGCCGATGTTGCGGCTGCCCAATGACGGAGTTCTCCACCATGGTCTGAGCGCAGCGGTAAATGATATCGGCGTTCTCCGTGTCCACGGCAAAAATGCCCACGTCTGGCTTCTGCTCGCCGTCAGCCAGCAGGTGGTACAGCCCCAGCCCCGCTGCCAGCTCGCTCTTTCCGTTTTTCTTCGGGATCTCGTTATAGAGGAAGCGCCGATACCGTACCCAACGCCCGTCATCATCCTTGACCTCGATGCCGTAGAACTGCCGGATCAGGTCGCGCTCCCACGGAAGCAGTTCAAAGGGCTTGCCAGCCCAGTCATTCTGGCCGAACACCAGCATGGAGAAAAAGGTTTCCACACGCTCTACGGCGGCCTGGTTGTATCGCAGCTCCGCGCCGTCATCCGGCGTCGGCACCTCAATACCCGGTGCCAGCGTCAACAACTCAGGCATACCGATCCATGCCTCCCCGAATCAGCTCCAGCATGGGGTTGCTGTCCTCCGTCGCCTGCTTGCCGGTATCCGGCACCACCAGGCGGCAGCGGCTGGTGACGGTCAGGCCCATATCGTTGGCACAGTTCCGGGCCTGCTTGAAATAGCGCTCCTGGATCTTGCCCCAGCCGTCAGCGCCTTCCTGGTCTCGCTGGGCCAGCGCCTTCTCTGCCTCGCCGGTGGCAATGAGCCACTGGTGCTGGGCCACCAGATAGCGGCCCAGGGTGTCGGAGTCCAGCTCCGTGTAAAGCCCGGAGGCAATCAGCCGCTTGCCGATGGCCCGGAAGTCCTTTTTCAGCGTCTCCGGCAGCCACTTGGGCGGCTTGGCCGTCTTGGCGGGTGAGACATTCACCTCACCGGCCCTTCGCTCCGCCTCCTCGGCGCGGCTCAGGTGCTTGCGACCATTGGCAAGCACCACATCCGTTGGCTGTCTTTTCCCGGCCACAGATTTCACTCCTCTACGACAAATTCAAACCCACACTCAGGGCACCGATATGTGTGGGGCGTCTCAGGCGGGGCAGGCTCCGAAGAAGATGCTGCGTCACCATCCGGCGCTTCACTCTGTCCAGGGGCTGCCCGGGTGTAGGCGTTTACTTCGATTTCTTTCAGGCATTCCGCGTCAAATCCAACGATACCAACGTCGAAGTCCAGGGCCGCCAGACCGTTCAACTCGATTTTCAGCAGATCCTTGTCCCACACTGACGTCTCGCTCAGGCGGTTATCCGCAAGAATGTACGCCTTGCGCTGGGCCTCTGACAGGTTGGTCACCACCACACAGGGCACCTCGCTCATGCCCTCCGCTCTGGCGGCCTCCACCCGGCCGTGGCCTGCGATGATGTTGTTGTCAAAATCGATGAGCACCGGCGTCACGAAGCCGAACTCCCGCAGGCTGGCCCGGATCTGGTTGATCTGCTTTACGCCGTGCTTTTTGGCGTTGTTCGCGTAGGGGATGAGATCGTCAATGGGGACCATGGTGAGCTGCTCCGCTGCGATCCGCACCGTCTGATCGTCTCTCGTCGGCGCCGGGTTGACGCCGCCCTTTCCGGCAGTCCCGCCGGGTGTCTTTTTTCTTGCCATGCTGATCCTCCTGTGATACCCGGCGCACACGGCGACCCTCGCATGGCAGCCAGGGCCGCCGTAGAAGGACCAACCCCACGGCGGTGCGAACGCCGCCGTGTACGCCGGGGAAATGTGTCCGATTCGGACCGTGCCGCCCCACCGCGTCTACGTCAATACCCCGCGCATCCAGCGCAGGCCTTCGGCGCAGGCAGGGCGACAGCTCCGGCTCATGACCCGGCCTCCGTGGTAGGGCACGGAGACCGGAAGGGAAGAAAGAGTGAAGCCGGCACAGGGGCCGGGTCACAAACCGGAGAATGCGGAAAGAGCAAGGGCTGAATCGGATACCTCCGGCTCATGACCCGGCCTCCGTGACTAAGCGCGGAGGTCAGGCCGAACAAAAAAGAGAGCTTCCCGGCCCAGAGGCCGGGTCACAAACCGGAGAAACAAAAAAGGCAAGGGCCGACGCGCACCGATCCGGTGCGTGCTGACTCTTGCCTTTCAGGCTTTTGGTCTATGCCATGTGATTCAATTCCTGCTGCGTCCTCGCAGCGCTTTTTACATTCCGCTGCATTTCCGCAGCTTTCAGTCGGCTCCAGGCTTCGCTGCCGTCCCGCGGCCTGCCGACTCGTCGCTGTCCTAGATCCCGGCTTCACTGCCGGATTGCCCCGCCGTCCTGCCGCCGGGCTGCCGCCGAATCTCCCGTGGGGAGAAAATCCCGCAC
>ERZ1034873.168-NODE-168-length-39124-cov-51.807110_pt1 | contig 39124 bp, 50 predicted proteins | sample MGYA00520689_ERZ1034873 | MGnify/ENA primary metagenome ERZ1034873 (study PRJEB33766, sample SAMN09781722) | gut metagenome | biome: gut microbiome | host: Homo sapiens | place: Madagascar | study: EMG produced TPA metagenomics assembly of the PRJNA485056 data...
GTATTTATATTATTGATGTTTACAAAATCTGTTGTGATTGATATTAATAATATATTATATAGGTGTTGTAACAAAAGTGTGATGTGATGTTTAAGATTAAAAGTTTATTAAGTAATACAAATACACCAACAAGAGGCAGACCTCCGGCAATAGCCACCCAGCCGCAGACGCTGGAAGAATGTGCGGCGCTGCTAAAGCAGCAGGGCGCGGCTGTAGCCGTCCTGGCTGTGCAGGACCTGCAGGCCTATTGGTTAAAAATCATGACTGACGCCAAGGCCAGCAACAAGGATAGACTAGCCGCCTCCAAAATGTACGCTGATAGTATTGGCGCGTTTGACAAGCAGACGCACGCCAACAAGGGCCCGGCTGTGTATCATTGGGGCGCAGCAGATGACGCAATAGTAGTAAACGATTGTTCAGAAGATGCTACCAAAACATAAACATAGATAGAGCTTTTAACATAATCTTTATTATCGGACGTAAAATATTATCCTGCTGCTGCTGATTAGCTGGCGGTTCCAGATGTTGACGGCCTGGCTGATGATGTTAGCGGCAGGCGTTCGCCTGGTGATGTGCTGCGGCCGTTCCTGCCTGGCTGATGCGGCAGGCCTACCACGTTTTTGCTTTTGGCTGGGCGTTGGTTCTGGCTTTTGTTTGGCGGCGCTGGCGTTGGTGATTTCCCTGGGTTTTCGCAAAAATTGATTTTGGTTCTTGCCTTTCCCGCTGACATTGAGTGGGGGTGGGGCCCAAAAATTTCGCAGCCGCCGGGGGAGGTAAATACCAAAAATTACCAAAACGATTTTTTCAAGGGGGTAAACATGGAAAACGTAATACAGATACCATATACTCCACGTCCTGCATGGGCGAAGGTACTGCATAAGGAATTAAGCAGACACCGCTTTGCAGTAATCGTAGCACACCGCCGCTTTGGTAAGACCATCGGAATGGTGAATCACCTTATAAGGGATGCTTTGCAGAGCGACTTAATCAGCCCGCAGTATGCTTTGGTAGGTCCGTTCAGCGCACAGATGGAAATTATCGCATGGGGACCATTGAAGTATTACACGAGCGTCATAGAAGGCATAAAGGTGAACGAAACTAAAAAGTATGTTGAATTCCCTAGTAAAGTGCCTGGAGCGCAGGGAGCGAGGATATATATCGTTGGTGCAAATAATCCCGACGCATTGCGCGGTACATATTGGGACGGCGTAATACTTGACGAGTATTCGGATATGAAGCCGGAGATGTGGACGCAGATAATCCGACCTGCGATAGAGAACGGCGACAGAAAAGGCTATTGCTATTTCATCGGTACACCCAAGGGGCAGAACAACTTCTATGAGATGTACAAGAAGGCCAAGACGAATAAGCGTTACTTTGCGTATTTGTCGAACGTGTACGATAGCGGCATCTTAGACGCAAAGAGCATAGAAGAACTGAAAGAGGATATGCCGGAGGTAGAATTCAGACAAGAGTATTTGTGTGACTTTAGCGTATCGGCAATCAACGAGCTTTTCAGCCTGGAGGAACTAGATAAGGCTTTCAGTAGAGAGCTGACAGAAAAGGATGTTCCCTATGATATGCCGCTGGTGCAAGGCGCTGATATAGCGCGCTTTGGCGATGACAGAACGTGTATATGGCAGCGTAAGGGCTTAATGGTATATCCACGGCCGAGAGTGTATAAGAAGCTGAACACGATGCAGACAGCAGATTATATTGCTTTGGCAATGGATGAAAATAAGGCAGATATGACCTTTATAGACGTTGGCAACATGGGCGCCGGCGTAGTCGACAGATTACGGCAGATGGGGTACACGGCTTTGAGAGAGATACCATTTCAAGGCGCGGCGATAGAGAATAAGCGTTATGAGAATATCAGAGCAGAGATGTACTTCAAACTGAAAGAGTGGATAGAAGCTGGCGGAGCTTTGCCGGAAGAACCGGGGCTAAGAGAAGAACTTGCAGTCATTCACTATAAGTATTCTAAGAATGGGCGTTTAATGCTAACGCCTAAAGAAGAGATAAAAGAAAAGCTAGGACGTTCACCAGACCTTGCAGACGGCCTAGTACTAACATTTGCAAGGAACGTTCCGTTAAGACAGTTAGGGCTTGATGATAGAAAGCCTAAAAAGCTGATGTGTAACACGGAGTATTCGATTATGGAGGCGGTATAAAATGGGTGGTATTGCAAAATTATTCGGTGGCGGTAACATGCCGACTGTTGAGAAGGTGGACCCGGCACCGACTACCGTTGCGACAAGCAGCGAAGTTGCGACTGGCAGCGACAGTAACAAGAAGAAGCGTAAAGGCTTTGCATCTACGCAGACGAGCACTATTGCTAGTGGCGGCGAGGGCGGCCGTAATACTTTAGGCTAAGAGGTAACAGCTTATGAACTTTCAAACGATAGCGGCGAGCAAGCCACAGGGAACACTTCCTAGTGACGGGGTGCCGCTGAAAAAGAACTTGCCGGACCGCCAACGTTTGGTGCGTAAGCTTAAAAGCATGTACGAAGATAGGCGAGATTGGGAGGACAGATGGAAAGAGATAAGAGATTATCAGCTTCCGTTTGTCGGGGAGTTTGACAATACGGCAGACAAAACCAATCCCGCGCGCAGACGTGACTTAAAGATTGTGCATGGCGTGGCGTGGAGAGCGGCGCAGGTATTCGCTGCTGGCGTTATGAGCGGACTTACGCCGCCGAGCCGCCAGTGGTTCAGATTTGCATACAGACGGCCGGAGCTGAATACGAATGTTGAGGCTATGAAGGTGCTTGACACAAGACAAGAGATTGTATCGAGTGTGCTTGCAAAGAGCAACTTCTATAACAGCATCCATACCGTATATCTGGAATTGCCTTTTGGGCAGTGCCCGATGGCTATATTCTACGACGCAGAAAACGGCGTGCGGTTCCAGACAATGACAATCGGTACTTATGCACTTGAAGCAGACGGCTTCGGCAAAGTAACTACTTTCGCAAGAAAGTACGATATGACATTGCAGCAGCTAGCAGACTGCTTCGGCGTAGACGCTTTGCCCGACAATCTGAAAGGACTGTTAGACAATCAGACCAATCTTACTAAGAAGTATAAAGTCTGCTGGATGGTAGAGCCTAACAGCGATAAACTGCCTGGCTATATGGACAGACTGAACATGCCGTATAGAAGCGTGTACTGGTTGGAAAAATCAGAGAGCGACGAATACTTGTATGTTGGCGGCTTTGAAGAAGAAGCGGTACCGGTAGCACGTTACCTTGTCAGCGGCAATGAGGCATACGCAAGAGGTCCTGCATGGTTTGCAGAGGGCGACAGTAAAATGTTGCAACTGCTGAAAAAAGATTATTTGACAGCCGTAGAGTTAAAGATAAAGCCAGCAATGCAAAGCAATGCAAGCCTTATGAACAACGGCGGTGTCAACTTGATGCCTGGTGGCTTAACGGTAGTTGATGAACAGGCACAAGATATGGTGAAACCTTTGTTCGCAGTTGACCTTGACTTAAAGGACGCGCAGGAAGAAATTATTCGTGTTGAGGATGCTATAAAGAGAGCGTACAGTGCTGATTTGTTCTTGATGTTAGATAACCTGGATAATAGTCGCATGACTGCTAGAGAGGTTATGGAAAGAACGCAGGAAAAACTGCAACAGCTAGGCCCGGTGGTTGAGCGATTGCAGGATGAATTCTTAACACTGATTCTTCAACGTGTATATAACATCATTGACAGAAGTGGCGGATTCCCTCCGGTGCCGGAAGAACTGCAAGACCTTTTGAGTGAAGAGGATGTAGAAGTGGACTATATTTCACCTTTGGCGCAGGCGCAGAAGATGAGCGGCCTTGTGAATATCGAACAGGCGATAGCACAGACTGGACAAATGGCGCAAGTATGGCCAGAAGTTACGAAGAAGATTAACCCGCTGGGCGCTATTACGAAATACTTTGAAATGCTTGGCGTGCCTGCAATGGCATTGCGTAGTGATGAAGAAGTACAAGAAATGCTCAAACAAGAGCAGCAGGAAATGCAACGGCAGCAGGAAATGCAGGAAGGCTTGGCAATGGCACAGGCTGCGGCTCCTGCGGCAGAGGCGGCCAAAAATCTTACTGCGGCGGCGAATGATTCCAACCCGGCTATTACAAGCTGGCTAGGCGTGCCGGGAGGTTGGGACTAATGAGCGAGCAGTTTAAATATAAATCCAATACCGGCGATGATAGAAGGCAAGCACTGCTGACAGAGTACATGGTAAGAGAACAGGCAAGAAGGGATAAAGAGGCCCTGCTTGACCTGCTGGGGAGCGAAAGCGGGCGCTGGTTTTTGATGCGTATGCTTGACGTAACCAAAGTAAACTCTATGTGCTTTACCGGCAACAGCAAGACTTTCTACAACGAAGGCCGCCGCGACGTAGGCTTAGGTATTATAAAAAGCATTTTGGCACTTGGACTGCAAGGCATAGAACTAAAGCAGCAGGCTGAAATGGAGTATGCAGAATTCCAACTGAAACTGCAAGAGTTAGCAGTGGAATATGTAGATAACAACAAGGAGGAATAACTAATGGGCGAGAACGGCGAAAATGCAGTTGTAAACGGCGAAGGCGCACAGCAACAGGCTGAACCCAATACCGCGGCGCAACAGCAGCAGACAGAAGCGACTACTACTAATGCAACTAATAATACAAGTGCTTCCGGCACTATTGCAGGGAATGGAAGTAATGGGCAAGGCGCACAACAGCAGCCCGGCACAGTGAATTATGACTTTGCAGGAGTAGAGATGCCAGAAGGCTATGAGCTTAGTGCTGATGAGCAAGGACGCTTTGTGGATGTCATTAAGGGCATGAACCTTAGCAATGACCAGGCAAGAGCACTTGCAAAGTACGGCACAGAGTATGCAAGCCGTGTAGTGCAAGGCGTGGAACAGCTCCGCGCGCAGGAAATCGCTAAATGGGGCGACGATGCTAAAACAGCACTGGGCGCAGACTTGGGCAAAGTACAGGGCCTTTGTGATACTGCTTGCCGCAAATTGGAGGCAATGTATCCAGGCTTGAATGTGCGTGAAGCATTGGAGGTTACCGGCGCAGGCAATCAAATTGCTATCGTGAGAGCATTTGCTAAACTTGGTGAATTGCTTGGCGAGGACCCCGGCTTGGCTGCACAAAACGGCGCACAAGGCTTAAACGCTGCGCAAGGCATTGCAGCAAACATGTACCCGAAAACCGACTGGAGCAGGTACAAATAATTTATTAACTTTTAATTAAAAACAGGAAGGATGATGAAACTATGGCTACTATTGGTTACTCCCAAACTATGAGTGACTTACGAAAGTATTTAACTCCGCAAGGCGCTATTGACCGCGTTATGGAAGTGCTTAACGAATCCAATCCTATTATGGAAGATATTCGGTGGATGGAAGGCGATTTGCCGATTGGTACTAAAACCACTATTCGTGCCAGCCTGCCTTCTCCGTCTATCCGTCGTATTAACCGCGGTACTTCTCCGACTAAAGGCACTGTAAAGCAGCGCATTGATGTATGCATGCACTTGGAGGACCGCTCCTGCGTGGACGTTGAATTGCTTTCCGGCAAACCGAATCCGCAGGCTTTCCGTATGGCAGAGGACGATGCACATGTAGAAGGCATGGGCCAATACGTCGCACGTCAATTCTTGTACGGCAACTTGGACGAAGACCCGGACACTTTCAATGGCATTGCGGTACGCTACAATACTTTGACCGACGGCGGCAAAGGTACTCCAGGCCACCAGGTGATTTCCGCGGGTACTCCTGGTACTAACACTAATGCTTCTATCTACTTCGTAGATTGGGGCGACAGACGTGTAATGGGCGTATATCCTAAAGGCACCCAGGCAGGCTTGAAAACTGAGGACTTGGGCGAAAGCGACGTTTACGACGAGAACAACAAGCCGTTCCGTGCATTGCAAACCTTATACTCTTGGAAGTGCGGCTTAGCAGTACAGAACGTTCGTTCTATTGTACGTGTGTGCAACATCGACGTTACCAAACTGAACTCTTTGACTGACAGCGCACAACGCGAACTGATGAATAAATTCATCTTTGCAAAGAACAGACTGCAAGACCCGAAAGCACCCGTTGCGTATGTATCTGACAGCGTATATTCTTGGTTGGAGTGTTATCTGAACAACAAGAACAATGTTCACGTTACCCGTCAAGACTTTATGAACGCGCCGCCGAAACTGTACCTTGCAGGTATTCAGATTAAGAAACTTGATTGCCAAAGCGAAACCGAAGCGGCAATCGTGTAACCGGAAGGAGTGAATAACAATGATTTTTGACCAGCAAAATATGTACATGGATAATTCCTTGACCAGCAACGTAATTGCGAACGTTGGCGGCGGTGATGCGGCCGACCCGTTATTTCTTGTTATCACTGCGCCGACCGCCTTAGCTACTAGCGGCACTATCACTGCGGCGCTGGAAACTTCCGACAGCGAAAGCTTCAGCACTAAAACTGTTGTTGCAACTTATACTCTTGCCGCCAGCAAAAAGGGTATTTTGGTTGCGGCTAAACTGCCGTATGGAATGAAAGCTTTTTCCAGACTGACTGTAAGCGGCGCAAGCAGCGGTAGACTGACTGCTGGCTTGACTGAAACTGTTCCGAACTGGCCGGGCTGATTTAGGACTTTAAGGGGAGGGCGAAAGCTCTTCCCTTTTTTAATAATCAAGGAGGAATAGTTAAAAATGCTTAACATTACCGATGTATGTAATATGGCGCTGGCTCATATCGCCAAAGGCCGTATAAGCAATATAGATGAGCAATCAGAACTAGCCAGACAGTGCAAACTGTTTTATGAGCCTACACGCAAAGAGTTATTAAGGAGCTACACTTGGGGATTTGCAAAGCGCGTGAGCAAGCTTGCAGAACTTAGTATTGAATCTCCGTACTGGTCCCACGTTTACGCCTACCCCGAAAAGTGCCTTGCTGTGCGCAAGATATTTGACGCTGACACCGGCGCAATGATAAGGGCAGGCGAACAACAGCAGGAAGAATGGGACTTGTATATGGCAAGCGACAACGTGCTTGGTATAGGTTGTAACATTCCTGCTGCATGGCTTGAATATACCTATGACGTTGACGATGTGGAAATGTTTTCAAGTGATTTTTTGAGTGCGTTTACTCATATGTTGGCGTTTAATATCTGCGTACAACTGACCGGCAACAGCGGCTTGCAGCAGACACAGTATCAGCTTGCAATGGCAGCATTACAGAAAGCAAAGTATACCACGGCAAGCGAAAAGAAAGAACTGCCGGACTATCCTAGTAAATACTTTGACGGGAGGGCGTAATTATGGCTAGTGGGTTAACACCTTATTATTTATTGCAGCCTGCGTTTACAGGCGGTGAAATCAGCGCCGAAGTTGCAAACCGCGTTGATTTAGATAAGTACCAGCTTGCGGTACTGCAAGCCTATAACTGCCTTATCAAGCCGCACGGCCCTATTTATCGCAGACCGGGCATGAAGTATATGGCGCGAACAAAATATAGTGATAAAGCGTGCATCCTGGTACCGTTCAACGGCACAGACAATACCGACTATCTTTTGGAGATTGGTGAAAAATATATAAGGGTGCATAAGAACGGACTTTATATAAACATAGAAGTTGTAACACCATATACTGCTGATATGCTGCAAGATTTGAGATTTGTGCAAAGCGCAGATACTATATTTATTGCCAGCGGCAAATATCCCGTGAAGCAGCTTGCAAGATATTCAGACACTGACTGGCGTTTTGCTGACTTTGAAATTACTGATATGTATTTCGATGAATCGACCTCACTTGAAAATTATAGCGGCATAAGCTATACCGTGCCCGGTTCCTACACATTCCAACCAACTGTTACCGGTGAATACCAAATTGACATTTCGGGTGCAGGCGGTGGCGGTGGCGGCGGCGTTACGTGGAGAAGGCATGGCGAACATCAAACATACAATTACTGTGCATCGGGCGGCGCAGGTGGCAACGGTGAACGTATAATAAAAACGGTAACGCTGTCTAAAGAAACAAGTTATACAATCAAAGTCGGAAGCGGCGGCAGTGGCGGTGCTTATGCTTATAGCGCAGGCAACTACGAGGATACAACAGCTACTAGCGGCACTAAAGGTGCGGACAGTACGGCGTGTGGGCTGACCGGCAGAGGCGGCGGCGCAGGTGGTGGTGGCAGCCGTATGTATGGCGAGGACGGCTATTATTCTAATGTTGGCACGCAAGGCGTAACATATGGCGCAGGCGGCGGTGCGGCAGGCGGTGCCGGCGGGATAAAGGGTAGCCCAAACGGCAAAGCGGGCGCTAATGGCTGGGTAAAGATTTTATATACCGGCAATAAAGAATTGACACCTTCGGGAACGCAAGGTGATATTACCTTGACGAGCAACAAGAATATTTTCGCTAGCAGCAAGCCGGGCGCGTATATCAAACTTAAACAAGAGATTGCAAGCAAGACTGTATCCGCCAGCAACGGCACGACAGAAAGAGTACGTGTGGGCGAAAATTGGAAGGTTATCAGTCACGGAACCTGGGAAGGCAGTTTTACCATAGAAAAGAGTGACGATGGCGAAAGTTGGAAGGAATACAGAAAATATACATCTAAGAGTGACTATAATCCGTCTGAAAGCGGCAGTGTAACAGAGCCGGTATTTTTAAGGGCGGTATGCACTATAACTAGCGGTACTTGCACTGTTGATTTAACAGCAATGGCCTACAATGCAGAAGGCGTTGTAAAGCTTACTGAAATCACCAGCGACAGCACGGCAAAAGCTCATGTTGAAAAAGAGCTAGGCTCAACAGATATGACTACTAATTTCTTGTGGGGTGCATGGAGCGAAGAATTCGGGTACCCGCAAACACTTTGCTTTTTCCAGGACAGATTATGTTTTGGCGGCACGAAGAAGCAGCCTTATATGGTATGGATGAGCAGGACCGGTGACTACGGCAATTTCAGCGTAGAAAAAGCCAGCGGCACTGTTACCGACGATAGCGCAGTAGCACTTGCGTTTGTAAGTCGCAAGCAGTTTAAAATTCTGCACCTTATAGCAAGCACTGATTTGATTGTTCTTACCGCAGGTAACGAGTGGACAGTAAGCGGCAGCGATACTGTAACACCGTCTAAAGCCGTTCCAAAAATGCAGACTACACGTGGATGCAGCACTGTTGAGCCGCTGATGATTGGCGGCAGAATCGTGTTTGTACAAGGTCGCGGAAGCACTGTAAGGGATATGGCATATAGCTATGAAACAGACAGCTATGGCGGTAATGACTTAACGTTGTTGGCAAAGCATATCATAGAGAATGTACAGATTGTCGACAGCGCATATAAGCAGGAACCCGACAGCACTATATATTTTGTGAGAAGTGACGGGACTATGGCTTGCTTATCCTACATCATGGAACAGAAAGTATATGCTTGGTCGACGATAGAAACGCAGGGCAAGATTGAAGCAGTGGCGGCAGTGCAGGAAGGCGACGAAGATATTATTTATCTTGTAGTAAAGCGAGAGATAAACGGCGTGACAGTACGCAATATTGAGTATCTGGCAAAGAATCCTGCAAAGAGCAACAACCCCGATGATTATATTATGCTTGATAATGCTATTGAGTATAGCACTGCTGAAAAGAGCAGTGGGGAAACAGAGATTGACGCGGCAGAGTTGGCAGGCGAAAAAGTTACTGTTATCGGTGACGGAAGAATGTATAGCGGACTGACAGTAAGCCAGGACGGCACTGTGACGCTCCCAGCGGCCGTACAACACGCTTTTATCGGTTTGCCCTATAGAAGTATCGTAGAACTACCGAACGTCGAAATTAAGACGGGTGACGGCACTATGCAAGGCCGCAAAAAGCAGATTAGTAACTGCATCCTGCGTTTAAGTAATTCTCTTGGTGGCATGGTCGGTCCGGATATAAATACTATGGACTTGATGAACTATGATGAACAAAATGTAGTAAGCGACATAAAATTATTTACCGGTGACAAACATATGACTTTGCCTATTGGTGGCTTTAACAACGAAGGCAGAGTGATTATCGTTACGGATGAACCATATCCTTTTAACTTGCTGGCGGTAGTACGGGAGGTGTCTTTTGGTGGCTAAGAAATGGACTGTTGAAATCCTTGATAATAAGTCAAAAGAAAATGTTGTGCCGTTGATTGAAGAACTTATGCAAGATATACGGTCGCACGATAAAGAAGATTTAGAAGCAAGCAGTGACCCGGTATTTGTGCTCATCGGCAGTATCAAGCTTGACGAAGAAACAAGGGTGTACCGGGGTGAGGATGGCAAACTGCTTGCAATATTCGGCAAGGGTGTTATGGAATGGGGCGCACCAGGGCGCGGCATTTGGATGGTAGGCACGAACGAATTGTACAACGGTTACACAAAGAGCCTGCTTTTCAAAGAAGCTAAAAGAGTGTTGAATGAATGGGTACGTAAGCATGGACTGCTGCACAATATCGTTTATGAGAAGAACCGCACCAGCATTAATTATTTAAGACATTTGGGAGCGGTATTTTTGGTAGAGCCTAAAGTAGGTTGGGACGGCAAAAAGTTTTATCAGTTTTATATTCCATATAGAGGGGAGTGAACGTAATGGGTGCACTTAGCGTTTTAATGGGGCTGCAAACTGTTATGCAGTTAAGCGGCCAACATCAGCAGGCCAAACAGCAGGAGCAGGCATATAAAGCACAGGCGCAGGCCGCACAGCAGAACGCGGCTATTATGAGCCGCCAACGTGAGCAGCAGGCAGAAGCATATGCGCAGAAGCAAAGCCAACTCAACGATAGAATGAGGCTTGCAAGAGGGCAGGCACTGGCGGCGGCCGGCAGCAGCGGGCTAACCGGCAGCGGCAGTGTCAGCGATATTCTTTCAAGCAGTGAGGACGCTTACAAAAAAGACAGTATGAATCTGTTGCAGAATCAGCGTAATGATGCGTGGAGCACTTATGTAAACGAGGTTAATTATCGCAACCAGGCAAGCGCATATAATGCGGCGGCGAAGAACGCTAAAGCCAACGGCAAAATGCAGATGTTTAGTACGCTTGTAGGTGCGGCGGCGAACGCTTACTCTAAAGGCATGATTGGCGGCAGCAAGGGAACAAGCGGTGATGAATGGTACGATGCTAACAGTGATTTCAATCTTCCTGCTAGCAATATGAACGGCTTTAATCTTTACAACCAGGCGAAGAAGAATAATCCGTTCATGGATAATACAGGCTTTACTAAATGGAGCTGGTAAGGGAGGTACAGTATGAAGATTGCAGGTTATCAAGGCAGCGTCAATTTAGGTACCGGCGGCGGTGCGACTGTCAAGGTATCGAGTGACCTTAACGCTTATGGCAGCGGCGGCAAAGGACTTGCCGCTATTGCCGGTGCCGCCAACAAATGGGCGGTAGCAGTAGAAGCACAGCAGGAAGATGAGGATAAGCAGTCAATCCTAAACGCTATGGACATATTCAATAAGAGCCGCTATAACATCATGTACAACGATGAAAGCGGCCTTATGAATACGAAATTAGAAGGCACTGCCGGTGCAGGCGCAAGCTACACAGAGCAAATAAATAAGGCAAGGCAGGATGTATTAAGTAATACCAAACTGCACAGCCAAAAGAATCAGCTTGCATTAGACCATTTAATGTATCAGAGCGCACAGCAAGGCTTCCAGACTGTCGACCAATACGAGCAGAAGCAAAAAGAAGCAGTCACTGATTTACGCTATGACAATAATATTCAGAACTCCTGCGAGTTTGTACAGAAGAACTGGAACAATCCGCAGGCACTGCAAGATGAGATTATTCGTACACAGTTACTGACAAGTGCTATATATGGCAAGCGTGGCGCAGAGTTTATCGAATCTAAGAGCAGAGCCAACATCGGGCAGGTGGTAGCGAGTGCCGTCGGCGCAAGCATCACCAACGAAGATTATGGCACTATGCGTAACATCATGGATAAATACGGCAGCTATCTTACTGCTAATCAGAGAGCCACTTTTGAGAAAGTGGCATACGATAAAGAAAGCAACGCTTTTGAAAGAAATACTGCTAAAGATTTGTATGCTAAATATGGCGACAATGAAGAAGCGGTACGCAAAGAACTTGAAGGCATGAAAGGATTTTCAGAGGGCGGCAATGAATTTGATAATCTTGTTGCTGCAATAGGCGGGCAGGAAAGCGGTGGCAATTATAACGCCAAGAATGGCCGTACAGGTGCAAGCGGCAAGTATCAGATTATGCCGGATAACTGGCCTAGTTGGAGCCAAGAAGCAGGCTTGCCAGCAGGCGCAGAAATGACACCGGAGAATCAAGAGAAAGTCGCACGCTTTAAGTTAAAGCAATACTATGATAAGTACGGTGCACGTGGCGCGGCTATTGCATGGTACGGCGGCGAAGGCGCGTTAAAATATAGTGCGGGTGCTATGAATCGCAAGCAAGGCAATGGGGACGAACCCAGCATCAACGAATATGCAGACAGTGTATTAGCGAGAATGGGCACAGGACATAGCACCCACAGCATGAGCCTAGATGAGCAAGACCGCATTATAAAGCAGTACCGTACTATTAAGGCAGACCATGACAGAATAGAAACTTATAAGAAAAACAAACTTTTTGAAGGAATAAAGAGTGAGATATTTGCTATGTTTGGTAACGGCACAAGCTATAGTGAAGCTATGGCGTGGGCTACTAACCAGGCAGGCAGTGACCCCGACAAGTACGTAACGTATCGTAATGCGGTGACGGCAATATACGGACCGCAAGGCAGAAGTGGAAGCAGCGGTAGCGGCGGAAGCAGTAACGGAAAGCTTGATGATGATGCAATAGGCGTACTGGAAGATATGCTGCAAGAAGGCAAGTTTGCTAGCATCGACCAATTTTTAGCATACGCTGCTAACAAAGGTGCATCGTCTGCACAGCGCGGGAAGTTAGAAAAAATATACAAAGATTGGTATAGCGGTACAGGCGAATTTGCTTTTGATATGGAAGGCCTTGTACAACAAGTCGCAGGCAAAAATGCCGATGCACTGTATAAGAAAAAAATCCAAAACTACGGGCGGCAATGGGTGCGCACTTATCGTGCACAACATGGTGGTAATAATCCGGGCGAAACGGAACTGCTGGAGGCTTTGAGAAACTGCGTAACAACTAAGGTTTACGGCAGCTATGTTACTGAAAAACATTCATTCTGGTTTGACAGCACAGAAGATATAAAAGCAAGTGACGCAGATTTAATTGCACGTGGTATCGCAAGCGTAAATAAAACCGGGGATGATTGGTACGATGTTAAATGGTTGGATGGCACATCGGGCAAAATAAACGGTGCATATCTGGCAAAGTTACTGAAAGGAGATTACTAAATGGCTAATGAACCTTTAGACGAATTCGACCGCAGATTAAAAGCGAAAAAGGAATATGCTAATTATGGCTTTATTGCTGATATTGACAGTGGCTTGTCACCTGCTGAAACTCTAGGCTTTTATGACCTGCAAAAAATGAGTGACGATGAATATAATAAGTTTTCGCAGGCAGTAAAGAGTAATAGCTCACCGACGATTGATACTAGCAGCATTATCAACGATGATAAGCCGGGCATAGGCACTGCCGTAATGAACGGCCTTAAAGGTTCGGTGCGCGGCTTATTCGGCGCGGCTAAAGCGGCTGTTGACGCTAATATTGAAGCTCATAAGGGTGACAAGAATGTTGTTAAAGAGTATGACCAATCCAAAAACATCAGTAAGGCTTTAGGCTATGTCACCGATGAGATTTTGAAGCGCGAAGAAGTCAGAGCTGATACGGCGGCTGGGCAACTTGGTTATGACTTGGCCGAAAACGGCGTTCAGCTTTTAGTGCAACTTGCACTGACTAAGGGTGTAGGCGCTGCCGGTGCAGGTGCTAAAACTGTACACGCTATCAGTATGCTTTACAATGGCGCAAACATCAGCGGCGAACAATACCTGCGACTGCGTAAAGAGGGCGTAAGCGCAAGCAGAGCAGGGGAAGCAGGCTTGATGAACGCAATCCCGCAGGCGGTACTTGAAGAACTTCCGCTTGGCAGGCTGCTTAAAAAGATGCCTGCCGGTAGCGGACTGAAAGCTAAGATATGGGAAGTTACCAAACGTGGCCTTGAAGAAGGTGTCACCGAAGCATTGCAGGAATTCCCGGAGCAGGCTACGGACTTATGGGCAAAGAACCCCGGCGCAAGTGCTGCCAAACTTGCGGAGAAGTGGGGCGAGAACTGGCAGCAGAACTTGAAGGAAGCAGGATATAGCGGCCTTATTGGTGCTATCCTTGGTGGTACTGCAAGCGGCGCAAAAGTTGCAGTTGACAGCGTTGTTGAGCACGTCGCATTAAAAGCTAACGAAGAACGTAAGGCAAAGTTAGTAGCAGATGCTGAACGAATCAGGGAAACAGGCATTAACCCGGAGCGTGCGGCGGCTACAATCGAAGCGAACAATCCTAACTTTGAGGACGATACTGTTACTGTATCAGCGCAGGACTTGGAAGGCTACAAGCAGACCAGCAGCAACAACAAGCTTTATGAGGAGTTGGGAATTACCGAAGATGAAGTGGCAACTGCTGCGGAGCTTGGGCAGGATATAGACATTAGCCGTGGCAAGTTTACGGCGACAATGGCTAAAGACAATGCACTGTTTGAAGCTACGAAAGACAATATGTACTTTGACAGCAACGGCGAATTGTCGGACGGCGGTGCAAAGACACGTAAAGAACTGCGAGAAGGCTATAACTTAACCAGACAGGCAAGTGCAGAGCTTGACACAGAACTTGACGCTATTGTCGACAGCGCGACTAAAGCAGGTATGAATAAATCTCATGCCGGGAATTTACGTTTGGTATTGGAGAGCCGCGCACTTATTGCAGACCCCGAAAACCCCGCTGCGTGGTTACAAAAGAATAAGCTGCGCTTTGAAGATGGCGGTAAAGCTAAACAAAAGAATGGCTGGTTCCAAAAAAACGGCGAATTTAACAAGGCAAAATTTTATACTACTAGTATCACAGGAAATGAGATGGGGCATTATACCGATTTGAAAAGTTTACAGAAAAAGGCTTTTGCATGGTATAGGAATAACTTGCAAGGTACAAGTGTTCATAATAGTGTGTTGGGTGATATTAGAATAGATAAAGGGTATCAAGAAAATAATATTAAATTTGGCACAAGTGGCAGAAAGAAAATGGAACACACTTCCGCTAAAAAAGAAAAACTTTTTGCATTGCGCTATTTACGTGAAATTATGGAGAATGGTAATTTCGTTACAGAATCTGCGCCGCAAAAAGAAAAACATTCAGACGAGAATTTTTATTATATTCATTCTGCGCTGAATGTTAATGGTGAAAAACGTTATGTAGTTGTTACAGTAAGAGAACATAATGATAAATCATTATCATATTATAATCATAATGTTTTTAACGAAAGTGAGTATAAAAAAATAGAGGACGCGTTCAAGCCCTCGGGTTCCGAGCAATTCAAGGCTCAGCCCAGTATCTCAAACAAAACGTCCTCTTTTGCTGATAGTGTATCACAAAAAGCAGATAATTACAAGCAACAAAAAATTGTCAATGGTACACTGAAAGATAAAGGCATGATTTCCCCAATGGATGATGGTACTTATATTATCACTCTTTTCAAAGGTGCAGACGCAAGCACTGTTATCCATGAAACAGGACACTACTTTGCGGAAACCATGATTAACGAAGCACTGGCAGACCCCAGCAACACAAGACTAAATGCTGATGCGAAAAAGCTCTTGGAGTACGCAGGTATTGACGCTGAAACATGGGCAAGCGGTGACGTTGAAGCAAAGAGAGCCGGGCATGAAAAGTTGGCAGAAGCATTTGAAACCTACATCATGGAAGGCAAAGCGCCTAGCGTGGGCCTGCGTGGAGCGTTCCAGAGGTTCGCTAATTGGTTATCAGCTATTTATAGCAAGATAGCAAGAAGCGAAAATGCAGCAGAGTTAACGCCGGAAGTGCGGCAGGTATTCGACAGAATGTTGGCGTGCCGTGAAGAAATTGAAGTTATGGCACGTATGGAGGGTATGTTTGGCGGCTTGCCGGAGAATATAACATCTAAGTTATCAGACCAAAACAAAAAAGCCTTACAGGATAAAATCTTGAAGGCTAAAGACAAGGCCGTGGATATTTTGACAAGGCGAGCAATGGCTGATTTCAGTGCAAAGCGCAGAGCTGAAAAGGCTGCCTTCATCGAAGAGATACGGCCACAGATTGAAGAAACAGTAGCATACGAGCTTGTCAATCGCGCAAGGCACCAGGTAGGGTATGAGTTTAGCAAGGAAGTTAAAGCTGTTGACTCGCACTTCATAGACGATGAAAACGGCATGGCTCATGCTAATAATTCGGATACTCCGTGGCGCAAAACAAAGCTGGCTAATCCTGCAATTATAGCAAGAAAGTACAGACACGTTTTAGGAAACGTACTGCCAAACTATAATGATATGCTGAACGACACTAACGCCAGCATTGACGATATACTCAATCCGATAGTTGAGTATCTTCAAGCAGAAGTCGACACATACGGCACACTTTCTAAAGAGCGTGTTGCAAACGCTGAAGATATGCTGATTGCTATGTTCAGCAAGTCAAGACAGAAAAGTGTTACCAATCCTACATTTGTTGTTGACGAACACGGCATGGCTCATGCTAACTTCAAGCAGAAAATCAGCGAATGGGAAACAATCGAAGCTAATCCGCGTAGACTTGCAAGAAAATATATTTATGGCAATGAGCGCATAAACTATAACGAACTGTTAAAAGATACAAACGGAGCTATTGGTGATATTTTGAATCCTATTGCTGACAGAATAGAAAGCGAGCTTGCAGAATATCAAGATACAGTCAAGAGTGAACGTGCGTTTTTCATCAACGGCAAGTGGGGATACTTTGCTGCAACCAACAGAACGGAAGGTAAGTATGCAAATGACTTTGCAGGCATACCTGACCAAAGCGCAGTCTTAGTTGATTTTGGTGAGATAGGCAAGGACGGCAAACGTCATTGGACTAAGCGGGCTTTAGAGCAAGCGGATATTGAAGGTCTTGTATTCCATGAAGCGGGTGACAGTATTCGTAATGTCAACTGGGTATCAAGATATGTTCATGACTACGGCGGCAGTGTAAGCGACTTGACCAGCAAAAAAGGGCGCAGAAGAATTGCTGAAAAGATTGCAAGAGGCGAAGATATAGCGGACTATTACGATTTGCGTAGTACCGGTTTAGACTATGGCGACGCTGAAATTAAGGCAGACTTTAAGCATATTGTCGATGAGCTGGACAGACTGCAAGCCTTGAAGCATAGACTTGAAACAGACCCCGAAGGTGTCGACCTGGTAAAGGAAAGTAAACGCAACCAATTATCGCAGGAGCAGAAAGAACTCTTTGACCAGATAGCAGAGGAAAACGGCTATGCCGGCGGCTACGAAATGGCAAGAGAGATTGTCGAAGGTTATACCGTCAATGAGAATGAGGGTAGCGACGTGCAGGATAACTGGGCGAGAAACTACATTCGTAACGGCGGTGACAGAGCAAAACTTAAAAGCGAAGAAGGCTTGAAAGAGATTGCCGAAACTTTGGTAGAGGGCGAACAGCTTACAGAGCTTAACGAGCTTAAAGCCTTGAAGCGCGAACTTGAAACTAATCCGGATAAAGTCGACCTTGTGGAGATGAGCAAAAAGCGTGCCTTGTCTAACGAGCAGAGAGAACTGTTTGACTGGGTGGCTGACAGCTTAGGCTATGACAGCGGCGACGCTATGGCGCAGGATATTTTGACTTCGCCGAGTGAAAGAGCTATGGTGCGTCAAGAGATTGACAAGGCCGTGAACCGCAGATTCCCCGACTTCATGCAGGAGCGTGAACAGGCAAGAGAAGCGGCAAGGGAAGCACTCTATAATGACGAAAGCGGCGAAGTAGTTGCACTTGAACAACAGCTTATTGATGAGGCACTCAATGAAATAAGCGACAAGGATATTAAGCAAAAAGAGCGTGAGAATATTGCTAAAGTGCGTAAGCAGAACGCAGATAATTTTGCTAAACGCTATATTCAGACTTTGCCAGCAGGTGAGGTTATGAAGCCGAGAAGATTTGCTATGGCAGAACGCAGAGCGGCGGCTAATGCAAACAAAGCTGCGAAAGCTGGTCTTTTGGAAGAAGCGGCTATGTATAAGCAACAGCAGATGATTAATCACGCTTTGTATCGTGAAGCAGTCAAGGCCAAACATCAGATTGAAAGCGCAAGAAAGTACGTCAGAAAGCAGATGCACAGCAAGAAAGAAGTGTGGGGAACAGAGCAGCACTTCTTCCAAATGTGCGCATTGCTGGAGCGCATGGGCTATCACCGCAAGGACTTTAACACCAACGGCAGAGAAGTGCAGCCGCTTAGCGATTACATTGCAGAGATGCAGGCAAAGTACGGTGACGAAATTATTTCTATGCCGAAGTTTGTTCTGAACCCGAATAATGATTTGACCAACGCGCCGCAACTTAGCCTTGCGAACTATATGGACGTTATCGACGCGCTGAAAAACATTCGTGCTATTGCAAAACAGGATACGCAAATGAACAAAATCGCCGCCGGTGAAGCCTTTGAACAGGTTAAGGCTGATACGATAGCGCACCTGCAAGAATTGCCGGTAGAGTATGAGGCGGAGATTGGTAGCGACAGTAAAAAGAGCCTGCGTAAGCGAATTGTTGAATGGCCTAAAAATATCATAGCTACACTGCGTAATGCTGATAACTTCTTCTTAATGATGGATAATTGGACGGAAGGTTATTTTACTAGGGAGTTTTACAACAAAATCAACCATTGCGCAGATATGGAAAGCACGATGCTTGAAAGTTACCAGAACGAGCTTATAGATGCTTTGCAGAAATGGGAACCGGACAAGAAAACAGGCATTGCGCATGATACAAGAATTTACTACAAAGAGCTTGGCGGTAGCGCAGATAAGCATGCTTTGATTGCTATGCTGTGCAATCTGGGCAGCGACAGCAACGCCGCAAGGCTGTGTTCGCAAAAACCGGTAGGCGTAAAGAATTCTGATATATGGGTGGAAGAATCGGAGCTTATAGGCAGAGAAGAAGCGATGCTGCAAACCAAACAAAACCTTATAGAGTTTTTGTGCAAGCATCTGACTAAAGCAGATATTGCCTATGCGCAGGCACGTATCAATGCAGCAAGTAAATTCTGGCCTATGCTGGCAGAAGTCAACCGCAGAACAAAAGGCTTTGAGCCGCCGAAGATTGAAGCGTCGCCGTTGGTGATGAAGCTTGCCAGCGGTGAAAGCGTGGTATTTGACGGTGGCTACTTCCCATTGGAACGTGATATGCGAACCGGCAGTATGCCTGGTAAATTCGACAGAATCGACAGTACCGAAGAAGGTAGCAGACCACCGCAGCGGACTTTAGCTACTAACAGTGGTTCCAGCAAGTCGCGTACCGGCGGCAAGTATCCCGTCGACTTATCGCGCGGCAGCGAGGTTACGGCGGTGAAAAGCACTATTCATGATATTTGTTATCGCGAAACAATGCTTGATTTCAGAAAGATACTGAACGATGAGGATATTTACCGCAACATGGTTGAGCGTTTAGGCGATACCAACGTAAGACTTTTAAGAGAGTTTTTGCAGGCTTGCGCTAATCCATATGGCAATAAGACAGCGTATATGGCCGAAAAGACATTTACGAAGATTGCCGACGCTTTGCGTAATGTTGCAACAAATGCGGCTATTATGTTTAATTTTAAAACGATAATGCAGAACACTACTAACATATTTCTTTACGGCAATAGCACAAAAGGCTTTACTCATGCCGACGCTTTCAGAGCCTTACTTCGCAGTTTTACAAGCGAAGGCAGAGCAGAAGTAGACGCTATTTGTGCCAAAAGCGCATTTATGCGTGAGCGTTCGCAAGTGCCAGACATTACGTTAAGGGATATTCAGAACCGTTCTGACCTTAACCCGATTGAAAAAAGGACGCTGAGATATGGTGCAATGCTGTTAGGTTACACTGATATGATGACTGCAAAACCAGTATTTGCAGAAGCATACATGAAGAAAATCAACGAAGGCAAAACAGAGCAGGAAGCACTAGACTTTGCGAACACTGTTATTCGCCGCACGTTAGGCAGCAGCCGTATTCATGATGTATCAAGTATGCAACGAAATAGCGGCTTATTCAGATTGTTTACGATGTTCCAGGGATTTTTCAACACACAGTTTAACCAATGGGACAGAGAAGCACATATCGCCAAAAGGTTATGGAATAGCGGCGAGAAAAAAGAAATGGCTGAACGGCTGATTGCTTTTGCTGGTGCCAAATTTCTCGGCGTGTGCTTGCTGAACGTGGCTATTGCAGAGCTTTCTTTGACTGCTCCTTTTGAGAAAGACAAGGACGGCTATCGTAAATTGTCAAAAGAACTTATCAACTACCCGTTGTCTATGGGTGGACCTTACGGCCAATTTGCAAATATCGGCATACAATGCCTGTTAGGTATGAGGAACTATGGCTACAGACTGACTGCGGCGCAAGGCTTGATTGATAAAGGCTTTACTGTTCCAAGACGCTTGAACGACGTTGTGGAAGGCAAGACAGAACCCGGCGAGTTAATAGAACAAGCAGCATATGTCGGCGGTGCATTTCTTGGCGTTCCTAGCGGCATCTTCAATATCATATTCAACAGCATAGATATTGCTAGTGATGATATGGACTTTGAGCTGCAAGATATTTACAAACGCAGACCCAAAAGCGAACGTAAAAAAGGTTGACAAAGATTTCACAAAGTAGCATAGATATGAATCTCTAAAAATAGGTATATAATTAGTTAAAGTAAATTTATTAAGCGTAGATATAAAAATATATCTACGCTTTTCTTTTGGCAAAAATAATAAAAGGAGGGAGCTATTATGATTGCTCATGTCGATAACAGAATCACATATAACGGCAATGGGAATGCAACAGAGTTTGCGTATCAGTTTAAAATTTTAGACCGGACGGACATAAAAGTTTTATTGACTGACGCAGACGGCAAAGAAAAGCTGCTGACTAAAGATTATTACGTTGATGTTGAAAAGAATGTTGTACGTTATCCAGGTTATGCAGTCGGCGCAGAAGTGCCGGAGAGTGAACGGCCGCCGGTGTTGCCGACAGGTTGGAAACTGACGATTTATAGGGAAGTGCCGGTAACGCAGGAAACGGATTTGCCAGACCAATATCCTTTTAACCAGGTTGAAGATATTGGCGATAAACTGACGATGATTGCGCAACAGCTTACCGACGTTACCGGTAGAAGTTTGAAAATCGGTGTAAGTACAAGCGCTGATATTGATACTACAATTCCGTGGGAGAACGGCAAAAGCTTTAGAATTAGTGACGATGGAAAAACTCTTGAATTGTCGGAAGACCCGGCAAAGGTTTTGCCATTGGCGCAAGGTGTTTACGCGCAGACTCAAGCACAAGCACAGAGTGCCGCTGCAAGCGCAACTGCGGCAGCAAAGAGTGAAGATAGTGCATTCGAATCAGCAGGCGTAGCAGGTAACAGCGCACAGTACGCGAGCTTATCTGCTGCAAGCGCTGCTGAAAATGCGGAGCTGACGAGTGGTTATAAGCAGGAGGCATTAACCGCCAAGGCTGACGCTACGGCATCTGCAACCAACGCAAAGGCAAGCGAAGCCAATGCCAAAATTAGCGAAAACAACGCAGAAGCCAGCAAGGAAGCGGCACAGTCTGCTGCTACTACTGCTAGTAACTTTGCAAACGCTTCAAGAAGTAGTGCAAACGAAGCACGAACTTACAGGGACAATGCTAAGAATTATAGTGAAAATGTTAATGTATTTACTCCTAGTGTATCTGAAGATGGTATTCTGAGCTGGACTAATAAAGCAGGACTACCTAATCCACCTTCTGTAAACATTAAGGGTAAAGATGGTGCAGACGGCGGTGTTACCGTTGATGCTGAATTGTCTGACACATCCAAGAACCCTGTTCAGAACAAAGTAGTAAAGGCTGCACTTGATAACAGAGCAGTGCTTGATGAAGCTAACACTTTTACTTCTCCTAATAGATTTGATGATATTTATATGGCAGATGGCATGAGTAGTCTTAAGTGGTATAATGGTTCGCCTAACTTTGTTGTTGCTTCTATCAATTCTGAAAGATACACAGGTGAAGCAAACACGGCAAAGAAAGCTACTAAAGATGGTGATGGCAATGTAATTACAAGCACTTATGCTACGAAAACAGAACTCAATAGCTGTGTTAAGACTGTAAATAATGTTGCCCCCGATACCAATGGTAATGTTACCATTACTGCTAGTGGTGGTGGTTCTGATATTACTGTGGATGATACACTGTCAAGTACAAGTACCAACGCTATACAAAATAAAGCAGTCTATAATGCGTTGCTGAATAAAGTCGGGACTGATATTTATTCGGGATTTGCTTTAATAGGTGCAACAAGTACAATAGCATGGCGTCAAGGCACACAGCCTGTAGGCTCTATTAATGCAAGCAACTATACAGGCAATGCAGCATCTGCTACAAAGGCAACACAGGACGGAGCAGGAAATGTCATTGCTGACACCTATGCAAAGAAAACTGATGTAAGTGGTATGGTTAAAAGTGTGAATAACACTAAGCCTGACAGTAATGGTAATGTGAATATCACTGTCAGCAGTGGGGGTGGTTCTAACATTACTGTAGATACCACACTGTCCTCAACTTCTACTAATGCTATCCAAAATAAAGCAGTATATGCTGCTTTGAGCAATAAGTTAGGTAAAAGTGATGTAGCTATTGGAGCGCAGAGAGCCTTGCAAGATGGTGATGGTAATACTATTTCCTTAACCTATGTCAAGAGTGTTAATGGCACAAAACCCGATTCAAACGGCAATGTCAGCATCTCTGCTTCCGGTGGTAATGGTGGTGGAGTGAGCACATCTACACAAAATACATGGACGGCTCAACAGTCTTTTGATTTAGCAGTGTTGGGTGTAGAAAAATACAAAACATCCTATGATAGTGGCAATTCTGTAAAACCTGCTAAAGTTACGGCTGTTTATAACGCAACAGGTAGCTTTACTTTAGATTTAACAAACTTCGCCTACCTACTAAGCATAGGGCAATCATTAGTTTTTACTGCCTATATAAAATCTAACGCTGATTATCCTTTGACTATTACTAACGCAGGAACACTTAAATACATTGGCAATGCTAGTGATGTAGCTATTACAAGTGCAGGTTTGTTGCTTAATATTTTTATAGCATTAGATAATAGTGGTAACACAACTAGCATCGTACAAGCATCTAAGTTATCGTAGAGGTGATACTATGGGACTGAACCGTATGTTTATGTTCAAGAAAACTGAAAGTAGTGGTGGCGAAGGTGGCGGTGATGCACCCGAGAACGTATTCATTATGACTATGGGAACTAAAAGTGGTCAGTATGGATATAATACCAACACTGGTTACTATGGTGAAGTTACAGGCAATGTTACACATGATGGCAGAGCCGTTACGCTTGTTATACTGTCTTATTATGGTGGATGGCTCGACATAGCCTTTAAAGAAGAAGGTGTGACGAGTGGCAGCCGTAATATTAGTCTTAACATCACTCCGCTTGAAACAGGTGTTACTCAATCACTTGCTGTTGGTAAAATATCGTGGCAAGGTACTGCAACAGGCTTTTACACCTACGTTCAGAAAGTGCCATCGGCTATATCGAGCATGTTCACTGCTGCTAATGTGGGTAAAAAGTACAGAGTCGAAATCATCTTTAACTAAGGAGGACTAATGAATACAACCTATATATATAAAAAAGAATCTTTCTCTACTTTCCGTGACCTTTCGGAAACACTAGGCAAAGAAGGCATTTTTATCCCTCTGTCCATCTCTGAAGATGCACTTAAAGACTTAGGTGTCGAAGTGACACACGAGGAAGAAAGCATTGAAAGTATCAAAGAGCATAAAATTCTTGCTCTTAAAATACAGCGCGACAATGCGGAAGTGCAACCTATTGAATACAAGGGTAATCTCTATGACTACGATGAGAAAGCAAGGGATAGAATTAATGCAGCGATTATTGCGCTAGAGCTGCAAGGCGAAGGAGCTACAATAGAATGGACCACGGCAGATAATGCCGACACGCCAGTAACGGCTAATGATTTAAAGATGATTATCGCTGCCGTGGCGGTGCGCTCAAATAAACTGCACACTGCATATCGTGTAGCAAAAGAAAAAGTTGAAGTTGTAACTACGGCGGCAGATGCAGAAGCCGTGACAATGAAAGTATAACAATAGGGGTGTAACAACATGATAGAACAGTCTTTAGATACGGCGTTGAACTCTGTAATTAACGTTATATCCGGTGGCGTAATAACGCTGCTTATCACTATGTATCGGCAGAAGAATAAAGAAAATGATGCTCTAAAGGCTGGACTGCAAGCTCTTCTGCGTGACCGGATTATACAGGCATACAATCACTATGTCCAGGATAAGGGGTGGATACCGATTTATGCAAAAGAAAGCATTGATGCCTGCTACAAAAGTTATGAAGCTTTGGGCGATAATGGCGTAATTGACAATTTGATGGAGCAAATTAACGAATTGCAGAACTATCCACCGAGAGATAAAAAATGAGAGGTGCAAAATGCGTAAGTTATTAAACATGTTAAAGAAGGATGATAACACGTTGAGTATCGGCAGACTGTGTGCCGTGCTTGCGTTTATCTTGTTTTGCGTGATTTCTCTTTACCTTGCGTTTTTTGTTAAAACGTGGGGCAACTACGAAGCCTTTGCTATGGCTTGCGTATCGTTTATGTTGGCACAGCTTGGCAACAAGTATGTTGAAACGAAGATGATTAAGGTGAAAAACGAGGAGTAAAATTATGAGCGATTGGAATAAAAGCCTTGCAAAAGAAATTGCAAAAGGGTTGATTTATACAGGTATCGAAGGCGGTTATGATAGCGTTGCAAAGTCTACGGCTTATGCTTATCCGTCAATCGGTGTGAGCCAATGGGAAGGCAACAGAGCCGATGAGCTTTTGAGAGCTATTCCCGGCGGTGAAGAATTTATTGGCAGAACTTACATTGATATTAAGGCAAGCGGCGAACTGCCGATGCTGAAAGAGCTGTTGAGAAGTGACGCAGGACAGCAGGCGCAGTTAGAACAGTTGTCACGTGACTGCCTGCAATATGTCGAGGTGCTTCAACAGGTGCCAACGTTGGATGATACACGCTGCCTTATTTATGCTGGCATGTGGTGTCCGACTAGCACTTATGTTGTAAAGCGTTTCCTGGAGAATCGTTTTGAGCGCGTCAACCTGCGTAGTCTGGAGGCGCTTTACAAGCTGTTTAAGAATTACTATTGGATTGCTGCCGATGTTGGTGAGATGTATAGAGCAGGTTACGCCAATAGAGCGGAAGCTACGTATCAGTATGTTGCTGGCATTGACTTAACAACACCGTATGGCGTACCTGCGTATGGCTTTGCTGGTAATGGAAGATAAGGAGGTGAAATCATGGAAGAATTAAAAGCTTTTGTTGCTGACAAGAAATTTTTAGTAGGCCTTGTTTTAGGCTTTACTCTCGGTGCGTTGCATCATTACTTTGCTCTCTAATCTGAATATCTAACTACAAGAAGGCGCAAATTGCACAAAAATACTTCGCCTATGAGTGCTTTGAAATTAGCACCGCTTACGATTTATCCTGCGGCGAGCTAAAGCCGCTTGTAGGCGAAGTTTGTGCGTCTGACGCGATTTATAATGTTTTGCAAATATAGGTATTTATATGAGGTAATAATGAAAGATGAAACAAGACGTAAGATTGATAAAGCTGTTAAGATTAGTCTTATTGTTGCTGGTCTTTTGCTTATCTGTAATGACGTGTACTGGCGTTGGCACGGCAGAAGCGGCACCCAAGCAAATAACGCTGTCAATCGAACAGTGGAATCAATTCAAAAATCAAACAAATCTGCTGGAAGCGAAATTGAATCTAGCAGACGAGAAATTGAAACAGCAGAAAAACACGTCAACAGAACTGCTGACGCAATTAAGCGAAGCGAAGAAGCAGCTCACTCTAACGCAAGAAGCGCTGACGAACTCCAAGCGCTCATTAGTGAATGCAAAGGAATCGTTGAAGCGCAGCGAGGAATTATACGAGACGTTGATAGAGCAAATGGAATACGACCGAAAGCGGGCGAACAGAATTAAAAATCAGCGGAATATTTATGCAGGTACTGTGTTATTCTTCTTGCTTTATGCAGCTGCAAAATAAAATTATTGGATGGTGTTACGATGGATGAAAAGGAACAATTACCGGCAGGCATTATTACAATGCTATTAAAAGGTTATGTAGAAACTATTGCTTTTCAAAGAAAGATAATCTGTGCCGCCTTGTTTGGGTGGGTGGCAACAGCTATAGCTTTTGTTTATGTAGGTAGGTGACAACAAAATGAACACACTGCTGAAGAACACGCGGGATTGGTTGCAAGCTTCAACGCGACGTTCTTTCAGCGCGGTATTAGAAGAAGCGAAAATAACGCCACGGCAGGTAGAAATTTGCGAGCTGAAATTTATAAAAGGTATGACTAATTATCAAATTGCAGCGGAACTGAATGTATCTGTTAAAACGGTAGATAAGGAATTGAATACTGCGTACAAGCAAATAACAAATGTATTGTCATTCCTTTAAATGCAGGAGCCGCCTTTTAGGGCGGTTCTTTTTTTGTGGGGAATTTGTAGGGATTGTTTTGCTAAAAATCATCTAAACTATAAGTGAGGTGATAAGTATGTACGGACAATATAACCCTTATATGGGCGCAACACCGCAGATGCAGCAACGGCTGAATTATTTGCAGCAACAACAGCAGCAGATGTACCAACCAACTATGCAGCAGCCTATGACTATGGCATTGAAAGGTAGAATTGTTACCAGCATGGATGAAGCAAAGGCAGCTCAAATTGACCTGGACGGAACGAGCACCTTCTTCCCGTGCCCGGCAGAAGGCAAGATTTATGAAAAACTTATAGGCTTAGACGGCCTGCCGATTTTCAGAGTATATCAAATTAACAATTCGCAGAAGCAGCCTGCATATGCTGAACAAAACATTGTAGATAGATTAGTAGAACGTGTGGACAGATTGGAAAAGCAGATTGGAGGGATGAACCATGAACCCGATGCAGATAATGGCAATGTTACAGAACAGCGGTAATCCTATGATGATGCTTACACAATTAGCACAGCAGAATCCTATGATGAGCCGCGCTATGCAAATGGGGCAAGGCAAGAACGAAGTGCAGTTAAAAGAAACTGTACGTAACCTTGCAAGGCAACGCGGCATGAGTGACGAACAGTTTACTCAGTTTTTAAGTCAATTCGGTTTAAAGCTCTAATGCGCGCAATGAGCTTTACATATAATTCCTGGAGGTGAAATTTTATCATGGAAGGTGCAAACATTGTTCCGGTAATGGACATGAACAGAAACAACAACTACGGCGACTGCTGGGGCGGCGGTATGTGGTTTATGTGGATTATCGTTCTTTTCGCTCTTATGGGCGGCTGGGGCGGTAATTGGAATAACCGCGGCAATATGGGCGCAGAAATCTTTGCTAATGGCAGTATGACACGTGACCAAATCGCAGACCAATTTTCTATGCAGGATATTAAAGAAGGTATTCGTGGCGTTCAAAATGGTTTGTGTGACGGCTTCTACGCTCAGAACAGCACTATGCTGAATGGTTTTAATGGTGTACAACGTGACATTATGCAGACCGGCTATCAGTTAGGCAGTCAGCTTTCCGAAAATCGTTTTGCTCAACAGCAATGCTGCTGCGAAACTAACAGAAATATTGACGCAGTGCGCTATGAGAACGCGCGTAATACCTGCGATATTGTCAACGCCGTAAAAGAGGATGGCGAAAAGACCAGGGCAATTATGGTAGCTAATCAGATTCAAGATTTGAGAGATAAGCTTGCCGATAGAGATAGGGATTTGCAGACAGCTAATTTCCATTTATCTCAACAGGCACAGAGTGCAACCCTTATCGGTACGCTGAGACCTTACCCGCAGCCCGCTTATCTGACAAATAGCCCATATCAGAGCATTGCTGCTAACGTAGCTGGTGCTTGTGGCTGCGCTTATAATGTAGGCTAAAAAAAGTTATGTGCATTAACTGCACTGTATTAGGGACGGTGCAAGCCGTCCCTATTGCTTTAACTAAAGAGGTGAAAACAAATGATTTGCAATCAGAAATCCGCATTAACAACAGTTGCAACGGCGGCGCAGACTGTAACAGCGAACGGCTTTGTGAGCTTCCCGACGAACAATCTTCTTACCGGTGTATCTATTAAGCATCCGGCAGGAAGTACAAGTGTTAACCTTATACAGGGGCTTTACCTTGTGACTTTGAACGCTGATATTACCCCGACTGCGGCAGGTGATATTGGTTTAAATCTTATTCGTAATGGCGTAGCGGTACCGGGAGCAGAAGCAACAGTGACAGGTGCAACAGGCGATACTTATAATATTTCCTTTGCTACATTGCTTAGAGTATTACCTAGCTGCTGTGTGATTGATAACAATGCTGCATTGCAGGTGCAGGCTACGGCGGCAGGTACTATCAGCAATGTATCTTTGAGCGTTATAAAAATGGCGTAAGGGGGCGACATTATGCACAAACTAAAGAAATATTGGGAGAAGGTAAGCGCTGACCCAGTAAAGATAACAGAGATGGAAGAAATAGTTTGTGAAGCGTTAGAAGAAGTGCGCGGACGTTGCCCAAGATTATTTTGGGATACTGCATATAAACTGCATTGTGTAGCTTATGGCCCACATTTTGATGAGCATTTAGCGAAGAAAGCTGTTGCCAGAATGAAGAATGTTGACGGCACGTGCGGTGAGCATTGGACATATGAGCAGACAAGTCAGCTTGCAGACCAGCAAGGCATAACACAAAAAGCTGATTGGTACTATGTCATGAATATGCTCTACTCCGACTACTCCGAGATTTACGGCAGCGACATCAATATGTATATCCGTGTAGCAAAAGCCTATATGCGCGACCCTGACGCACCGGAAGGCAAGGTGTTTGACTTGTGGCTTGCGCAGATGGAAGCCTAACTGTAAGCCTTAAAGCGATATGAGCACATATAAAGTACATATAGTATGTAACAGGTATGTAACAAATAGCGTAAATAATGGCTTGAAATAAAGGTATTCAATTTACCAAACGTTAATAGAGAAGGCTATCTCAATCAATCACAAATCGCAAGAAAAGCCCGTAACCATGCAGGTTGCGGGCTTTTTCTATACTTCTGCTATTATGTCTAAAGTGTCTACGGCTCATGGAAAATCAACTGCGTATGTAACGGGTATGTAACACATATGTAACACGTATGTAACAAACTTATATCAAATTTATAGCATCTAATAGCTGTTCCAACGTCTTATGAGTGTAAACTCTTTCTGTTACATCGGAGCTGGCGTGTCCCAAAATTAATTTCTTGATTTTTACGTTTACATCCTTATCGTCAAGCAGGCTTGCGCAGGTGTGACGGCCATCACCGGGCAAGTGGTCCATCTTAAACATGTTCATTACAGGTTCCCAATATCTGCTGCGATACGCGTCATAGGATATATTCTTTCCCCGATCATCAGAGAAGATGCATTTGCCGGTGCTGCGTTCGTAGGCAGCCTTGAAGAAGTCAAATATTTTATCAGCGATCGGGATTCTTCTGCCACGGCCGGCCGCAGTTTTCATGCCGCCAACGAAGAATTTATTTTCAAAGTCAACGTCCGCTTTCTCAACTTTCACTAACTCAGTGGGGCGCATACCGGTATAACAGAGGATAAGCACAGCTTGCACTTTTATATCCTGGCTGTTCTCCCATAATATAGCAAGCTCCTTTTGTGTCAGCGGATTATGTATTCTGCTCTCAACCTGCGGCGGCAGACTGGTAAGCTCAACATAATTCTTTACTATAATGTCATTGGCAAGTGCGTACTTAGCCATCAGATTACATACGATTCGGATTGCCTTCTTGGTGGCGTAGCCTTTGTCGCAGTCATTTATGATCTGCTGGAATTGCGCTGTCTTAATATTCTTGAATGGTATATCCCATAGCGGCGCGCAGCGCTTATATGCTGCCTTATATTGGTTGGATTGTTCCTTGCCGTCAACATAGGTTGCAGCTTCCCATCTCTCGTGTACCTGGGCAAATGTCAAACCCATGCTTTCCACGTCATAGGGTGATTGATTGTATTCAGCCAGGGCGTTAAGTGCTTCTGTGCGCTTTGCATAGTAGCCTAGTATTTTCATAAGCTGGCGGCCGTCATTTGTAAAGCCCGTTGTGATGCGGACCATATACGGCCGCCGTCGGTTCCCGGTCAGCTTCGTAACGGAACCATAGCCGTTAGGTAATTTCATGTTTGGTTGCTCCTTCCTTTTTCAGTTGTTGCATTTTTTACAACAGTTGGGGATAACATGTGCATAAACTCTTTAAGCTCTTATATGAAGTTATTATTCACAAATTAAACATATTATCATGCTATAATATAAGTAGGTGTTCGGGGCGGCTGTGCGGCTCGGTAAAGCGCAGTGGGCGGCGCAGCTTCCGTGGGCACATATACAAGCATATTGTATTTCATTTTCGGGGTGTTGAATGAAGTGCAATTCTTGATTCCCTTCTTTCTCCTTTTTTTCTAGGTTTTCATGTTTTCCAGATTTTTTTCATGCAAGGCAAACCTCCTTTTAAAATTGTGTTTATGATTCGGCAAAATCAACAGCAACAATAGCTCACGTGTACGGCGTGGGCTATTGTTGTTTTTATTTGAAAATATCACTGCGCCTTACGACTGATTTTTCTCGCTTGAAGTCAAACTCTAATGATAACACGTTTTGTCTTAAATCGCTAACATCATTGCTTAGTTTCGCCACTACATGTTGTAAAGACTCTATCTTCTGAAAATTTTCGTTAACATCATGTCGCAATTTAATTATAAACGCAAACTCCAGGGAAACCGCTACTGTCAGAAGGATAATGACAACATTCTTTTTGTCAGACATAATTTTTTTCATCGGTTCACTCTCCTTTAATAAAAAAATAATGGGCAGCTTTTTAGACTGCCCATATCACGCCTTGCGCCAATGGCACAGCGAAAATTGTTTGATAGAGGTTCTTAATCTGTAGGCTTATTATGTCACTGTCAACCATGTTAACCACCTCACTTTCTGTCTTTATTTGATTTAATAATAGCACATTTAAATGCAAACTGCAATTTAAATAATTACCTTTCCTAAAACTCTTTATAATGAGCGAGCTTAGTGGTAGAATATAAATAGGTTCTTAGTGTTGTAGGCCTGCTTTAATTTGAATGGAGGGCACAATGCAGGTTTTATTGAGTAGGATAATCGGTATATTGCAGGAAGTGAAAGATGAAGAAACGCTGGCTGTCATATACAGCTTTATCCTTGGACTTGTAGACGAAGATTGATTTTTTATTTGCTGCACTAATTTAAAAGGCATAGCAAAATCCCCCGTACCGTGGATGGTACGGGGGATTTTTTTATTTGCCGGTTATTTGCTTTTTGCCAGATTGTGAACGAAATCTTCAAATAAAGTTTTCATTTCGGGCGGCAGTTTGAGATATTCAAGAAACAAGTTTTTCGTAAACTCATCATCTGTCTTCAACAGTTTGCCGATTTGCAGTGCTAATTCTTCGTTGGTTGTATTCCTGGCACGGAACATATTTCCTTCGCCAGTACGTAGCCAATCTTCATTAACATAGAACACACGGCAAATATCACGAATGGATCTATCAGTTATATTGTAAGTACCGTTTTCATAGTTGGCAAGCGTGGACCGTCCTATTTGCATTTTCTCTGCGAACTCCTGCTGATTTAGTTTTAAAGCTTTGCGCAATAGCTTTAAACGCTCATTCATTACAAACCACTCCTTTCTAGTGTTGCCACCAAACATTACGTGCTTATTTTAACATATAAAGAAAAAAAGTACAAGAAAAATGTTTGAAATAAGAAAATATATATTGACGCAAACAGAAGAAGAGAGTATAATAAAACCATGATATGTTTGATGCAAGCTATAAAAGTTTGAGTAGAACAAATTGTGTATACTGTTTCTTGTATCTTACAAAAAAGGGAGGTGAGAACAATGGAAATGTTAGCAACTTCTTTCGCAGTAACCAGCGGAACGCTAATGGGATTGCTGATATTTGTAGTAATTACAAGCTTGCCAGAATTGCGGCAATGGCTTTTGAAGAAAGGCTATAATCAGGCATTCCAGGAAGCGGACCGCAGGCAGGCTGATACTGAACGGCAAGTAGAACTGCTGCAAAGGCGCGTGTTTGAGCTGGAAAGAACTCTGCGAGGACATCTTGTTCGTCATTCCATAAACGATATTCAAAAGTACATTGAGGCTCGTTTTGGAGATGGCGTTGGTAAGCGTAAAGCATGAGTTTAAAGAGTAAGCGATAAGCTTCTTTCTTGGCAGCGCGTTTTCTCCGTTCCTCGCGTTCCCGGTGCTCGGCAATGTATTTCTGAGTGAAGTACGAAACAACAAGCGCTGAGGCGGTGGCGAGAAGTTGGGAGAAAATCATTTCAATAGTAATAATAATCACATCCTTTGCTACATTATAGCACGGGAAGAGACGGAAGGGAGGGAAAGAGAATGCATGGCTTTAATGAGCTGAGTAAAAATAGCAAATTGACAGCGGAAGAAAAAAAGACCGCTAAACAAATTCTGAGTTTGCTTAACGGTCAGAATCATGTAGCAGCAAAGCAGATGCTTGACTTCTGTAGCTACGTAATCGAATGTAATTCTAACGTTGCTGTTGTTTTTGAAGAAGAGCAAGCAGAAGCTTGATGTTGTTATCTGTAGAGATTATCCGGCACTGCTTTTCCTGGTCAATATAAAAAGCGCAGCCTGGACAATCAATTTTAATACCGGTAGCCATACCTCCGGTAATTGGACATTTTTTAGGCATTTCAATAAACATAATATCACCTCCGTTCTGTAATACCTATTATATAGCACGGGAGAGATGGAAAGGGGCGAGAATAATGGATGTAAAGCAAGAAGTACTCACCGAAAAGCGTGTAAAGCGCACGGCGGTTGATATGTCCAAACTTAAAGCGGACGGCCTTATGGTTGCGGCCGCATATATGCAGGGCTTGCAAGCTGCCGTAAAACTGTGTGAACAGCAGCAACAGGTAGTCGGCCAGTAGTAGGGCTGAAATAGAAGCAAGTCCCGCGCCTAGCGTCGGCGCGGGCAGGAGGTGTGCTTTGAATAAGAACACTGACAAGGATATGCAGCGAATCATGGCGGCTGTCTGCTGCGACACGCTGGAGAAGAAAGCTAATAAGGAAAAGCGCGCTGGCGTTATCGAACGCATGAATCAGCGTTATGAAACGGCAATGCGCTTTATAAAAAGGAGGAAATAGAAATGCTTGGAAACGTTCCTATTAAAACGGCCGCACGGCTCATGCAGAAAAGCGAAATGTTTGTGCGTATGGGCCTGCGTAGTGGCGCGTTACCGTTCGGCGTGGCTATTCACGCTAGCAGTAAAAAGAGTTGGGCTTATCATATCAGCCCGGCAAAGTTTGCTGAGTACATGGGGATTACGCCTCTTGACTTAGAGGCAGAAGTTTGGAGGTACGAATGACCAGGAAAAAGAGAAAATGCGCTGTGTGCGGTAAAGACTTGTCGCACATGAACTTCTCTAAAGTAGTAGATAAGGAAAGCGGCCTGCTTGTTACCGTGTGCAGCGGTGGCGAGTGCTGGCGCAAGGTTGTTATGAAAGGATGGGGAAAATGAGCAAGACTACTAAAGGCTTAGTGAAAGCGTTTGTCATCACTGTCATGCTGCTTGCCGGTCTTATCTTTCTGACTGGTGGCAGCGCTGCAAAGCTGGCCATTAGAGCACATGGTTTTTTGTTCCCTAGTTATAAGCAAACTTTAGTTGCCTACACTGTAGGTGAGGGACAGACGCTGTGGGAGATTACCGGGCGTTACATGGACCAACAGGATAAATACCGTGATTGCCGTGAGTTTATGCACGATATAACAGAGTACAACAATCTGAACGGCGTGAAGTGGTTGCAAGCGGGACAACAAATTATTATCCCGTTATATAAAGAAATTTAAGGAGGCATGAAAAATTGAAGGGCAAACTGATTATGACAGTTGAGCAGGCGGCCGACCGCGTGGCGTGGGAACGCGTCCGTAATAGCGGTATCGGCGGTAGTGACGTGGCCTGCATCATGGGACTTAATCCCTGGAAAAGCGCTTACGCGCTCTACGCTGAAAAGCATGGTGACGTTGAACCGGAGGACCTTTCCAATAATGAATTTGTTTATTGGGGCACGGTCCTTGAACAGGTTGTAGCTGACAGATTCTGTGAGCTGACCGGTAAAAAGGTGCGCAAGTGCGGCACGCTGCAAGATGAAAGCTATGATTTCATGCTTGCGAATGTTGATCGCCTTGTGGTAGGCGAGAACGCAGGCCTTGAATGTAAGACTGCGAACGGCTTTAAGTCGAAAGATTGGGACGGTGACGAGCTGCCAGACAGCTACTATTGCCAGTGTCAATGGTACATGGCTATTACCGGCTGTGACAAATGGTACATCGCCTGCTTAATCGGCGGCAACCATTTTGTATGGAAAGAAATTCCCCGTAACGATGAGTTTATTTCAGATATGAGAGCGCAAGCGATTATATTCTGGAACAACCTGCAAAACGATATTCCGCCGGAGGTTGACGGCAGCGAAAGCACTGCCGCAACCATTGACAAAATGAATAGTAAAAGCGGACTGTCTGCTGATAATATCACGCTGTTGCCGAGTGCGGCGGAGAAATACATTAAGTGTATTGATGGGCTGACCGCAACGAAAAAAGTGCTGGAAGAACAACTAAGCCAGGCACAAAATGCCTTGAAGATTATGCTTGACGGCAACGAAAATGGTATGTTCAGAGATAGAAAGATTACCTATAAACAGACTGCCGGAAGAGTAACAGTGGATAAAAACGCGCTGAAAAAAGACCTGCCGGATATATACGCAAAGTATGCTAAAGTTGGCAAGCCTAGTATGAGGTTTACGTTAAAATGAGCCTTACAGAGCAAGAGGAATTAGGGATTACCCTATTCCATAAACGGAAGAAATTAGGGCTGCTGCAAGGCGAGGTTGCTGCAATGATCAATGTAGAAAAACCGACTATCAGCTCATACGAGTGCGGCGTAGTAAAAAACATTTCATTGTGCACACGCGTAAAATTGGCGCAAGCCCTGGACTTGTCACTGGAAGAAATTTTATATAACAGTGAAAAGGATTGTTTGAAATTAAGGAGGTTAAAAGAAGATGGCAACCATTAACGGTATTACAAAAAGAGCGGCAGCACCTGCGGCCGCAAGCAAAGCGCCTTCTGCATTGGGCGTGATGATTGGGTCTCAAAGCGTGCAACAACGTTTTGAGAAGATGTTAGGCAAAAAGAGTGCGGGCTTTCTTTCCAGCCTGCTGACGCTGACTAACAATAATAAATTGCTGGCAACAGCAAACCCGAAAACTATCCTGGCTGCTGCTGCCACGGCGGCAAGCCTGGACCTGCCTATTAACCCGTCTTTGGGTAAAGCGTGGATTGTTCCGTATAAAGGCAGTGCTCAATTCCAGATCGGTTATAAGGGCGTGATTGAGCTTGCAATGCGCACCGGCAAAATGAAACATATCATTATGACACCGGTGTACGAGGGCGAAATCAGAGATTGGAACAGATTCACCGAGGCATACACGCCGGGCGAAAAAACTTCTGACAATATCGTTGGTTACTTTGCAAGATTTGAAACCATTAACGGCTTCAGCAAGACCGCATACTGGACTAAAGAAGAAGTCATTAGCCACGCTAAACGCTTTAGCAAGGCTTTTAATAGTGGCCCGTGGCAGTCTGATTTTGACGCTATGGCTTGTAAAACTGTTCTTCTCTCTATCATGAAAACTTATGCTCCGATGAGCATTGAAATGCAGGAAGCGTTGGAGAGCGACGGGAAAGCCGCTGTGCTTAACGAAGAAACCGGCGAGGCTGAATATATCGACGTTGATGCAGAGAACGCTACAGAGCAAGCGCAGGAGCTTACAGAGGGCGGCAAGGTTGATACTGTTACCGGTGAAATCTTCACGGCAGAAGAAATTGAAGCAAGCATGAAATAATAAAAAAACATCGGGGACAAAATGTCCCGAAAAGCGGGGACAAAATGTCCCCCAACTTTGGGACAAAATGTCCCCTAAAAATTTGAAAGGGGTGGGACAAAATGTTGAATGTAAAAGCGACACCGTGCGAAAAAAGCAAAGCAATAGTTCTTGTAGGCGAAGGACACTTTGGCTACAGCAACAAATTTGCGGACGATTTAGAAGAAGCAAAGCCGGATGCTTTCGACTTATTCTTTGAGCTTATCAAGGGAGCTGTGGGACTTCATTTTATTTCTATGTATTCGCATAGAAAAAGCAATCCGAAACGCTGGTATAGATTTTTGAAGTTCTGCAAGAAGGACGGAAGAATCAAAGTATACCGGAAGAACAATAAAATGGTGTACGAAGTACCGACATACTTTGAGGAGTAAAACATGGCTGGCAGGTATTATTGGTTAAAGCTCAACGAAAACTTCTTTGAAAGTGATGTTGTTGAGTGGCTAGAGGACCAGGAAAACGGCGAAAAATACGTACTCTTGTACCTTAAACTGTGCTTGAAATCGCTGAAAACTGACGGCGTACTTGTTCGGCAGGTCGGCAAAATGACTATTCAGCATACTGCTGAATCAATCGCTAAACAGACGCAATTTGATATTGAAATCGTCGAAAGTGCGCTTGCCTTGTTTGAACAAATTGGCCTTATAGAGAAGAACGATAAAGGCGAAAGCTACTTGCCGGAGGTTGCTAACATGACCGGCAGTGGCAGCGCGTCAGAATCAGCGACGAAAAAAAAGGCACAACGGCAAAACAAAAAGGGACAAAATGTCCCCGAAAAGGGGGACAAAATGTCCCCAGAAAAAGGGACAAAATGTCCGACAAAGATTAGAGATAAGAGTATAGAGTATAGAGATAAAGAAAAGGATGATTATCATCATCCTAAAAGAAAAGACGATGACGAGGAAAAAACGCATACTGAAATTTTTGCCTTGTGGGAGAAAAACATGATGCCGCTTACTCCAATCGTCGGAGAAAAACTGCAAGCCTTGTTAGGTGAGGTTGGCGAGGTTGCCGTTGAACAGGGAATATTGGCAGCGGTAGAGCACGGCGCAAGAAACTTTGCGTATGTGCAGACCGTAGCAAGAAACTACGTCAGCGGCAACAGCAAGAAGCAAGGCAAGGAATATACAGGCATGGACCTAGTGAACGAATTGTACGGAGGCGAAGAAGATGCTGCAACCGCAGAGAATAGCCCAAACGATTGTTAAACTGCAACAGGCAGGAAAACGGATGCCGCAGGATATACGTCCCGGCTTTGACCGCCTGGAAGAAGCGAAACGAATCTTGTCTGAAACAGTAAACCTTTGGGCAGGAATTTTTAATCAGCAAAATATAGGCCTTGACCGGTGGGAGAAAGCAGAGCAGATTGCGCTTACCTTGACCGGTGCGAACGGCCTTAACGTGAATATCATCAGCCCGGCGCTGATGCAGGCGGCTTTGAAGCAGGCAGAGGAAGCTCATGTGCAGGAGAATATAAACCGCTGCAACATGGAAAAATTGAGCGACGGCAAGCCGCTTGCTGATAGGCTGAACAGTATGCTGCTCAAATGGACGGCGGCAAAACTGAAAGCGCGTCGGCTGATTATGCCGTATATGCCGCAGGATAAAGCCGTATTTGAGTACGGCCGGCAGATTGGACTTAGTGATAACGCTATTGACGAGCAATTCCGCATCCTGCAATGCTACATGAACGATTTTATCTACAGCCAAAAGCACGGCGAGCCTTGCAAAAGTAAGCTGCTGAAACTTGGCGATACGCTTACTTTGGAGGTGCTGGCGTGAGGGATTGGACGGCGTGGATTGGCGCTAAATACGGCACGCTGACCGTTGAAAAGTATTTGGGCAACCAAGGAACCAGGAACACCTTCTTTTTAGTGCGGTGTGACTGCGGCAAAACAAAAAAAGTTATAACTAGCGACTTCTTAAAGGGTAAGGCAAAATCTTGCGGCCTGCTGAAATGCAAACGCGCGGTTGCCAGTGCCAAGCTGTTGGATTTACCCCGACCGCCTAAAGACGACGCGGACCCGAATCGACAAACTGTTAGCGCAATAGAAGCACGCTTAAAGCCTAAATACTTTTGCAAGGCTGTTGCCCCGGAGTGCACGATAAGCACTCTGCTGCACATCTGCTGTTGTGAGTGTGACAGACCTTGCAAGAGGTGTAGCAATACGCCGCAGAAGTGCGGAGCGAGAAGGAGGGTACAATAATGACTAGCGAAGAACGCGTAAAGGTTGTTAACGATATTGACGATATTTTAGGCGACTGGACTAACAGTGGCGATGATTTTTATTTGCAACAGGCTATGGCTGCTATTCGTGCGGCGGTAGAGAAAGAGGCAGAGTAATGACACCAGAACGTCAGAAATGGTGGGATAGCCTGCCGGAACGTGAAAAGATGTTACGTAAAAAATTTTGGGAGATTAAAAGCGGAATCTCATGGGCTAAGTATAGTATTCAACTTGGTTGCTTTACACCTGAGTCTATAAAACTTATTATCGCTGGAATTAAAATACAAAAGGTTACGTTAACAGCTTTAAAGCATGAGCTTGACAATGCGACAGTGGCGACGTATACAGGACGCCATGAAGGGGCATTAGCGATTTATCGCTGCGAAAAGTGCGGCGGCACGTTTGAAGATTTTGGACAGTCACACTGCTGCTGGTGTGGTAGAAAGATTGTGGGGGTGTAAATAATGAAAATTACGCAAGAAAAATTAAAGGAAATTATCGCGAGCCATGGCAAATGGCTGAGATGTGAGAATGGTGGGGAAAGAGCAGACCTCTGCGGCGCAGACCTCCGCGACGCAAACCTCCGCAACGCAAACCTCTGCGGTGCAAACCTCCGCGG
>ERZ1034873.171-NODE-171-length-39034-cov-18.381539_pt1 | contig 39034 bp, 41 predicted proteins | sample MGYA00520689_ERZ1034873 | MGnify/ENA primary metagenome ERZ1034873 (study PRJEB33766, sample SAMN09781722) | gut metagenome | biome: gut microbiome | host: Homo sapiens | place: Madagascar | study: EMG produced TPA metagenomics assembly of the PRJNA485056 data...
TTGATTTTTGTCTTTATCCCAGTAAAGAGCCAACCCAAGTGGATGTAACACCTGATCATTGATCGCTGTGATGATACCTAGATCAGACATTAGTTGAGCATCCAAAACATACGTTTCATCGATGCTTTTGTTTGAGTTATGCATTTTTAAGTTCCTTCTGGATCATGTTAGCAAGGTATCGGATCTGAGGATGTGCGTCTGACACTGTCCTCAATTCAAGAAAATGATCCCATGCTTCTTTAGTTCCTGTCACACAGAACTCGCTCTTCAGTGACTGCGGAAGTACCGAACGAGCTTCCTGAGGAGACAGTTTACGCTCAATCATTTCGTTGTACACACGTTCACACGCTTCCATGTGTTGTAACCAGAGACACATAGTGTGGAAATTAGCGGCCAAATAAGAGACTCCATCAAAGGAAACTCCGTTCATGCAAGTGTAGAACACACCTTCCCCTTCATCGCCAATACACCCGCATTGCTTCAGGAGGTTGTATAAGAACTTCTGATCATTTGCATCTTCCGTAGGAGACCAAATGAACGGTATCGGAAGACAGAAAGTAACTCCCTTTTTATTGTAGTTACAATAACGAGTAGACTCCACTGTAAATGACATGTTGTATCTATGACGAGTCCATTCTGCCATTACTCCACGATCTGTGACTACATGGTAAGTGAAATATGCTGGATCTTCAACTAGGTGAAATAGTTCAGCCCTAGGTTCAAACATATCGTCATCGTCAATTAGACCTCCGAACACAGGAGGAAATTGTTTCGCCAGATAATGTTTAATATATCGCATGCTACACGGCTGCGAAGTTGAAATGGATAACCATTCCAAAAATGCTCTGAAATTTCCACTAATGCTGAACCATGGTTCTACATCCCGCATAAATGAGTGGTTTAAAAAATGATGACTATTGAGATAGTCACAAAGAACTTCAAAATCTGCTTCTTGGAAAAAAGAACGTTTGATGTTGAGTGTGATTCTAGAGTGCTCCAATACACTCCAATGTCCACGTTGTACAATCCCTTTAATGAAACGGATGTAACTATCATCCGTAATCTTATCTTCCGATCGATAAGCAATACGTCCACACCGTTCAATCTTTTTCATAAGAGCGATATTTAAAGATTCATTACGATTTTGCATCGTGACAAGTCTTGTAACGCTTGGTGATACCAGTTCCATAACTATTCTCCTGTTTATTGATGTTGTGTAAGATGTACCTTGAACATACAAAGATATTCTACCACTACTGGATGTGCATCCAGTAGTGGTAGAACAACATGTGTAAATGGTACCGTTTATGATTGGAGTGACCGCACTGACAAAGCAGGAAGAAAAAAGCTGCAAATGCAGTCAGTATCACCTCACTTACACGGTTTCCTTACGCTGAAGTGATACTAATTCGCTGACACGATCACGCGACCAGCATACTATCATAGACCTGTAACATTTTTTACAGATCGTAAGATACCAAATCATTTTCCAGTGGATCCAAAACCATCTGATCCCCTATCAGAATCAGTATTCAATGCCTCAAATGTTGCTTTATCAACACAAGTAAGGTGTGTGATCGGTTGATAAAGAAATACAAGTTGAGCAATACGATCCCCTCGTTTTATCCGGTATGGATTGTTCTTAGTATTAAACATGATCACACAAATCTCGCCTTTGTATGATTGATCGATTGTACCGGGACTATTCAAAACGAGCAATCCGTGTTTCAATGCAAGACCAGATCTCGATCGCACATCAGCCAACATATTCCTAGTAACAATAACGTATCCGTGTTCACGTTTAATTTCTGGATGCATACAGATATGCACTCCAGTGTGAACCAGTGTGGTGTTATGTGGTTGTAGTAGGACATCCTCTTTACTCTTCAAATCATATCTAGCATCATCAGAATGTGCTTTTGTTGGGATAAGATCATCACATCCTTCATCCATCATGATCTGGATACACTGCTCAGTGCAGACTATCGGATCTTGTTGATTCACAGTGATGTACTCTTCACTAACGATCGTGTCGCTAGGTACTGAAGGGAACAACATTTCACTAAATTTTGGTTGCTTAACCATAATAAGTTCTCCTTGTAAGAATAATTGTAAGAGTGAGCTAACAACTCACTCTTACAGGCATTATCATTTAGAAGTAATCATCCGTCGTTGTCGCTCCACCATTGGAACTACCAGCGCTGCCGTTATTACGGCCACTTCCGCTGGATCCACCATTCTGCTCTCTTCGTTTATTGGTAAGTACCATCTGGAGAGGAACAGTTGTGTTCAACCAATTACGAAAATCATCAATGCCGTAGAACGATGCATCTGCTTCCGTAATGTTATCGGAACCAAAAGATACACCGTATGCACCACGGATCGGTGCATCATAACGATTACCTTTCCAATTCACAACGATGTGATAAACGAGTTTTTCATCTTTTTGGAGTTCGATACCCCATTCTGGGATCTGTTTTTTCTGATCGTTATCCCAACGAGAGAAAATAATGGGATCCTTGGTTCCGGGAGATTTAGAAACCAACGAGTTAATATGATCCCACAAGATCCGCTGACGAATTGGGTTGAGTGCCTGACTCCAAAAAGGTTTCCACTCTCCTGTCTTGTTCACTCCAATACGAAGCGAACCGCCGAATACACTGAACGAAATCTCTTCCGTTCCAGTTGCACATTTAAATTTACGATCTGCAAAACGCAGATCACCGAGACCATACGGTACAGTAGCCATAATTGTAACTCCTATGTAGTGTGTGAGTATTATTTGCTTGTAATTTGAAAGGGAACACGAACGCCAATTTCATCCAAACGATCTTTGGTCCATTGTGAAGTGTGTATGTTCCAATGTTCCTGTGATGCTACTTCAATCAACTTCTTCTTGATACCAGGAGAAATGGAAGATTTGATGTCTACATTATCTCCTAATACTGCGTGTGTATAAGTGTTGAACGGGAGAGCATCTGTACCGAACACTTTATTGTTCAAATCTTCTGGTTTTAAAACATGACCAGTAAAGCTCTGAACCAATCTGTAATGAGAAGTTGATTTGCAGATGTGATAATCCAATGGATGACTAGTCACATGAGCAATCCTGTGATTGTTTTTAATGTAACCTAGTTCAATATCCAAAAGTTTGTGAGGGAACTCACCATTTAAGATAGGAATCTCAACTAATGTGATGTTCCGTACTTTGGTTACTGAACGTTTAGGAGACATTGATGAAATCAACAATCGTTCTGCTGTTGTCAGCACACGTTTCCCTGGTGCTGGTGTACGATACGATGTTGACGGTATCGTCTTTTGATAATCGCAGAAGTAAGCGATTAAAGTGGGATTCAAAATACTCTTATTCGCATCAAACATCTCTACGATATCATTCAAAAGCATAGAGATTTCTGCTTTTGTACGATTCAACAAGGTTATGGATGGGAGATCCGTCTCCTTACCAAGACGTTTCTCTTCTTTAACCATTTCGGTTATTTTCTCCGTCTGTGCACAGTTACGGATGATGGTTGCTACATTAAACATAACTATCTCCGCAGGACTATCTCTTCGGATGATTTCATCAATCAAAGAGTTGTACATAGGAGTAGTTCCATATGAGTACTTTGAATTTTCGAGATCAATTGGCTGTATCACCGAGTATCTCCTTAATTTCTTGTTCTGTAAGAGGTGTGTCTGTTCCTTTTAGACTCTCTGCTATCATAGAAGGTAGGTTATCTTCTGTAATAACAGGAAGGTCGTCTAATATTTGAACAAGTTCCTCTGTATTGACGTCTTGTGTAGCTGTTGATTTTTTAGTAACAACAACGTTGTCGAAGTTGTCTTTTATATACGACGCTACATAATCACTGTTACCTGCTATCCTTAAGAATATCTTAAGATCAGGATCTTTTCTTTTTTCACGTAGTTTATCAACAACAGATCCGATCCGCATCAAAGCATCTTCGACATTGAGCATAGTACTCAAGTCGACCGTGACAAACGGAATGGCATCTTCGTTGATAACGAATGTGTAATGTATCTTGTGAGTTGTCGGTGTGTATGTGAGAAGGAAGTATCCCTTCTCCTCTTCTTCACCATGCTGTAATCTCTCAAAACTTCCACCATTGAACACTTTCTGATACACATTGGGTGTGTGTACGTGACCATTTAGTATCGCACCTTGAATATAAGGTTCGATCCTATTGTAAATTAAAGTGTTGTGTGGTAACTGAGTTAATCCTTTTGGCAAAAGATGTTCCCAATATCCGTGAGAGAATAAGAAATCAACTTTCTTCAATTTGTGTGCTTCTATCACATCGATCACAGCTTGTGATACATCCTGATATGGTTGATCATCAGGACAATACACAATCGAGATCTTCAGATCCTCGAATAGTTCCAATTCGATGTTATCAATTACTCGCACCAGAGGTTTGTTGTGTAACATTAAAGGGTTTCTATAGTTCTTTGTTAGAAACAGCCTATTCTGGTACCGGTCGTGAGAGAATGTACCTCTCACGACCCTAATGTAAAACTGATAACGCTCGGCGTATTGAATCAACTCATCTACAATCAGTGCTGCATATATGCCATCGTCGCTATTCAAGTTGCACAGTCTATCAAAGAAGTCACCTACGATCGCTAGGATCTGTATTTCTTCTAGTTTGGGATATACATACTTCACAAGATGTTCGTGTACCATGTGTGGTGGCACATTGGGTCGACCGATATGAAGATCAGTCAATTCCAATATCTTGATATCAGAGTGGTTCGACATCTGCATCCTCTATATTCGTGCGTATCTGTTCTGTATGTGATGGAACAGCTTCTGTTGTGTTAGAAATAACACGATTAGGATCACGGATGGCGCCTTGTTTCTTTAGTGTATTCGTCATTCGCTCGGCTTGGTGGCGAGCTTCATTAAGTTGATTCTCTGGATTTGCCATTCTGATAGCACGCTCGAAAAACGATCCCCACATGATCTTCTTCTTGTCGAACTCATCTGGGAGTTTGCATGCGTTGGCAAAAGCGGTAGCAATATCACTGCCCTCTTTTACAACATTTACAGGATTGATTCGATTGAACATTGGTGGGATAGTCAACACAATCTGATTAGTGTCATCGTCTTTAATTCGAACAGGGTCGAAGTTAGAGAATCGATTCATCCACTCAATGCAAAGATCGTTAAATCGATCATCACCGATTTCATCACGACCAGTTAATCGGAATATCGGTTCATACTGACGAAACTCAGACAAGTAAATTGTATTACGAGAAAGTTTAGCTTCTCTCAATACTTCAAATGCTTTCTTAGCTTCCTCATCATCTTCATTCATTCTCTCTACACGAATATGAAGATCTTCATCCGGTATAGATGTAAACGGTTGATTATCAATATCCATAAGTATCGATCTCCTTTAAGTCTGATTTTAACAAAATCTCCCCATCTCTAACCACAACATCATCCATGTTAATAACAGGAATATTCATCCCATCAGCGATACGAATCACTAGTGTATATGTATTCGGACCAACTTGTTCATAGCCAACACTAGCTTGCCAATCTGAATGATATCGTTTTACTGCAGCATCGAGGTATCCCTGTAGTGCTTGTGGAAAATCAGGAACGTCCTGTGTATATCTAGCACGAATTTTTCGCATAGAAACAAGAGTGTCTTCAATTTGACTAGATGTCCACCCTGGATTCCATATTGCGAATTTTAACAGAGACGCCATAATCTGGCTATCATCTGTGATGATCGGTTGATTAATGTTTAATGTAGGTAGCGCGTATGCCATAATAGTCTCCTTTCGTATCGGATGGTCAGTAGTTCATAGAATCTATATCGACCCCATCCTATGTCAAAAGATGTACAGTATACCAAGGATTTTAACCCTTTATAAAGGATATCATTATGAACACTAAATTCCCATACAAAGATCAACTAGAACAGATCGGAGATCACTCTATTGAAGAAGTAATGCATCTTCAACTTGTCAATCAGATTGAATCAGACACTACCAAACTGGATGAGTTTGATGAACATCTTGATGAAATCACATACTTGTATGGATTAAGAGATACGATTCTTCTGCGTGGAGTTACACCGGCCATTTTTCAAGATTATCAAGACCACATGTGGTCTAAATACGAATTTGATCTAGAACCATTTGTTAACGGAAGCAATGAACAACTGACTTATTGCATGGAAGGTCTCGGTTCGATCATCACAAGAATTCTTCTCAGAATTAAAGAAATTATCATATCGGTAATGGAATGGTTCACTACTGAATCGATCTTCCGTACATGGGCCAGCAATATGTCGTATTATAAGCGACAAATCAATATTCTCTACAACGAATATAATCCTAAGAGAAAAGCTGTTATACCGGATGTGTATGCACGTCAGTTTATTTCTGGATATGATGCTGCTACTTGGGTAAAACTACAAGCTGCAACGTGTATACTTATCCGATATCTTAATGCTATTAGTGTGCCCGCTGATGTTTCAAAATTTGGCGATAATGCTACTAAAGATGAGTTGAATAAAAAACTTTACGATTGTGGTTACATCGTTAACGGCGATAACATTTATGCAAACGGAGAAATCACATATCGAAGAGATACTATCCTAGCAATGGGATGGGGTGTTAATGCTGTTCTTAATGAAAAAGATCCGCTAATGAAATACCTATTCGCATACGACATGAAACTTGAGAAACTGAAGTACGCACTTGCTCGTGCAGCGATTCAATGGTCTCGTGAGATTGACGAACTGTTAAAGAATAAAGTTGCTATGACTGATGCAAAACTACAGAATGCTCAGACTATGAAAGGTGGATGTCTCCTCTTGAAACGTATCACCAAGCTAGTCATGCAACAGAGCTCTGGTATGGCCGCGCAGTGGTGTCGTATGGTTCGACTAATCGATGCATCGTTACCTGCTGCAAATGATAGAAAAACCGATTATTAAACAAAAAGAAAAGGTTCCCTATACCGAGGATCACCCTCGGTATAGGGAACGATTATTTATCGACGTTTCTTGCGACGAAGCTGTCCGATCTTATTCGAAGGATCGGTGGGATCTCTCATCTCACCACCTTCTCTCATCTGATCTCTCAGATACTTCTCAACCCAGTCACGGGTTTCTTCGATCGCATCAAGTTCGTCGAACGTAAGATTCGGATCTGTAGTCACCCACTCTTCTACCATGTAGTCTGGAATTTTTCCATCTGCATAGAAGTTTGTGTTGAGTGTTACTTTTCCATTGTTGATCAGACGTCCGAAAACGTCTTCTTGTGGAAGATTCTCTTTACAGAATCCATATCCGTAGATTCGATCTTGTTCGAACAACTGTCTGATAGGCTCATACATCAATATCGGCAGCTGCATCGATACTGGTGTATTGTAGAGTTGTTCTTCACTAGTGATCGCTTGAATCTTAAGCGGATTCGATACGGCAAGAGTCGTTTGCTGGATCATCGTGTTCGTATCAACCAACTGCGTTTGAACTAACGTCATTAGGTTGTTGAACCGATCAGCTAACGGATCTCCTGCTTGTCCGAAGATTACACCATTTTGATTCCCATACTGGTGGTTAAGATAACTCAGTACATCCGAAGTTGCACTGGTGCCCAACAGGGATCCCAATGATGGTGTAATCAACGCTTCTGACAGTGGTGCGATATACATAAGTCACCTCACTTGGAGGTATCTTCTGCATCGCTTTCCGATGCTGGCACCTCTGTTGATTCTTCCAGTACGGAGATGATAGCCTTATCCACAACATCAACAACATCCTTCACAGTGATGCATTTTTCGGCATCTTCATCGGGGATGTTGAAGTTGTATTCTTCTTCAAGAGCCATCAATACCTCGACTTTGTCGAGACTATCCATTGTCAAATCTTCCAGGGTTGTCTCTTCCGAAATCGGAGAGTCGCCCTCGTACGCTACCTGTTCTGAAATGATTTCAAGAACCTTCTGTTTGATCTCTTCGCGATTCATACACATTCTCCTATGCGTGTTGTTCAGCCAGCTTCGTCGAACTGTCTGGGATCATTGATATAACAGTTCAAGGCGATCGCTGCTTCTTTCGTTATCATGACATCACTTGTGATCCCGATGTCATCTCCTGCCAATAGCACATTAGCAGGATGCATGTTCATCAATGCAGGTATCGTTTGCAACTCTTTGATGGATATACCATTCATCGCTACTACCCGTGCCTTATACACGGGGCTAGACTGTCCTTTCGTCATATGTACATGTGCGCATATATGTACAGTTAGACATTCCGTCTCCAGTCGTTGAAGCGGGCATACCAAGTTATTTCCTAATTACGAAGCAACCGTTAGTTACTTCATCGGTGGTCTATCGGATTCAACTAGACGCTACTCTAGTACCTTCTCCCTTTGTGGAGATGTGCGCTTCGCACTCTACTACCTTACCCCGCACCCCGCAGGTTCTATAATTTGCTACACCTGAGCTGCTGATAGCGCCATTTTACCAACGAATGCAATTTCACCTAGCAAGAACATTATTCTGAGCAGTTTCAATGTTTCAATACACAACCGTCGTTGTGTATTGTTTTTAATGCCAGATGAGCATGTATCATTAGCTATCGATAGAGAACTGGAGTGTGGTCAAGATAGAGCAACACGAATTGAATGTGTGCAACAACAATAGCGCAACACGAATTGAATGTGTGTTACCGCACCAGCCACATGATGTATCTCCAGCTTTTATTTCATCTCATCGACATCCCAAGACGTTATTTCTGTCTCACGACACACCATTAGCGTTGTACTAACGTTATACACTAGACTTCTAGTGTAGGTCTCTTGGGCTTTAGGGCGTCCCAGCTATTTACGGAATTTCACGCACACTGTTTCCAGTATACGGGCCAATGATCGGTTAGATCATAAGCGTCTCCATCGTAATCACTTACATTCCAAGTACTAGCGTGTGATTCAAGTACTCCGGTTCGCTCATGGAACCAGCCCATACATTTCGTATGGAAATCGATTATATCTCAACCCTCAGCTTAACCTGTTAGGGCAACCTTCGTTTACGTCTACCATTACACACTTGTAGACCTACGTGGTATTTCACCACTAATCTGTGAACACATCCTGATAATAAGTGGTGGGCGATAAGGGACTCGAACCCTTACGTCTTTCGACATGAGAACCTAAATCTCACGTGTCTGCCATTTCACCAATCGCCCATATGGAGCCGAACGTTTAGCTCTCTTTCAAAGTATCCGGTTTATAATACTGTTTTCTCCACGTTCTCGTACTTGTTCTACCACCACGAGATTTATACGTGTCGGTTTGAGCATCACAGTTAGGACATATGAGTCTCAGGTTATCAACTGAGTGATTCGTTGAATCACCATCGATGTGATCTGTTACAAGTGGGATTGGCTGGTTGTTCCATACCTCACTTCCACAGATTGTACACTTATGTCCAACCGTTTCTTCTAGATACCGTTTAACAACTCTCCTGTTCGTATCGTTTAATCTTTTGTCATACGGAAATAGACCGGAATTCGTAATTGCATCTTTTGTTTGTTTCCAGTGATACTGGTGTTCACAATCCATACAACAATAAACACTGTGTCTATTGCTTAGTTCAACACCACAGTTTAAACATAATTTCGGTGGTTTTCTTGATTTTGTTGGATTGAGATGCTTAGCAGCACATGATGAATTGCAATACTTGTTTCGTCTATGCTCATACGGCAATGGGTTGTTACAATACGCACACCTTGATGGATTCTCATTGTATTTTGAGACTCTATCGTTCTTTTGTTGTGTTAACGTTTCTGCTGATGCTCTTGCACCTAACCTTCCTGCTTCAGAACATGTCATACCGTTTCTTGCCATATACACCTCCTGTTGGTATATAATAGCCAATTATTCGAGTCGACATGTAGACCTTTAGCAAGATGGAGCCAGAGATGGGAGTCGAACCCACTATGTGTTGCCACGACAGATTACAAATCTGTTGCCTAACCGTTTGGCGCCTCTGGCATGTGTTATAAACCAATTACTCTATCGTTGAGTTATGTCGGCATTATCAAGACTTCGTTACTGGTTGCACATTATTGATTATCCCGTAGCACGTATTATTTATACGCTTTTATTTCAGCATAGGACATCTTGATGTTTCTTTCTGTCTTTCGACGACATTCACGCTTGCCTTTTGAGCTACGTTGTAGTACACCAAGCTTTAGTTGTTTCCAGTATTAGAAGGTTTATGCACCACATCCTTTCGGATATAGTGTTCTGTGCTAACCCCTTGATAATCAAGGTATTAGACAAAATTAGGTCCCGTGGAGATAGTTGGAGATACGCCAATCGTCACATCCCCGAACTCTCTCTTGAACTTCGTTGCAAACAATGTAAATATGGCACCTAGTCGAAGGGACGGGTTCCTGCCAACACCTATGTTCGTTACAAGACGCTACTCTTATAACCGCGCCATTACGCGCAGTACTACTTTCGTAGTTCTTAGGTCAGACTAGATCTCAAACTTGACATATTGTCAAGCCCACTACCGTTTCCACCACCATATCGCTTGTGGCGTACTCCCGGAGATTAACCCGGGATAGTCGTTGCACCGTATCTCCCCGTTAAGGAGAGGCTTGGCTAGGGTTAGCATATACCTCACGATACTTAGCATTCCCTGTTTTCAGTAGTGTCTGCTACGGGGTATCACTATCCCGTAGTCCTTGTAGTTTGACAGCTTACTTTATTCGGTTTGGCAAATCGTATTGTAACGATATGTCGTGATAACCGCCTTCCGTGATATGTCTAATCTTGTCGTAATCATGGTGATCGGTGTATCCTAGCATCCGAAAGATTTCTCCATTCGAATATCCTTGACATGCAAGTTGACAGATCTTGTGTGCTGTCTCTGGTGGAATCGATCTATGATGCAATCCCAGTCGTGCTGCGTGTCTTTGGTTTTCACTGTTAGTACACCATTCAAGATTGGACAGGTCGTTGTTTTGCGGGTTACCATCAATGTGGTTGACTTGATCTTTTGTTTCAGGATCTGGATTAGGAACCCACGCAAGTGCGAGCATCCTGTGTACAGAAACGGTATGTTCCTTTCCATCAGAACCTCTTAATCTTGCAGTAGGATAACCCTTTTGGAGATAAACCGTGATGTACCTAGCTTGCCAAGGGCACCAGATCGTTCCGTTTTGAAACAACCAGTATCCTGGAAATCCAAATCGATCCATCTTCACACAAGCTTGACGAATATTGCTTTTAAGGGGATTCCCAAAGTAATGATTCATCAGTGTGGTAAATCTCATACTAAAATGGACACCACGTTCTCCAAATCTATCAGTGACATACACATAGCCGTTCTTATTCGGCATGATTACTCTATCACCGATTTCATCGTACATCTTTCCAGATCTGTACAAACGCACATGTGGTAACCCGAAGCTGTCGAGATGCACATATGTGTCAGTCACAATAAGCCACCTTTGTTAATAAGTTGTCAATTACGTTAAGAGACAGGTCAATCCTCTTACATAGTCCATGCCATGTTTTCTGCATTCTTCTTTACACTCTTCGATAAGAACATGCAACAAGTTGTAGATATCCTCATCGAACTTCGCCAATGCAGCGTTGTGTTTCGCTACCGCTTGTGGGATCGTCAATCCCATACGTTTGGTCATCAGATTGATCAGTTCCAATTTCCAACAGACCACGCCGATCAGATATGGAAGATGGAGCTCATCAGCTTCGTGTGGTTCGGTGATCGGTACGATCACTCCACGGAACGAGCAATGAAGTCGCGCACCCATAACCAACTTTCGGATATAACCGATCTTACTGATCAGTTTAACCTTTGCGATCAAGGTACTATATTCCACGATTGACCGTTGAATCTCCCACATTCGTTGATCTACGAATTTAGGACCGACAGTTCCGTAATTGAACACATAGATCAGAGCGGACAACTCTGCCTTTGCATCCAAGATCGCTTCTACAGTATCATCACTATACTGCATGGTACCGGAGGTTGTGATCAAATGAAGTGCTTGGTTCAAAATTGGAATATGTCTGATGAAAACCCTATCTCGATATCGCTGAATATATTCAGCGATGCCTTCAGATCTAGCTCTCGCAGATGGTTGTTTCAACGGAGCATAATCGTTGAGAAAGAACCGGATGATGTCATCGAAGTTATTGTAAAAATACTCAAACCCCTGACCAAGCAGACCTTTCAACGGTTGTGGTAGCTCAACATCGACATTAAGAAGTGATTCCAATATCGATACTGACTTGCATTTACCAAGCCACTTATCCAACACTCTGTAAATAGCAGGATGGATGATACTTGGTGCAAATGGAGGTAACTCCAACCATGCTCTAAACTTCACCTTATCTGCGAAGTAAGTACGTACAGGTGTGTGACACCTACTACACACAGTTCCTTCGTAGAAATTACCTTCGAGATGTCCACACTCACAAGATGCGACGAAATTCAGTTCCTTGACACCGTCCTGGAATAGGTTCTGGATCTGTTCTCTCATCTGACTCTTGGAGGTGAACTGCTGATCACAAGGGATGATTTTAGCATCCGGATCCTCCAAGAACATCTTTTCATAGTCCGTGGGGATCAATCGCACAAGTTTACGTGTTGCCACTGTCTTGTACTCCTTGTGTTATTAGGTTCATGTAAAAAATAGAAGAGGATAGCCTGGATCTATCCTCTTCTATATCAACTATTACCGTTTACTCTGATGTTCACATCAGAGGCAGTAAATGGACTGCTGGTTCGCGTACGGATACTGACCGACCATGACTCGATTCATCTGGGAGAACCCAGTGAAGTCGTTCGCCTGAGAGGTCATCAGAGGTGCAACACTGTAGGTCGAGCTGGACGGAGTATCGTAGTTGAGCTTGACGCCCGCCTGGTTCAGGATGGTCGCGATCGCGATCGCGAGTTTGCTGTCAAGTACAACAGTCGTGGTGGTGTAGAGGTTCTCAACACCATCGGTGAAGATCTTCTTGACTTCGTTGATGTGACCTTCCGGCAGATTGGACTGACGAAGCAGCGGACGAATCGTGCTGAGAGCATTCTGCATCTTCGGAGCAAGACGGAGATAATCAACCCAACGGGTATCTTTAGTAATACCGTTCTCCTGGTAAACACCGGTGAAGTTCCGGCACATCCAGACAGCGATATCACGACCCATGATGTCGGGTCCGAATCCACCATAGACACCTCCACCGAGGAACATCTGCAGAGAGTTCACAAACTCACCACGTTTGTCCTGATAGATCATGGCGTCGATGCCGACCGGACGTGCACGACCTTCCGTGATGTCAACCGCGAGGAACGGTTTAATCAGAGATTCATTCACGAAGCGATGGAACTCATCCACGCTCTGAATGTTGTAGGGCTGCTGGGTCTTCGGATCCGTGTACAGGTTGCCGAGATTCGGCTGATCCTTCTGAGCGAAGGAGGCGTACGGACGGCTCCACAGGGACTGCATGATGAACGCATCGGTCGCCACGGAGAGCGCCAGAGCCATCAGGTTCTGGTTCGGGATCTTGCAGATCACGTCAGTGATCACGGCGACCGGGATGAATTTGCCAGCGCCGGTATCTTCCGGGGATAGGATACGGGTGTAACCAGTGATCGCCATGAACGGCTGCTGGTCGATCTCGGGCTGATTGAACCGATTCATAGTGCCTGTTGGAACATCGATGCAAAGCAGGATGCCGATATCGTTTCGAGCCGGAACCGCGTGCGGACTGTTTTTAGCAGTCCAGTCGTCGACCGCTTCCTTGCGAGTGATCACGGAGAATCTCTCGTTACGAAGCGATTCGATGTTCAGGGCATCTCCACGAACGCAGCTGTTGATCGAGTTCATGATGAACGCAGCCATATTGTCTGCTTTGGCGTAATCTTCTTTTCGAACCACGATGGTCTGAAGAAGCTTCGCATCAGCACGCATGTTCTTCAGCATGTTCGCGAAATCACGAGACTGCTCAGAAACAGAGTTGCTGTCGACAGCTCCATAAGTTTCTGCAAAGATCAGCGTGATCGCAAACTTGGACTGTTCATCAATGAACGCACGTCCTTCTGCGCGTGTCGTTGCAATCGGATAAGAACTGATCGTCGACTTGAAGTCGTTCAGTTTCTTATCGATTTTCTGGACATAGAACTGACCTTCTTCCGAGAGTCCAGTTGCAGAAGCCGTTCCCTTCAGATATTCGCTCAGGCGGATAGCTGTCGGGAACGGCTTCGGGTTGGTGTTGTTGATCGGGGACGATCCGTTGAGGGTGGTGTTGGCATTGGAGCCAGCGGTTTTCTGTGCCATAGTAAGCCTCCTTATGGCTGTTCTTGGGTTGTTAATGTTTGTGCACAATCATCACACGACCCACTCGTACGATGATTTCTACTTAGTTATATATAGACGAGAGTACGTTGAAGAAAATCATACTGAGAGCATGCTATGTCAAACAGAAAAGGAATGCCTTCTATGCTCAACATTATTTTGAAATATGCTTCAGGACAACCTCAAACAATCAGTGAATGGATGCGATATGTAAATACCGTCGAATTGAGAACGAGTATCTATAAGACACGGTTCCTAATGGGACCATTTACATATAGTCCATTCGTGAATTTGTGTAAACAGATCCTACACGATGTAGCGGTCCTAGATCTATTAAAAAATAGAAGTGACTTTGTAAGATATCAGCAGATCTATTATCTTCTTGGTACTTATAGAGGAATGTTTGATCCTGTGTACAATACAAAGTCTTCTGGTGGAATCTTTACTAAAGGTCCCACTGTGGATTACATTCTAAATGTTTCACAAGCATCACCGATGCAATCACTACCACTAGACAGACCTTGGACTTATTGGAAAGAACTACAACCTGTTCGTATCATTTACCATGACTCTCTGGAATTGGTAACCGATTTAAGTTCATTCAGTATTGAATTCAAAAAGTATCCAGCATCATGGATGGTGTGTTCTATTGATTTGATTCTATTGATTTTCAAATATTTGAAATTCGTAGAATATGGAAAGAACACAGGAGATGATACAGATATAGAAACATATCTGCAGAGATATGTTGTACCTTCTTGGTACGACGATCTCCGCAACATTTGGTTGTTCAATATATTGAATGCAATGATGTTCGACAAGTTCAATCGCGATGATGTATACACTGATGGAGCTATTGCTCCACTATCAGGACTACTAGGTGTTACTCCAGATATCAACAGGATTCAAGCAGAAGCTCAAAAGAAAACCTTACTATTTGGTGAGGTATTATCTACTGAGTGGTTTGGATTGAATAACTCTATCTTATCTTGGATTCAAGAGATAAACAAAACGCTCACAGTTCCAAATCTACGTCAATACTCATATTTGAAATTTTTAGAAGAATTTCCATATGTAGCATTTTCTATCCGTTTGAACAATTTGATTCGTTCTAGAGAAAGTGCAAAGGTGAATCGTGAGTTGTATCAAGCTTTAAAGCGATACAATGATAATAACATCTACGTATGTCTTTCTCAGCAAAATCTAAGAGACAAAATGTCATATGAAGTAGGTCATCTTTTGTCAGAGACAAAAGAGTATCAACTCTATTAAAAGACATTAAAATCTCTACGCTATCAGGGCAGCGACTCTTACGAGTCAACCATCCTGACAGTATAGAATATATACGGTTGTAGAAATATATTGATACATAGAGAAGGACGTTACGTCCTTCTCTATGTATCGTTGTTTATTAGAAGAGTCCGATCTTAGGACCTAATCCCAATACATTTTTATCAATATCGGCATTGCTACTCCCATTACGACTCATTGTGTTCCCGGCTAATGCACGAACATCTCGACCACCAGTAGATACCTCTCTATTTGATCTTGCAGAATCAATATTCGAAACGGTATTTCCGGACGGCTCTTTATTAGCCGGAGTATACTCTAGAGACAATACAAGATCACATTGACAGGTATGGACATACTCACCCCCGTGTCGCCCAGTTTCCAAAAATGTATAAGACACCCCAGAACAAATACCTGTTTTTGTCGTATACATGGGAGTTGAACTAATTGTAGCGCCCTGATCGTTTTTTGCAATATTTTCTCCATCGTAGTGGTAATAAATGCAATATCCTGGTTTAAATGTAAACGGCACTGCAGCATCCCATTGCGTTGATACAATTACCCTACGATAAGCGTTCAGTAGTTCTCTTAACTTATAAGGGTTACTATCATCAAATCTGAACATCGGTTGATATGCGTTATACACCATGCCGAGATCCAGTTTATTTGCTGAGAATACACTTGTGTTTAATTCATTGACAGATACCTTACCAAGTCCTGTTGCATTTGATTCACCGATCGTTGTAGCATTATCTATGATTCTAGTTGCATCTTGAATGATCATAGATGTACCTTCCATCTCAGACCCAGTATCTTGGAGATCTTTTTCCTTAGAAAATCCAGATAAAACGATATGCGTAACAGAGTCTGCCATTGCGTGATTTACATCGTTACCCGTATAGCTATTTCCCACATAGTAGAGATGTGCTGATTCAGGAGTTGTTGGCTTTGTTTCACATTCGGGGAACACATAGAGTACACCATCTGTGTAATAGAACCCCAATCCTTTGTCGTACACTCCGTAGTAGGATTGCAAAAATATCATCGTTTGATCGAACGATAAGCTTGGTGGAATGTAGAAGTTTTCGTACAGTTTATCATTGTCCGGTTGAACGATAGCTGCCTTCGTAATGTGACACAATTTACAGATCAAAAGGATCGCATCCTTTATTGTAACCTGTCTGGCTATGAAATTAAATTTAATCTTACGAAGTCTGTAAGCAGTTTCATCTATTAATTGAAATTCAGCATCTGGTATTAAAGCACCTTGTTGTGCTTGTGTCATCTGTCCTCTAGATTCTGGGACAAGTGCTTCTTTAGAATATCTTTTACGAATATCAGATTTATCTTTAAAGACGACAAGGTACTCTTTGATAATTGTGGGCGCTGTTTCACGCTTCATTGTATTCTTATTCATTGGAGTGAATTTCAATGAACATTTCAAGCCTCTTGAATTATCATACATTTGAAGATACTGAGCTGGCATTAACGACACAACTAGAGAAATTTCATCAGTGTAATTGGTGTTAAAATTTTGCTCTATTGTTAATCTTACAATTTCAAATGGAGTGATTTCAAATCGTTCATTATTCGTTCTGTTATCTCCAAAAAACATACACTCGATCATGTATGATCCAAACATAGGACGTTCTGTTACATTGATAGAAGATGTATTCGGATTATCGGGAGAAGATGCTTCATTGAGAATGATGTCGACATTAGCTTGCATCGTCTCTGATATCGGCATGATGTATTGTGACATAAGTTACCTCATTTCATCATTTTCAAGAGATCCAGTAGTGAATTAGACTTTGGTGTTTCTACACCATGATTCAACGCATAGTCACGTTTCAACTCAGCATAAGCTGCTCTGAGTTTTACACATGTTCCACTCATAGTTTCAATATATTGTTTCAATTCAGCACTTCTCGATATATAAGAAAACATTTCCTGTTTATATCCCTCCATAATGTCACAGACTTTTGGGATATCTTCAATATCTTGGAACTTGAATGGGACATTATTGATATCCATATCCACAATCATAGCAGGCGGACATGAACTGATACACATGTTTAATTCATCGGCTATGTAAATAGGCTGTGGGACAAAGTCATCTCGTATAACTGCTTCTCCAGTCAACTCTTGGTACTCTTCGTCCGTAACCATACGTCCGTTGACAACAGCATAACCAGAATTACGATGTTGTTTGAAATAATTAGGAAGAGTTGGTTGATAATACTCAGGTATATATACTCGAAAGACTTCGTCATTCATTCTGTCTGAGAACAATTTTGTGTTCTGATACATAAGAACCTCCATTATTTTAGCATAGGGTGGTACTAGCAGGGTGAAGAAATACACCCTGCTAGTACAGTTATTTACCAAGCATCAGCCGTTTCAAATGGATTATAACCTAGACGTTCTGCAAGTGCTCGTTCTTCTGGAGGAAGACCTTCGTACGATTCACCACAATCACTTTCTATCTCTGGAGATCCACTATAATCATCTTGAGCACAGCCTCCATCATCTGGGATACAATAACGATCACAGTTCTCTAAACCATCTGTCCAATTTGGTCCAGGATGATGTGGTGGAACTGGCATTGGTGCTCCAGGCTTATGACAAGGACAACACCCCGATCCACCAGGTGGTAATCCTGGAGGTGGCATTGGTGGTTTATGGTCACAATCACAGCAATATACGCAAGTACTGCAGTTCATATCACAGGTGTTGTTCGATGGTTCGTCTACAATAATACCACCAGATCCAGACTCCAAAATACCTTGAAGTTTCTTTAGAAGAAACACTAAGATTGGAATGAAATAAAATCTAGCCAATCTCTTACAAGTAAGAATTTTATCGACTAATTCTAGAAGAACTTTCGGTCTTACTTTTCCTTGTGACAGATAAAGTAGGATTTGCATCTGTATGGTTAGTGTTTCTGCATCGTATTCTGTAGGAATATTAAACGGTGGATATTTATGTCTACCGTTCGGGTGTAGACGGATATAGCACCGGTTTGTTAACGCGTTGATTCCTGCAGTACGATAATGAACACCTTTCAAGATACGGTAACATTTGTTGATTACAACTTCTTCTGGAACTGTGTCTGGGTCCAATAGTCTCGCCCAGAACGACCTTGACCACCATTCTGGAGAAGGAACTAGTTGTGTAGGGTATGCTCTGAAATATTTATAATCAAAGACTCGAGTAATGAACTCTACGATATATGGATCGTAGAGACATGGATTTTCAATAAATGTACGATAAATATGCTTCTCATAAAACTCACTCACATAGTACTTAGAGAGTTTTGTGATAGCATCTTTAACCTTAGCTAGTGTTTCAGTTTCATCAGAAGTAAGAAGAGCTCCTTCTCCTGAAATATAGCGTTGGAGGTTAAAGTAACGTTCTTCAACAACACGTTCATTTAGTTTATCCAACTGCTCTTTTGTTAGATAGCCAACTAACATGAATTTAATTTCATGACCTGTAAGGTCCTTAATAGATAATCGAGTTGGAGGATCGGTTATCTTGTATAACCCATATACACCTGATTGTACTTCATACACAAACACATCGCCTGTCCATGGAACAAAGAATGGATAGAGAACTGCCTCACCCGTCACTTGAGACTTTACTTTACTTCCATCATAAGAAAAGGCTAGACTATCCTTTAGTTTCATCTGAAAATTATTGATCTTCAGATAGGCGACGTGAACATTATCTTGTTGGAACGACAGATCATTAAAAAACGATCTTGCGGTTGCATCATTGTTTAAGCTGTGGTAGAATGTTACTGTAATAGACATTCCAGCACTATACGCCAACGTTGCAGTATCGAATGTTGTTTTCGTTCCAGTCGATATCGTATTATCGGCGGCCGCTGACGCTTTAATATAGGGCTCCGACGCTAACGCTTGTGAGGGTGTTGGGTTCACTACTGCGGATGAATCAACTTCCGGTTTCTCAGAAGGAGGAACTACAAAACAACCTGTATCACAATTTTGCTTATTAGGATTCTTTGGCTTACGAAGCGTGCCATTCGCTTTTGACATGGGCATAAGTTATTTCTCCTTTTGAATGGACATCTCCGCTACGATTACACAATCCCACACGAAGTGCCAAGAGTTACGTCCTTCTTTGATCGTTGGGGTCTTACACAAAACCAGACGATAAGTTCTGTTAGCACCCATTGTGTTTGGAAATTTCAAATAACGTCCGTCGAATTCCAGTTTCTTCGGATCCACTTGTACGTCATCTGCAAATACAGCTAGATTGTAAGGAGCATCCGGATAAAGACAATCTTTTGGATGTTCTTTGTAGTAATCAATCACAATTTGTTTTAGTGTGTGTGGTTCTAGATCTTCATAAAGATCTACCGTTGTATAACGACACGGACAGCACTCACATTTACAACGGTCCTGACACGAGGTACATGCAGTATTATCAAGAGTAAACACTCCTATTAAAAACGGCTCGGCTCGTTCAAACACATGACGACTACGACTCGGTAGCATCCAGTTATCATACCACGGTAATCTAACTGGAAGTCGATACAAAAATTTCGTATTTTGATAAGCTCCGTCGAACGACTCGTAAGGATGTTTTAAGTAACGTATCAATCTACCGTACGCATCACTCTTTTCAATATGAACGAGTTCCTCTGGGATCAACGTATTATTTAGTACAATGGGATACTTCAGATAAAGCATATTCACTCTACCAAATTGAAGTGTCACATTAAAACTTAGTGTGATCGTATCTGCAGAAGTACCAACTCCTTCTACAGTTGGTTCATCAGCATTATAATCAATAGCAGCTAATACTTCATACAATTCCCTATGAACCACCATCTCGTGATGTTTACCTGGATTGTATTCGTTTGTGATCAGTTGCATTTTACCATTGGAGCATTTTGTAATCCACTCCATTCCTTTTCCTTTTTCTACGCCAGACATACGTCCGAGTATATACAGTTCATTTAGTAATGGAATAGGAAATTTATAGTCGTATGTGAAATTGTTAACAGACAATAATTCACCACGCACGTACGTGCTCATCATGTTTGTTACAGCGTCGAACGCTACAACTCGATCTGTAAAGGTTAGTGCACATTCCATCTCCAACAGACAAGGTTGTTCACGTTCGATAATGTGAACTCTTGTATTTGGATCAAAAAATAAAGGTTTTGTAACTAAAGCATCACGTCTATGGATTGCAGGATCCATATGTTGACCCGGTGAGCTAGAGCCCCACTTCAATCCGAGCGGATTCGAATTGAATTTAATATTCACAGTTAATCCAGGTTCACTCAAAATAGCGTGTCTAGATTGAATATCACTCCATGATTTGGATGGACCTGTATAACTACTATTGATGTAGATGTGATTTTCCATGTACTCCAGAAGTCCAAGATCTTGTAGAATCTTACGAGACATCTGATCCGCAAGAGGCTTCCAAACATGGATGATATTTTCCGATAATGTCGATGAAGATATCAGCATAATACCCTCTTGAATGGTTAAACTTTTAAGCATAGCATGACCCCTGATAGGTAGGCTAGCCTACCTATCAGGGGTATGGTGTATGCTTGTAAAGATTATCGTTTACTTGGGCTGTTCAACAGTTGTCTGAGGTTCTTCATTGGAAATCTCAGTAGCTTTCGTTTCCGGTTCTGCTGGAGCATCCGGCATATGTTGAGACAGCATCTTGTCAACTTCATCCGGTTCCAAGATGATGTTGTACTGTTTCGGGTTGATGAGTTTCCCATCCACTCCGGTAGAATGATCGAAGCTGTAGTACTTGTTCGGAAGAACAGCTTCGATCATAAGTCCATTGTACTGAGAGAATCCGTACACATCTCCGAAGGCTTTGCACTGAAGATACTTGTTCCAATAGATGAAGTTATTGATCCTCAGATCCGAGGATGTGGTATCCTCTTTGTAGTTGATCTGATAAACCGCTTCCAGAGGACGCCGAGAGAACAGAATACCTCCGAAATTATCCATGACTTTACGAACACAAAGTTCGAACGGATTCTTGTCGGAACCATCCTGGACTTCCATCCAAAGATTGACCGAGGCGATTGTAGCAGCGACAAGACGATTGAGGTGAAGATCTTTGTCGATGAATATAGCGGGAAGAGGCTTCCCGTTCTTGACCAGTTGTAGAGCGACTGACATAGGAACTCCTTTTGTTAAATTGATAATGCTTAGGCAAAAAAGAGAACTCTTGAAATCAAGAGTTCTCTTCCATACACATGGTACCAGTAGTATGTTTGTTACAGAGTATTTAATCTTCGTCCGGATCCGAAGTATCAAGTACCCTGTTATTGAGGTCGGTTAGCACGATATCGACCGTATTTGTTTTCGTTGGATGGTTAAACTCAAATGCCAGCGTTTTCAGAGGCATACCGAGTACTCTGCAGCAGAACTCCATAAGTCTCTTAAACGTAATATGCCCGCGTCTCATCATCTTGAGCATATTGCTTCTCTGAGTAGATGCTTGTTGTGGGTGCTGACCAAGGACTTTGATCGCATACATCTTGTATCTCTCTTGGAAATACGGTTCGGTAATGCGACTATCTTGGCATAGTTTGACAGCTACCTGATCCAACGGATAGGTACTGTGGAATATCGGGTCGTTCTCTGTAAAGATCAATTCCCCCTGTTCTTTCAGAGCTTCCAACTCATCGATTTCCTGTCTTCGTGCATACTTGTTAACAAACATATCCCGGATCCGAGAGTTCGCCTGATCCGGCTTTTCCATGTTAGCACCTCCTTGTTCAATTGTTTACATGTGAGTTGACAACCACTTGGTGTAGGAGTAGCATACTGCCTAACAACTTATCAGCTTGCGAGCGCATCTTCAAATCAGAACAGATCTTTTTGATAACAACAGCTAGGTAGACGCTAGCTACATATCGCAAACTATCTAAGGTGTACTCCAAATACTTCTTACCAACATATCGATCATCTCTCGCCGTGGTTAGGATGATCAATTGTAGTTTACGAAGTAGATCCAAGGGATCATACAACAAGATAGACCTACGAGCGTAACGATCACTACTCATTGCAAATGATTGAATCACGCTTATTAACGTTGAACTCCGGTTAGGATGAAGAGGATAACTCTTCGTCACCATCAACGCGAACAGCGGCATCATTAACATCAAGTTAATCCCACACTCGTGCTTCTCAGTACGTAATATATACGTGAGAATCTGATAGACTAACGGAGAAGATGGTAGCTTCCCCATAAGTAGAGCATCCACCAATAATCTGGTGGAATGCTCTCTCATAAATCCCATACGAACACATCCGATCCGGAATAACTGTCCCGACATGGATAGCTCTTCCGGAGAAGCACCACCTTCTTTATTGTAAGGATCACGTACGATACACGTTACCTTAGCAAGATACTCGAAGAATGGTTCAAGCTCTCCAATTGGCGGATCATCTTTGTTCGCTGTATCGATCAGCCAGGCTTGAAACCTGGCGATCTCAGATGTGTCTAAATCACATCGTCTCACAATACCTCCTGTTCCGGTATCTGGTTCAAGATACTCTTTACATCTCCAAGAACCAACGCCTTGCGTGGTGATGTATCCACACCCATCATGTCGTAGATACGATTCACATCTCCAATACTTGTAATCGTAGTGAAAGTGCGCGTTGCAGGATCCAAACAAGTATACTTCAACTGAGGTCCACTACACTCACCGAGACCTTTTAGACGATGGACAGGATAGTGTTCATCGAGTTTCTGCAAGATCCGATAAAGCTGCATAAATGTAGTAGGTGTGCGTTCCATTTCAGTTGTAGTCTTCGTTGTTACTAGAAGATCGAACAGTTCCCAATGTACCATCTCCAACTCAGGAAGGATGTAGGCACGAATCTCCTGAACCAGGTTCTGCATAGGAACACTAATCTCAATCCCTGCTACCGATAGTAGAAGTGTCTTCGCACCAGGGTGGTAAGAACAATCATCCAATTTCAGGATATTCTTTACCATCTTAGTATCCAGTTTGTATAGACTCAAATAGTCTACACAATGAACAAGTTGTTCCAACACCATTGGATCGATCACCAGTTTATTCGCAGAACGGGTGATGATTCCGCCGATTCTTTTAGTCAGGTAGATGAAATCACGATACTGTTCTCCTTTCAACCGGCACAGATTTTTGGTCAGCTGTGAATATAGTTCAAGGTTGAAGAACTTCTCGTAGATCTTAACACGAGCGTCGTTCAGAGCTTTTTGGTCTCTCAGGAAAAGAGCTTTATCACGACTCTCCATTACATAAAGCGGTGGATTTGCCATAAATACTCGACCACTTGCTAAGATCAACGGATTGATCTTCAATAAAGCTGTGATCACAAGATCGTTGATGTGATAACCATCAGGGTCAGCATCCGCTAAGATACCGATTCTTGCAAACCGAAGTCTGCTCAGATCTTGATCTCTCGGTCCAACACCAAGGATCTTCACAAGGTCTTGATAAACCTTATTCGCCCTTAGGTCTTCTGTATTCGCAGTATATGCGTTGATCGGTTTACCTTTCAACTTCAACACTGCTTGGAAGTGTTTGAATCGTTCTTGAACCACGAAGTCTCCAGCACTATTACCTTCAGTGATGAACAGTTCTGTAATGTTTGGATCTGTTACACGTGCAGGAACATAACAACCTTCGTTATTCATGTCGTAAGCTAAGTTCTTCGAGTTCGAACTAAGGTTCATACTCTTATTACTGAACTGAGCGAACTTCTTCACCAGATCATCATGGATGATATTGAACATTTGCTCCCACACACCATCCTGAATGGTGTCTAGATATCCATCCAACATCTGGCCATAGAGTTTCTCAAAGTCCAGATCTTTAAACCCGTGTTTGGTCTGACCTTCATAGGTGGCGCCCTTGTAAAAAGCTCTGATGTATCCGTAAAACGGAATATTGTAGAAGCGCTCGAAGAATGTCATAATCTCATCATCGTCCTGATCGAGATATGGAGTCAGTCGTTCTCTGATCTTCTCAAAGAAGACACTGAGGTGTGAAGACTCTTTATCCTTGATCTGTGTATCGTTTACGGTGGCAATATAACCATTCTGACGATCACAGTTCTTAACCAGATGAACACTGATGTCACAAGCAAGCAACTTTGGGGATGTCACCTCTTGTTTCACCTCGAGATTCCAGAGAGGTTGCTCTGTGATATTGAATTTACCACGAACGTAATCTTCAGCTGAGATCATCATCGGTGTTTCGTAGATCAATGTACCATGCTGCTTCTGGAAGTAGTTCCACATGTCTTCATATGGTTTCTTGAACCAACTGTCAGGAAGAAGTTTATCTACCTGATAGATGTGGAACTTGGTATTGGTCTTGAATGCTCCGATGTAATCCACCAACTCGAATAGACGTTGTACTCCTTCCGTTGGGAAGAATGTATGAGTGTATCTCAAGATCGTGTCATCTGGTTGATGTACTACGATAGTACCGACGGTCTCGCGAATACTATCAATTGGCTTCATCACTTCAGACTTCACCACGTTTCCTCGGTTGAGAGTCAACCCAGCGAAACCATCTAGTCTCTTTGTGATGGCTACAAACCGTTCTGAGATGGCGTTACTTGAAACAGCACCGACACCGAACTGTCCGATACTGTATTTATAAGCAGCACTATCTGCTTTGCCAGTTGAAAACGGTATCGTGAAAACATTCCGTAGCTTCTCACAAGGGATACCTCTGCCGTGATCTAGTACAGCAATCTGGTAGGTGGTATCTCCCTTGAACAATATCACGTTGATGTGATAGATCCGATTTGGGTCGATGCTCTCGTCAACCGAGTTATCGATATACTCTTTTACGCACTGTATGTTAGCGTTTAGATTCGTCTTACCCATGAGCATACCCGCATTTCTACGAGTATGCTCCATGAAGGTGAATTCTCTAATGTCACTCGATGTGTAACTGTCCGTCATTTGTGATTCCTCCATAGTTGTACATGATAGCGATTGTACGTCGTTTTTAACTCGGTCAATATCTGGTAAATTCTCTATACCAAACACAACCATAAGCTCATCTGTGGTGTACTTGTGTGTTGCGATTTTTGCACGTAGATCTTGTAGTTCTTCCTTGGTAAGAGGAGTTCTATTGTTTCTATCTGCAGCATCATGTGCAGCTTTTAACGTCCTTGCACTCTCTCCCTTTCGGTACGGTACTTCATCTGTAGTGATGCATCGATAAATCATAGCTTCCGATTTATGCATCTTAGCGCTTAGTGTATTATACGTCCATCCGAGTTTATACATATCTCTTATGTAATAAACCTCGTCTTTGGAAAGAACATCACGTACTTTAACAGTCTTCCTAGTGCCCCGGACGTTTCTTACAGGATCGTCCGGATCTAACGGATAAGTGATCCCATCCAATGCATTCGAAATGGTGTGTCGATCTACATTAAAGTACTCTGCTAGTTTCCAAATCTTCCACTTCTCCTTCCCATACAGTCGACGGATCTCTTTTACTTGATCACGATTTAACTTGCTATGATTTGAATTATAGTGTTTATCACGATAACGATCAATATCAATAGCTTTATCAGATGTTGTCCGATAGTACGTCTCATTTACAGCAGTTGATATCAACGAACCTTGTACATTGAATTCTTCTGCAAGATCTTTAATGTGTTCTCCGGTCAACACACGAATTTTAAGTTCAGTAACTTGATCGTTTGTTAACTTCGCCTGTGGGTGAGCTTCACCAGACAGCATTAGACCCATACGGACAGCGTGATGTTTGTTCTCACTAGATGATACCCATTCCAGATTGGACACATCGTTGTTTTGAGGATTTCCATCAATGTGATTTACTTCTCTAAGATTGGCAGGATTTGGAAGAAAAGTCCATGCAACCAAGCGATGTGGGCTTGTTAGGTGACGTGACCCATCTCGTTTCACAAACACACATTTCAAACGATTATGTTTGTCTGTAAAGTATTTGAGATCCGGTATAACAAACCCTCGTTTTTAACATACTCAGGAGAATTAGCACCTGGTTTAATACGAACATGACCGGTTGTACTAGCTTCATAAATTCCTTCATACCCTTTTACATCTTTCCAGTATTCATTCATAATAACAACTCCAGTTAATAGTGTTTCTTAAAGTTATATATAGGTGAAGTCATTATGAGACAAAAAAGTAACTTACAGAGGAGTGTACTCCTCTGTAAGTTACACGATGTATTACACTCCTCTACTTGTATACTCCGTTATATCCCACTTCTTTACAAGTTCATCCAACGTATATTTGTTGGATCGGATATCTTCTCTTAACAACACTAACTCTTCTTCCGTGAACGGTGTACGGTTACACGGAAGTTGAATGTTGTGTGTTTCAATCAACGTACGGACAGATTCTCCATCAGCAAAGGGAACCTCTGTGGTGAAGAGTGCACGTTGCATCACGCTATAATTGGTTACCTTCTCACGTCTCATGATCGTTGTAATACACACGCCATTGCGATATGCTGTGCGCATTCTGTTGATCTTATCAAGTGATAGAAGGTTGGACAATGGGATATCAGATTTTACCGATTTAAGAAATCGAATCGGAGTATCTGGAGTGATAGTGTATGTAATACCACCGAGGATACAAGCGACAACTGTGGAATCACAGTTCTTTAACCTGGAGATTTCTATCACGGTATAACCCTGATCAAAGTAAAGAGATCTGATCTCTGCGATTTCTGCTTCTGTAAAATAAGCTTGATAGCATGCTTCTCCTACTTTGCGTACTACAAGTTTACCGATCGCAGTCTTTGCGATAGATACTCTATTTTTCAGCACGATTCCTGTTATACCAGAGACCCCTATTCCGAATTCTCTACTAAGGTCGCTGATTGATTCTCCGCGATGAAATCTTAAATAAATCTCAGTGGATCGGGCTTTACTACAGGAAGCTCTTCCGGAATCAGCACCATCATTCGACCAACAGAGATTGGACAGGTGACAATTCGTATGATCACCATCCTTGTACCGAATGTATCGTCCTGTTCCTTTGGTGAATGATTTCAATACAAGACGGGCAACCAAAGCTCTAGTCCAATTACCTTTTGTCGTCATTAGGTTCACATAACGTGAACCTAATGAATTCTGACTATACTGTTTCAGTACATGTCCATCTTTTTGAACACGTCCTAAATCAGACACTTCATACTGCGGAAACCCCGTTACTGTAGCCCAACGTTCTTTCATAACAATCATCTCCTATGTTAAAGTTTAGTTAGGTTGCGTTATGGTGTAATATATACGTAAAATAAACTTCAAATTACAAACAAACCCATCTACCCGGTTGGTTTAACCAACCGGGTAGATGGTACAAGGAGAAAAATGAAACTACTAGCAACATCAACCCAAGAACCTATTCTTCTAGCTCTGAAGTAAAAGAAAGATGATGCATCTTTGCACCTGCCTCTAGGTCGTTTCACATAGGATATGTGTGATCCGTACATCAGAACACACTCCTAATATGGTGCTATGCTATGACACATCCCTGCTATAGCAGGGATAATTTGTACTTAAATCAATAAGGAGATCAAATATGGCAGACGATACACAATCATCTCCGATCGATATGTTGTTTCAAGAGTTCAATCAAGCAACCCTCGAAACCGACAAGATCCGTGAGCAAATCATACAACAACTTGTAAACACCATCCCAACCGTTGATTATAAAAATGATAGTGCTCGTGATATTGAAGTAAAAATGGGTGTAATTAAAACACTTGATGATATTTTGAAATCAAAAGAGTCATCTAAAGCAAATAAGATCACAACTTACTTGAAACGAAAAGATACTGAAAATACTGAGAACTACCAAGAAGCTGTATTGGCAGTACTTAACAATTTGGATCCTGAACAATTCCGCAAAGGTAATGTTACTATCCAAGATAACGTTGATGATCAACTTGAACAACAATTTGAAACGTCAGGTCAGTCACCAATCAAACCAGGTGAGACTGAAATTGATGCACCAGTACCAAATGGAGAAAAGTAACTAAAATGTCACTAGGGTGTGGATATCCACACCCTAGTGACAACTCTTATATTAACCACGATTATTCAGTTTAGCCTGAATCCAATTACAGAACTTATCGTTCTTCAGAGCAAATCTAATCGCACGGATACTAAGTCCAAACGGTTTACGCTCTGTTTTGTGACGGATCATCGCATAGAAGACAGCGAAGAATTCCGAAATACGAGATTTCTTCTGCAGATCAGTGATCTTGTGAATACCAGCAAGTGCAAGATTCCGATGGATCACACCATTCTTCTCTTTCAAGAAGAAATCGTAAAATCTGTTATACACAGCATAGCTGTCGGACGAAAGAACATATTCAGCCACAGAATAAAACGACTCTACAAATCTAGCACGTGTAGATTCCGATGCGTTCTTAGTCTGAACAAGATCCTGATACTTCTTCAGGAGAACTTCAAGTTTGGCAACTTTCGCATCAGGTGTTTTATTATTTACAGGAGCGACAGGCTTCTGCTGGACATTTGTGTTTACAGTTGTAGTTTCAACAACAGGTGCTTTTGCTACTTCTGTAACTACCGGTTCTTCTTTCACTTCCACTACAGGTTTCTGTTCTTCCTGTTTCGGAAGTTCGTCTGTGGTGATAGCTTTCTTTTCCTCCGGAACTTCTTCAATTTTCGGTTCCTGAGTTTTGTTCAGCACATCCATAGGGCTGATCTGTTGATTGTAACGATTTTTGTTCGACATAATACTTCCTTATGGTTAATTCAGTATGAACTTGTTAAGGTCTTCAATTTGATAAGTTGAGATTTTTGTACCATGCATGCTCTTTAGAGCATCTGTTGTAAACGTTGATGTAATATCAACTGCATCCAATGCGAGATGCTTTGCATTTTTCTTCGCATAGATGTCACCCATGCACATGTAACAAAGGCCATGCTCCGCTTGACAATACATGGGAGAACGTACAAGACATGTCTTACCAACAAACTTTTCCATATTCTTTTCAGTGAGCAACACCCACTCTGCCCCGTCTTGAATATAGGAACCAAGATACCGTCCGATCTTATATTTTGAAAAGTCTACAGTCAAGCCACGGGTTGTGTGACAATCTTGTTCTGATACGGTAAGGTCTTGTAGGACTCGAGTAATACGTTTGGTTAATGCTCCACCAAGTTTCGTCTGGTCACCACGATTAAACGAGCCTTTACGTGTTTCATTCGCCATAGCAGGCATTGTCTCTGCGGTCATGCCTTCGGATAGAGAGTTTGGGATAAATACGAAGTTCCCAGTCGTCTTGGAGAATTCTTCTACACCACCAACCGTTAGATACATTTTCTTACGAGAGATATTGAACGGTTTATCACCAAGTGGTCCATAAAATCGCATCACTTCATCATCTTTAAGATAGCTTTTATCCATCGCGATGAGTGTGTTCTCGATCTCCATAATCACGTTAGGATCATTTAACTTATCTTTGTATTTCTCCATCAACTCTTGTTTTACTTTTCTCACATTGGGATCTGTTGTGAGAGATTTACGAGTATAAGTAGGAACACAAAGTTCTGTAAAATGTCCGATGAAATAAAGATCGTTGACATATTGTTTATATGAAGACACAGGGATAGACCCATCCAACATACCTTTAGCCACAATAGTGTCGATATATCCCAAATCAAATACTGTGTTTTGATACGGAATTTTATCTTGAAATGGATGAACAAGTAGTAGATAATTCAATAAGAACCGTCCCACTGTAGTTGTAGCGGCTTCTTTACAATTAACGATCTCTCCAGGCATCAGTTGAAACGTATCAGTTTCGCCAAATACCCGTTGAATACCATTGTCCAAGTAATGTAGTGTAAACGAATGTTTCTCATTATCAATATCAGACACATACACCAAGCATGATTGATCGCTATCTACAGCAACCACTAAAAACACATCTCCATCTTGCATAGCGCATTTATGAAAATGCGTCTGGTTGTATTTCGAAGAGGTATAGTAGTCAAAGAGCTCTTGATTTGTCTTGTTGTAGAGTTCTTTACTATAAGCATCCGCTTCTTCCTTCTTTTCAGGAGACAATGCTAGATAGTTTCTATATTGAAACAACATGTTGAAAAGATTATCATCAAACGGGTAGACGAGGGCGATCTGTTTTAGAGCGATCTGTTTAAGTACGTCGTTATTAGCAACATCTTGTTCTCTCAACGGAATATATACCGCATCTTCCGGTGCTGTTGGTAGTGTAATATGAACAGAACGACGTCCTGGTGTAATCGCTTCACTCGCATATAGTGGGAATACAGGACGACCACCAACTTGTGTCATAATGTCAATAAGAAATGTTCGCTCCAATAATCTCTGTTGATATCGAATCAAGAATTCTTTCTTATGGATCGGAAGTTCCATCACGCAGTCCCTCCCAATAATGCTGTCCAAGGAATTTTACGATACAAATCCCACATGAACTGATAAGTCTGTTCTGAAGCGATCCCTTGATACCGCTCCAGTTCCTTCTCCATCCTAGCTTCAGGAAGTTCATCCAAGATGAGTGATATCACAATCATCACAGCAACTTCGTTGGTCAATGGAACCAACTGGTTCATCTTCTTCAGATGTTCCCAGTGCTCGATATGGTGGTCGTCTTTCAAATGGTGTTGTTGAAGGAATCCAGGTTCTCCGATCGCCTCCTTCTCCTCTTTGGATAATGAATTCCATTTTGCGAAAAGAAGAACAGTGTCGGGATGAAGTTTCTCTTTGTCGTACTGTTTTACAAGACGCATCAGTTTCGTCTTGTTCAACATTCCATTAAACCAATTCAAGATGTAAGAGACGTAAGCTGTAACCTTCTGTTCTCGTTCTGTCATCACAGCTAGAAACTTCTGCACCATATTCAACTGGTCTTCCTGAATCGGTATAGGATTCGGATCGGTATTGACTTCCATTTTCAATTGGATATTAGCCAGGTGCGATACTAATGCATCTGTACTATACCAATATTCCGTACCACGATTGATGTACTCCCAAGCGATATCTGTTGGGAATAATTCGTTAAAGTATGATGCGATTTCAAAAAGATAATCCTCTGGAAGATCAATGTTTTCAATCATAGCGTTATACTCAGACAACTGTTGTTCATCGAAACTCTTCAGCACTCGATAGTAGTTGTCTGAGTCAAACTTGTAAGCAAGATAAAACATCGTTTCCAGATCTACAGAAGAATCCAATAGTTCTTCTACTGAAAAATTGGATGAAATACCAATCTCTTCCAATAGATCAAGAACTAAAGTGATCGCAGTATTGAGAAGGTACTGTGGGGTGATCTCTTCTACATTCTCAACTTCTGTAAGATATCTCTGTTCTTCAAAGTAATCGTTGATTCCAGGCGATACTGCACGACACCTGAGAATCAACTGTTCAATATAAGGATCGAGTTGCATCGTTGTCTCCTATTTTGGCATAGGATGTGGCCTATCGCGTAGACTTGTGATGATCATCTGCACTTTTCTGAGCATAATAATCACAGATGCGATTCGCACTGGAACGATAATCTTTACGCAAAGTATGCGCCTTCACCCATTCAGCTTTCACATTGTGTTTCTGCATGAGATTATAGAGCCGTTCCACCAGATCAAGATTGGCAACAGGCGTTCCACTTTTCGTAATCCAGTGGTTCTTTTTCCAACCATAGATCCACCCGTTGATTGTGTTGACAACGAACTGACTATCCGCGATCACTTTGACATTACAGGGTTCCGTTAGCTCTTCTAAGCCGTGGATCACCCCAGTTAATTCCATTCTAGAAATCGTTGTATCTTGTTCACTGGATGTTACTAATTTCCAATGGGGCCAACATACCAACAGAGATGTCCAACCACCGGCATTCAGTTTCCCTTTCCAAGAACCATCTGTAAACAGTTCTACGTTTTTTAATTTCGAATTATGTTTCCTCATAACAGTGTGCTCCTTTATTATTCACAGCATGTTACAGATAGAAAAGATACTACTCTACCAGGGATAGTTCCTGGTAGAGTAGTACAATATCACATCTGACGGAACTGTGATTCTGTTACGACTTGGATCCCATAACGTCTAGCTTTCACTAGTTTACTACTCTCACCGATTTGTTCTTCATCTGGAACAACAAGCAGTGTGAGATCTTTCGTCACAGTGTTCGTTGGTTGGTATCCCTTGGATCTAGCATAGGATTCTAGATCGGATCGTGGCACACTCATCTTCCCTGTAAAACATATCGTCATATCAAAATTCTGACCAATGTTACTGAGGTTCGTACAGAGCATCAGACAGAGGGTAAGATTTTGAACATTCTCAGGGCGAGTTAACCACCGAACAAGAGATAGACCTGTCTCACCAAAGGACTCAAATCGTTTTAAAGCAGACTCCAACTGGAGAGAAGGAAGTTCGTCGATCGGACAAGACGTCAACAACAATGATGCATTCGCCTTACTGATCCGTGGGATCCCAAGAGCAGATAACAACATGGCTGGCGATATCGTTCTAAGGGAGGTTTGGATAGATGTGTAAAGTTTCTCTGCAACTTTAGGAGATACTTGTGCATACGAACACAGACCCTCCTTCGAGATCGAGAGTAACTGATGTAGTTTCAGAACTTGATGATCCACTAAGTTCTGAAGTATCACTTTACCAAATCCATCCAGCTTCAGCTCTTTCGCTGCTTTACGAAGGATCGCTAAAGCAACACCAGGGCAGTTCGAATTGGTACACACCAATTCAACATCCTCTTGATGTGTAGGATGACCACATGCTGGACATGTCTTAGGGATCACAAGTTCTCCGTGATGACGGATGTGATCTTCCATACAGATGTGAGGAACAACATCTCCAGCTCGTTCCACCTTGACAGTGTCACCAAGTCTAAAATCATTCTTGATCACATAAGCAAGGTTGAACAAGGATGCTTGTTGGATCGTGACATTCCCGATCTTAACAGGATCTATGATGCCTTTCGGGGTGATGCTACGCATCCCAACGTTCCATTCGATCCCACGCAGTGTGGATGTTTGAGACTCATTGGCGAACTTGAATGCCATCATCCCTCTTGGGTGATGTTGAGTTGATCCAAGCTCTTGGATCTTAGTCACGTCGCCAAGCTTGATCACCATCCCATCCGTCGGATAGTTCAATTCTTCCACATCCAAGACAAGCTTATCCCATTCTTCAGGATCTTCCAATATGTTCAACGTCATGATCGTTGAATAGAAGGTGTATTCCACGAATGTCAGGATCTTCTTGCCTTTCAGATCAGGAAGTGGGTCTTTGGATGACAGGAGACCTGCTACCGTGTTCCTCTGTGTGTTGTACTTCTCACCATTCTGTTTCAGGATCTTACCAGAGCGGAAGTACTCCTCGAAGTCTTCGTCTGTGATCACAATCTCGCCATAGAACGGGGTGTTCAAGAGAGACAGTTGCGCTGTTTTGTCGGGATGTCTCAACGCTTGCAACAGAGCCGCTGTCGTTACTTTTACTTCGATCAAAGGGAGTTTGTTGGTGATATCTTCACCGACATGTCCATCTCCTCTGGTGCTCAACTGCCAACCATGTGTGGTGTAGACCAGCTTACCAGCGATCCCATCATACTTCGGTTGTACTACGAATGTGCTGTCTTCTCGTCCAACACTCTTACACCACTTGATGATCTCTTCGTGGGTGTAACGTTTATCCAAAGAAAGCATCGGTGGGTTGTGGATCACAGAGCCTTTCTCTCCTCCGATATAGGTAAGTCTTGGATCATCCGGATCCAAGACACGAAGCTGTTCGATCAACTTATCATACTCCTGATCTGAGATGATCGGTTGGTGATCGGTCCAATATTTCACGTTGGCTTCATCGATTTTGTTCCGTAGAGTTTCAATGTCCATAAAGAACTCCTTTTAGTTATATGTTCACGTAGTATGCTTGATTACCCTCAAATGGTAATATATACGCAAAACATAATTGAGTATACTGATGTCAATCTCACCAGTATACTCAGAAGATCACGTTATTTTGGAGACCATCATTTTAATCTGTAATTTAGCCCAATTCAGTTCACCCAACGTCGGTACGTATTTCTTTTCATTGCCGTAAGCACGACGTTCCTCCTGATCAATCGTGAGGTCTGATGATTTACATCGATAAGAGAATCGATCACCTGGAACACTACCTAGTGACGCATGCTAGTTAATGATGATCATGTCTTGATCAATAACCAGCGTATCGATGATATCACAGCATGTCCCATAAAAATATAGATCATGTGGGAATGATAGTTCCATGTACACCTCTTTATGCAAAAAAAGATACACTAGTGAGTAACCACTCACTAGTGTATGATGTTTCACTCGCGTTTCTTAGATTTACGACCGTATATTTTTTCTACACGCGGCGATTCTAGCCTGTCGCGAATGATGTCCATGATCCAATCAAACATCTCAACCTCCTTTTCTATTACAGTGCAGTAGCACAAGTGTTCTTCATAGTCACTCTCCTTCTAAGTCATCGTTCAGACTTAATTCACCGTCGATATGGTCGTTATCGATCCCTTCGTCCAACTCCACATACTCCGGTTGCAGGTTATCATCTTCCCTGATGATCTCAGGGGTGTCATCCAACGATGAAGTGATCTCTACCATCTGATCCGATACTTGCTCATTAGAACAAGTGGGACAGAACATGTAGTCTACTACATCGTCGAACTCTTCTGTGTCATACCATCTATGACACTTGTGGCATTTGAAATAGCTCATATATCCTCTCTTTCGGGATCCAGGTCATCTTTACACTCCGGAAGAGGACTGCCTTCACACGCAACGCATGTTTTGACAACCACATCTTTCAGTGTTTTCAGTACTTTGACGAGTCTCTGTTCTCTGGTCATATCGTTACTCCTTGTTTCGTAATGTTGTAGCGTAATTGATTGTAGAGTTGCTTTTCGAGCTCGGTCATACAACGCTCCCACACATATCCGTTGTTGTACGCGATATCCATCACTTCGTTGTAGTGACTCCGTTTACATGTGATCTTCCATATGGCTCCTGCTTGCACATGGAAGGTTATGATGTAATAAATATAAGAACCGCGGTCCACTAACAACACCATCTTAGAGGTGGTACACCGTCTATTGTTACAGTGTTCTTTGATTTGAACACTTGCAACATACGGGTGTCCTATCTTTAACAAATGTATGATGATCGATTCTATTACAACAGATATGTAACCAGATACACTACTGCGGTTATCAATCGGAAGTTGTAATGATGATATCGTATCATCAATGATCTTTTTGATAATATCCATTATCTACTCCTTCATATTGACTACTTAGGTAAGGGTAATGTCACTCTTACCTAAGTAGGATGTTGTTACAATAGATCCTCGAATGATTCACTCAGATGGATCTTGTGGGCAAGGATCAGTTCTCTCTTATAGTAGAACTCTACGATCAACTCACCATCTTCTCCTTCTTTGAATTGAACCTTCTTATAACGTTCATATTCCAAGTAGGACGTTAATCCTGAACTGATGAGTGCCTTAAGTGGCACTCATCAGTTCATGCCATTTGGTAAAGGCCCAGATGTGTAAGATCTTGGAGTCTAATAACTCCAAAGTACATGTGATCGTACCATCGTAGTCCAATGTATTCACGAACCCTCTGGCGGATCGGATCATCCGAACTGGTTCCAAGGAACTCACGAAGTTCCTTCAGTATAGTTGCATGGATCGCCCTGAGGAACTGTTCATCTTGTGTCATAGTGCATTCCTTTCCTACTCTTGACCCAACCAAGTGAATTGGATCGCATCACCGAATGCTGCATCTTGGATAGGCACGATCTTTCCAATCATATCGATCTTCAGCATAGCAGCTGCTGTATGACCGGCATATCGAAACGATACGTAAGCTGTCACCGAAGTATCGCATACATCGATATCCACCAGCTGGTACACCATGAACCGGTCCGTGTTATCGATGTTGGATAAGGTTACCAACTTACGCAGTGCTTGCTGGATGCGAGACTCCACGCCACCATCCAGCAACAGCTTGTGAGTTCCACAGCTGATCGTCGGTGTGAGATCATACAGATACTTATGTAATTCCCACAACCGACACTGTGCTTGTAAGCATCTCGTCAGCATCTGTTCCACTTCCACATAGGAAGTGATCACTTCTTCTTGGTTCATATCGTGTCCTCCTCGAACTCTTCGTCTTCAGGAAGCTCTACGTCATCTAGAAGTTCTTCATATACTCGTATTCATCCTTTTCAGGACCGAACATGTTCCCGCTGCACAGACAGTCCGGGCAGCAATCATCGCAAGCTTCTGATTCATCGGTGAAATCATTCACATCGTACTCTCGGTGACAGTGTTTGCAACAGTACATGGTAGTATCCTCCTGTAGGTTTATTCATCTGTGGTTGTAAGGTTGTCGAACTCAACACACGCTGTCTGGCATCCATTCGTAATCTGCTCAGATAGGTAGTGTTTTCAAATCATACTTTCAGGTGTTCCGTGTTATCTCCTTCTATTTTAGTTTAAGATGATTTACATGTTGTTCTGATACGAAGTCCTATAGAGCGTTATAATCCCTTGATATAACGAGGATGGATCGTCTCTAGATGAATGGATATAAGGTTCTCTGCTCTACTGATCACAGGTGCTCTTAGAACGCTTAAGACGATCCATCCGCTGAAGATGATGAGCGTAGTAGTAGATGCGGTAACAAGCGATCCCTCGCGGTGTTAACTGAGCATCTTCGATCCCACCAAGATGACGCGTAAGTCCCGTCGCATGTAAGAACTGTGCGATAAGTTCATAACAAGATGCAGAACGAACATCCATATCATCCAGATGACCTTGATCATGATCGATGGTAAGCGATACAACCGGTTGGTTATAGGTAACCTTCGTGTATGGATGCGCATACATCGCCAAGATACGATATAACAAGTGGTCGGTGTCGTTACCGTAATAGCAGCTACAGAACCCGATCGCCTGTCTTAGGTATAGGATCAGGTCAAGGTAGGATGTGATCTCGAGGTAGGTACAACGGCGTAGGTTGTAGATGGAGAGGATATCACGAACAACCGATGGTGGGATATCGATCAAGTTCTTGCGTATCGCCTCCATGAACATCGGGAACCAGTTGATGTGATCGTGTGTAACATGAGAGCATGTAAGGATACGACGTGGTATGGATACCCCAGCATAGAGATATAACGCTCGTACATGTTGGTTAAAATAGTCGTTAGGCATAGTGGTTATCTCTTTTTAAGTTAAAGATGTTAATAGTACACTGTAAGACGGTTCTTACTGTGTACTAGGTTGTGTGATTATACTCCAGTTACTCGTGTGAACTCCCAACGTTTACAGCCAGAGTCAGCTGGATACTCTTTGGTATAGACTTTACTTAAATAACTGTAAAGGAGGAACATCTTCTTGTAATCTTCCTCGATCTCCATACCAGGTCGGATCAATACTTTACGTTTGTCAGCATCTCCATAATGAACAAGTCCAGTAGGAGTATACATTAATTCTAATGCAGCACTCCAGAACATGTCAAATCCTTCACCTAATGCGCACATACTCTTGATCTGTCGATGGTCTACCCATAGTCCAAGATGATAGTGGTGGTGAGTTCCTTGATTCCGTTCCCGAACCCAAACATACATGATTCCATATTGAGCGTTATACTCGATGAACCTCTGTAAAGCCCAACAGAACCGATCATTGGTAACCTCAGGAGGATAAGCTTCTGGATATCGTACTGTATACGTGCTAAATCCAACATACACTCTGTTGTATAAAGCAACATCCATGATCCTACATCCTGCTTCCAACAATCGAGTACAGTGACCTTTCATCCAAGGATACTGTTTTAAGGTATCCTCTGGTATCCTGGATTCATGGTAGAGAGGAAGTTCCATTTCATTATGTTTCCAATAAGGAAAGCACCATACAGGTGAATCAAACATGTTCGTTCTCCTTGTGTTAAAGTTGTCTGTTGCATATACCAACGAAGAGGTGTATGTTAATATGCTACGTCGTTAGGGGATCTTGAGGATCCCTACACTCCTTCGCTAACTCTATTACGCTTAGATGATAAGAAGAGAGAACGATCTATTGGGAACTTCGTTCTATGCTTCACTGGTGATCTACTAACGTAGATCTAAGACGTTACGCTCCTGTTGTTCTCTCTTCTTATAGTGCATTTAGACATGTGTTACTCTTTATGTTAGGTTATCTCTTAGTAGGTTATCTCTTAGTAGGTTATCTCTTAGTAGGTTATCTCTTAGTAGGTTATCT
>ERZ1034873.174-NODE-174-length-38552-cov-5.399512_pt1 | contig 38552 bp, 38 predicted proteins | sample MGYA00520689_ERZ1034873 | MGnify/ENA primary metagenome ERZ1034873 (study PRJEB33766, sample SAMN09781722) | gut metagenome | biome: gut microbiome | host: Homo sapiens | place: Madagascar | study: EMG produced TPA metagenomics assembly of the PRJNA485056 data set...
TTTTCTCCCCTGTATACAGTAAAAAGATCGCCTGATTCCAACAATCAGACGATCCTCTTTTCTTTATTTTGTTCCGAAAATACGGTCACCGGCATCACCAAGACCCGGTACGATATAACTGTGCTCGTTTAACTTCTCATCCTTTGCGCCAACGTAGATATCTACGTCCGGATGTGCTTCCTGCATCGCTGCGATTCCTTCCGGTGCTGCGATAATACACATGAAGCGGATATTTTTTACGCCTCTGTCCTTTAACATCTGGATCGCTGCAATGGATGATCCTCCGGTTGCAAGCATCGGATCTACGACGAATACCTCACGCTCGCTGCAGTCTTCCGGCAGCTTGCAGTAATACTCAACCGGTTTTAATGTCTCAGGATCACGGTAAAGACCAATGTGTCCTACCTTTGCTGCCGGGATCATTGCAAGCATACCATCTACCATGCCAAGTCCGGCACGAAGGATCGGTACAACCGCAAGCTTCTTACCCTTTAACTCCTTCACGGTCGTCTTGCAGATCGGTGTCTGGATTTCAACATCCGTAAGCTTCAGATCTCTGGTTGCTTCGTAGCACATTAACATTGCGATCTCGCTTACTAAGGTACGGAAATCCTTAGAGCCGGTGTCTGCTCTACGGATCCAGCCGATCTTGTGCTGAATAAGTGGGTGATCCATTACATATACATTTGACATATTTTCCTCATTTCTGTGCACTTTTTCCTATAACAAATCTGTGTCAAATGCACGCAGACACAGCTCTGCGTGTGAAAGTTTTCACACTATTCGCTTTCATTTAATAGTTTCACTAACTTTTTGATAGACTTACTCAGTGTCTCATAACACAGTCCATACGCCTGCAGATTGCCGCCATATGGATCGATGATCTCAAGTTCATCCCCGACTAGGGTTGTCAGAACATGTACATTCTCCGGCTTTGCGCCATCGAAGCCCTCTAAGATCTTCTGACGCTGCTGTTCTTCCATGGTAAGTACTAAGGTGTCATCATCGAAGTCATCCTCGGTGATCTGGCTTGACATAAAGCCTTCCATCGTTATGCCGTTGCTTATCATAACAGCTTCCGCCTTCTGATTCAAGGGTTCCGGAAATAATACCACTAATCCCCTTGTGATGATCTCAACCGGGTGCTTTAATGTGTATTCCCCCAGGATACCGGCTGCCATTGGTGCACGGCTGGTACCGCTTTCTGCCACAAATACAATACGTTTGTAGGTCTTCATAAAATATCATACCTTTCCTTCTTATACGGAAATCACCTGATGTCCCGCTGCTTTTAACAGCCGGTTCATGATCGCCTGACCGATACGCGGTGTCGCGAAACTCTCCGAGTATATCAGATCGACATCCATATCATCAAATTCCCGTAAGATCTTATAGAGATGCTGTGCAATTACGTCTTCGTTGCTTCTGGCACCGATACTGATCACATGTCCCTCCTTATAAGATGAAAATGTCTCATCGGTACTGATAATGCCAACTTTTTTTCCTTTGGTAACTGCCTCTGCTGTCAGAGTATTGATCTTTTCGATAACCTTTGCTTCTTCCCCATCAACTAAAATCAGGTCTGCCTTCGGTGCATAATGCTTATACTTCATGCCCGGTGCCTTCGGCTTCTTCGTGGAATCCGATGCAATGATCCCCGGATCCATCTTCACCTCACCGATCACCTCCGAAAGCATCTCCGGTGTAATATAGCCCGGTCTTAATATCATCGGAACATCTTCCGTCAGATCTACGATCGTAGACTCGATCCCGATTCCTACCGGACCCCCATCCAGTATCATCGGTATCTTACCATCTAAGTCCTCTGCTACATGCTCTGCCAGTGTCGGGCTTGGTCTGCCGGATGTATTCGCACTCGGTGCCGCAATAAATCCGGTACTCTCACTTATCAATGCAAGTGCCACCGGGTGATTCGGCATACGGATCGCAACCGTATCCATTCCTCCTGTTGTCTCATACGGTACCTTGTCATTCTTCTCTACGATCATCGTAAGCGGTCCCGGCCAGAATGCATCATTTAAAAGCTTCGCCTGTGGCGGCAGCTTTTTGGCAATCTGCGCCATATCTTCAAACTTTGCAATGTGCACGATAAGCGGATTATCGGATGGTCTGCCCTTCGCTGCATAGATCTTCTCGGATGCTTTCGCATTTAACGCATCTGCTCCTAATCCATATACTGTTTCCGTAGGAAATGCAACCAGTCCACCGGCTTTTATGATCTCTGCCGCAGTCTGGATTTTCTCCGCATCCTGCGTGATGTCTGTTATTTTTTCTATCTTCGTTTCCATAATTTTTATTATAACACGTTCTTGGAATATGGCAAGAAAATTGCAAAAACAGAAAAACTTGCCATGGCATGGCAAGTGTGGCATAATGTATTTTGTCAGATACTATTTTCTGATGAAGAGATATATGATCTGTTTCTTGACAGACAGATTGTTTTCTATGATTCAGATGTCAAGAGATTCTTCTTTATTTGCAAGGAGCTGCTTCTGTCTCTTGACGCCGGGATCTTTATAGATATTTGTCAGCTTTTACTTTCAGAATGATTGAAAGAAGATTTTCACATGAGATTTGTGTCTGCGCGCACTTGACACAAACTCGCTATGCGCACTTATTGTGTGCAGCAAAAAACGTGCGCAGAAACGAGGATTAAAATGAACGTAACAAAAAGTGAATATGGTACAGCCCCGAATGGTGAGACCATATCCTTATATCGTATTGAAAATGCTTCCGGTGCATCCGTTACCGTATCCGACTATGGCTGCCGCATTATCAGTATCTTCGTTCCGGATAAGAAGGGAGAACTGATCGACGTATGCCTCGGTCTGAACGGATGCGAAGAATACCTGAGGGATGATGCAAGTCTTGGTGCAGTTGTCGGACGATGTGCCAACCGTATTGCGAATGGATCGTTTACCTTAAACGGCCAGACTTACCAGCTTGCCATCAACAATGGACCAAACCACCTGCATGGCGGTCCTACCGGCTTTGCAACACGTGTATGGAATGCGAAGATCTCCGGTGACAAGGTTATTTTTTCGAGATTTTCTCCGGATGGCGAAGAAAATTACCCAGGCAATCTGAACGTCTCCGTAACCTACGGATGGTCGGAAGATAATGAGCTTTCGATCGCATATGAAGCAACGACCGATCAGGATACCGTTTTCAGTGTGACAAGCCACGGTTATTTTAATCTCAGCGGTCAGGGAAGTGACACTGTCTTAGATCATGAGCTTCATATTGATGCCGATCAGATGACAGAATCGGATCCATACCAGTGTCCGACCGGCAGGCTGCTTTCCGTGAAAAATACTCCATTTGATTTCCGGAAGTTTAAGACGATTGGTCAGGACTTTGAGAATTCCGATCCGCAGTTTGCGATCTGCGGCACTTATGACCATAACCTGTTACTCAATGGTTCCGGGCTTCGTGAAGCTGCGATCTTACAGTCTCCGGTCAGCGGCATCCGCATGACATGCTTTACCGACCAGCCGGGTATCCAGGTGTATGTTCCGAATTACGTGCTTCACCAGAAGGGTAAAAATAATATCGACTATCCGGCATTTTCCTCTGTCTGCTTAGAGACACAGCACTATCCGGATTCGATCCATCATCCACAGTTCCCATCGGTTGTATTAAAAGCAGATGAGACATTCAAGTCGAAGACTTTGTACCACTTTTCTGTAGTGGAATCCTAAAATAAGGATCCCCCGTCACACGGGTGGATCCTTATTTATTCACGTATTTCCCAATATCCACTTCCAACACATTGAATATTACTATTTCCCTTGATATGACGTTTTCTGTTTCCGGTGTTCACTCTCCGTTCTCATCCTGCTTCGGACTGTCTCCCTTTAAGTAATTACAGATCCCATCACAGACGGCAGATGCTACCTTCTGCTGATATTCCTCTGTCATAAGAAGTGCCGCTTCTGCTCCGTTACTTAAGAATCCACACTCTACGATCACCGTCGGCGATGGTGTCTTTTTTAACAGATAATAGCTTTCATTCGCCTTCGCCTCACGCTTATTTTCCGGATCAAGCGTATTACGCAGGCTCTCCTGTAAGGTCTCCGCTAATCTCTTTCCATCCTCTGACTGCCCGAAATAGAAGCACTGTGCACCCTTTACATATTCCTCCGGATAACTGTTCTGATGGATGCTGATCGTGAATACCGGTGCTTCCTTCGTGATCACTTCACATCTTCTGCGCATATCCTGCACCTTCTTATTGTCTGTAGCGGAATCATTTAACCCGGCATCCTTTTCCCGCGTCATTACCACCCGGTACCGCTTTTTTTCTAACAGTGCCTTCAGCTTTTTGGCAATCGCCAGATTCAGATCCTTCTCTAAAACGCCATTGATGCCGACCTTACCGGGGTCAGCCCCGCCATGGCCGGCATCAACTACAATACAGACCTTCTGCTTTTCTGCCTGCGCATTACTGACGGCTGCTGCACCCTCTCTTGCAAGAAAAAACGCTGCCGCTATGAATGCAATTCCCATCATCAGTTCTATCCGCTTTTTCATATCCGATCTCTTCCAACAAAAAAATCTGTTGTCTATAGATATGTGCCGCTTACCGGTAATAGAACTGTGATTCTCCGGTCTGTTCTAATTCGTATATTTGATGATCGTATCCCAGATACTGTCTGTTTCAAAGCCAAGCTTCCAGAATGATGCCCCTGCTAACTTATTCGACTTCATCACCTGTAACTTCTTTTCTAAGGATGCGGCATCCTCGATCCACACCTTATAAGTTACTCCATCATTGACATATTCCGCATAATTCTGTCCGTCAGCTTCTGACCAGGACGCGGTCGCACCGTTTAATTCCAGACGCTTTGTTACTGTATCCATACCCACTGCCTCGCTGCTTAATTCGTATGGAACATAATCCTCCGATGCAGATTCTGCAGAATCTCCGACCTCATCCTTCGGTGTCTCTGCCCAGATCCTTGTATAGAACGGACAGGCTAAGATTGTCTGCTCTGCCGGAGCTTCCTTTAAGGTATTCGTGACGCCATCAGTCACAAAGCCGATTGATGCCACCGATCCTTCATCCGATCCGACATAATGCTCGTCATATGCCATGACCACAATATAATCCGCAAAATTCGACTGCTCTTTTCTGTTATAGAAGGCAGAAAACTCCGTCGGAACATAATTGTCAACCGAAAGGACGATCTCATTTTTGGCACATTTTAAGGATAATTCACGGATAAACTGAAGATATCCATCTCCCGCTGTGGCATCTAATGCCTCCATATCAACGTTGATTCCATCCAGATCATACTCGATCGCTGCGGATACAAGCTGGTTAACTAACGTCTGTCTTGTGGAAGTACGGTTCATAACCGCAGCCGTATCTACTTCCTTATTCTCAAGATTGCTGACCAGCGCCCAGACCTCGATGTTGTTCTGGTGACAATAATTGACATAATCCTTACTTGCTAAGGATGCGATGCCGCCGTTGTTGTCATTCAGATAAAACCAGGTTGGGGAGATCACATTGATCCCCTTTGTATTCTTCAGTACATCGGCGATCGTTGTATTCGCATCCTGGCTTGTTACCTGATGCCATGCCATCTCGATCGTCTGATCCTTCAGGTTATGGGTAAATACCGGTTCCTCAAAGTCATGGCTCCGCTTCGTGCTTCCCACCTTATCCATAAACTTTGTCTTTAAGTAGCCGATGATTCCATCTTCGGTTGCCACCTTTGTCCAGGTTTCATCTTTTTTCAGGACAGTCAGTGCTTCTCCCTTTTCTAATTCCTTTAAGATAGGGCTTTTGATTCCACCCTTTAAACGAAGCTGGGTTGATTTTTTCACGGTCGTACGGTCAACCTTACCCCACACGCTGGTGAGTACCACACGGTTCGGGGATTCGAATACCTTGTGTGTCAGATTCGTGTATTTCTCAATAAAATCAAGCGCAAGATACATCGTATCTCCATCGACTCTTACGATCGTATAGCTTTCCGAATCTGCTTCCTTGCCGACCTGATAATCCTTACTTCCCGCCTGCACCGTGACCAGTGTATCCGGTAATGTATACAACAGGACATTTTCTGCCGAATCCCAGTAGAAGCGTTTATTAAAATATTCATGCACAGTATTATAATCGACATATACCTCACCATCAATATATTCACAAAGTGTATCTAATAAGGTATCATCTAATACCATCGCCATATCCTGCTCACTGCTTAATCCGTAATACGCATTCATGTCCTCTACTTCCTTCGATGGGACATACCGCTCTATAAAACGCGCTGCCGCCGTAATCAGCATCACGATCACAATCAGTCCTGCCACTGCCAAAACTGGTACAAACCGGTTTCTTTTCTTCACTCTGTCATCCTCCTGTATACCATCTGCTTTATCTTTCTAATTGATTCCTTATCTTTAATCAGAGTATACCATTTTTCGCATCGTGTAAATACCTTTTGCCATCCAATTCCGGCACAAAAGCCGCCTGTGGCATTTCCACAGACGGCTTTTTTCTGCATAAAACCGTTGACCGCCCGGTTCTTCGATCAGGCATTAGGGGGCTTCCGTCTTCAGATACTTGCGACCCGGTCAAAATGCAGTTCTTTTAACCGCTCTCCATCGAATACATAGTCCCTCATATAAGTACACTCTTCATGCAGCATAACCTCATGTACGATCTCAAAAGAGGAACAGATCTCATCCGCTAACCAGATCGTAATACCGCGGTTTTCTATAGACTGTAATTCGATGTAGAGGCTGTTTAATTCTTTTTCATTTTTCATAATTGCTGCCCCTTCTTCCTGCCAAAAGGAGTCCTCGTGATATATATTATTCCTAAGGCATATTTAAAAAGTGCTGTACAAATTCATACTGGTCTTTTCCTATATGGAATGGATCCGGAACATAGGGAATATCATATACCGGCATTTTTACCGTTTTCACAAATTCCTTCTTATCGCTTTTTATCCCATTCGCTGTTAAGAGTATCATGTTCTGTGCCAGTATATCCTCCCCCATCTCATCCAGAATAAAGTCCAGATATTCCTGTTTACGCCACGGAATAAGAGAACCGATCACAAGCTTTTTATCACAGTAAAGCAGCTCCCTGCGGATGCGGTAATAAGTACTGCCGCAATCCAATAAGATTACCTCATAATCCTTTTTCAGGACTTCCGACATCCGGTTTTCCGTATAATCGCAGTAACAGGTAAGCCTGCCTGCCGTATCCCGGATTCCGGATAGCACATGATCCCCGCCAAGTTCCACAACCGCCGTCTTTCTTCTTTGTATTGCCGCGCTGTATCCTGCAAGCATCATGGTCAGATGGGTGACACCCATGCCCGGTGCCGCTCCTGTAATGCCGATCAATATCCGGCTGCCCTTCGTACCTTGTCTCCGATCCGTGAACAACGCTTATCTCCTCCCCTCTTTTTGCAGTATCCTCGCAAACAAATCCCGTTTTCTCCTGCTGCATGCAAATGCATCCACATCATACGGAAAACTGTATACCCGTCTGCCAAACATGGCTGCATACCGCTTACAGATATTCCGGTGTCCATGATTGCAGAGAAGGATCAGATGCTCTGTATACTGAAGCTTCTGGTATGCCCGCTTTGCAGCTTTCTCCTCCCACGGACTTCCTCCGATGACAAGAACCGTATACTCTGCCTGTCCTAACATACATTCCTCTAATCTGCTTCCATAGTCCGTGACCTGCACATACGCATCCTCCGCCACATCCTTCTGCTTTTCTTCTGTTCCATCGTATGGAATTCCCCGGAACCACTCCCTGTAACAGACTCCGTCCGCTCCTTGCAAAAGGAAATGACTTTCTGTAAGACTTGTGACAATATCTTCTTCTGTTACATTCTGGTAAATACAGGGCTGTTTTTGCTGATTGAGATAGATGTTGAGTGAAACTGCGATGTGTGTAGTGCCAATGCCCGGTTCTGCTCCGACTACTGCGATCTGTTCTAAGAGATGCCTGTTTCTTTTTCCACTGTGCTTCTGACATGTCCGTTCTAATTCTTTTACCAGATCCTTCTTCAAGGCAGCTGCACATAGATAACGCCTGTCCGGCTCTGGTTCTAATGTCTTTCGGACAATTTGTTTCAGATGTCTGGAACCATCGGACTTTTTCAATAACTGCTCTAATACTTTTCCAAGCGCGTATAGATCCGTTGCCGGAGTGGGTAATAGATCCGTATACTGCTCCGGTGCGGCATAACCAATGGTTCCGTAATGTTGGAATTTTTCTTCCCGACCGGTCTGATATGATGCAATCCCAAAATCAATGATTTTGACAAGGTCTCCGCATAACATGATATGTGCGGGCTTTAGATCCCTGTAATATACCGGATATGGCTGTCTGCTGTGCAGATATTCCAATACCCCGCATAACCGGATTCCTAACTGCATAATATATTCCTGGGAAATATGATCATGATAAAGCATATACTGCTCAAGTGACTCTCCCGCCACATACTCTTCGATCAGATAGAGATTGTCCGCATCTTCCCAAAAGTCATACAAAACAGGGATCGATGGATGGGATAAGTTCATAAGCAGATCTGCTTCCAGATGAAATTGAGACTGCAAGGGATGTGACTTAGATATACACTTAATTGCACGATATGTCTTCAACTTCAGATGTTCTGCCAGATATACCCGGCTGCTTGCACCTTCGCCAAGCTCACGTATGATCCGGTATCTGTCAGATAATGCTTCTTCGATAAGTCGAATGCTTTTCATAGACTCCTTCCATGGGACATGTCAGTGAAATGCATCTCTTGTTTTGTTTATATCATATTGTATAGCGGACTTGCAACTATATTCTGATTTTTTCATACTTTTTAGAATTTTTTAATAAATTTTAAACGTTTACAATAGATATCCTTTATCTTATAATAAGTAAGAAGAATAGCGGATTTTAGAAAAGGAAGTGGGCATATGAAGATAGAAAAAGTAAGCGAAAATCAGATCCGGTGTACGTTAACGAGAGCCGATCTTGATGACAGACAATTAAAGTTAAGTGAGCTTGCCTATGGAACAGAAAAAGCCAAATCTCTTTTCCGCGAAATGATGCAGCAGGCTTCTTATGAATTCGGATTTGAAGCGGAAGACATTCCTCTGATGATCGAGGCGATTCCTCTTTCTGCTGATACGATCGTACTTCTGATCACCAAGGTTGAATACCCGGAAGAATTAGATACACGGTTTTCGAAGTTCTCAGAACCTTCGGACGACTTTGATGATATTCTTTCTGACGATAGTTCCTCAGGCAGCACACAGGGCGCAGACGATATTCTCGATCTCTTTAAGCAGATCCAGCAGGAGAATGAGAAAACCGGACGCACGACCAAGGCGGCTGAACAGACAGCTTCCGCGAAGGATACCACAACGGATATCCCTGCCGGCACTGCCGAAGCAGATAACGAAGCTCCGGTACATGTTCCGTTAGAGATCCGTAAGCTGTTTTCTTTTAGCGACTTAGAGACGATTGGGAATCTCGCCGTTATATTAAATGGCTTTTATGATGATTCTAACACCTTATACCGCAAGCCGGGATACGATCAGTATCTGCTTGTTCTCCGTAAGGGACATCATACTCCGGAAGAGTTCAATAAGGTATGTAATATCCTTGCCGAATACGGCGTACAGAAAAAATACACCAATGCAGTCGAAGCGTACTTCATGGAGCATTATGATATGCTGATCGGTGAGCATGCGCTTCAGACACTCGCCAAGATCTGAGCGTGATAAAAAAGGAACCGCAGATGTCATCTACGATGACAACGGCGATTCCTTTTTTCTTCCTTATGTTCGTAAGATTAAGCCTCTTCGATAGCTCCTGTAGGGCAAACACCTGCACATGTTCCACAAGAGATGCATGTACCAGCATCGATATCGAACTTACCATCTCCAGCAGAGATTGCACTTACCGGACACTCTGGTTCGCATGTTCCACAGCTTACGCAAGAATCTGTAATAACAAATGCCATTTTATTTTCCTCCTTTAGACTTTGTCGTTATATAGCTAACCACTAGCTTATGACTTATTCTAATACAAAAATTGCCCGATTACAAGAGCATTCGATTATGTATATTGTAAAAAACAAAGGGAATGCTAATTGCATAATTTCTATTTTTCGCTTATAATAGAGCACACAAAGAAAACTTAAATCAGGAGGTACTATCATGGCAGCACAGGTTACAAAGAGCACAATGATCGGTGAATTACTTCAGATTGATGAGAATATTGCACCAATCCTTTTAAACATAGGAATGCATTGTCTTGGATGTCCTTCATCCCAGATGGAAACAATCGAAGAGGCAGCTATGGTTCATGGTATTGAGCCGGATGCATTAGTTGCACAGATCAACGACTTCTTAGCAAAATCCGATAAATAAGGATTCCTAATGAATAAAATGCACAAATTATGTAACGTAAGTATACGGAACATATTTGTGCATTTTTCTTTCATCGCTATGCCTGCTTCGGCTTTAATTCCTGTTTTTTCCCGAAAAGCCGTCCTGACTTTTCTTTTCCCTTTTTCTTATAGTTGTTGCGGATCGCTTCGTCTAATCTGCGGTAACGCTCCTCAGACTGCTCGTCCTGCTCACGGATCAGATAGTTCATCTCCTTTAGGACACGGACACCGACTTCTTCCCCGACTTCCCTGCCGAGTGCAGCATTATTTTCCGAGATTGCTTTTTTCACGATCTGTGTCATCATCTCTTCAAACTGTTCTAACCGCGCCTGCCTGTCGATTCTGTTCTCCGCTTTGTTTACCCCGTACTGGGCTTCGTATGGCACCACCTTATTTGGATTCTCAACTACAGCTTTCTTCATCTCAGACATATCCTCCGTCTCTAAATCGGCAGGGTTTTGATTATGTAAGATCATTTTTATCGCCTTCAACTGATACCCCTGCTCCTTCAGTTCCTTTATCCTTAGGAATTCGTCTATGTTCTCTTTTGTATAGTAACGATGCCCCATCTCATTTCTGGGAATCGTAAGCTCGAGTTCATCTTCCCAGTAACGCAGCACATGCGACTCTACCGCTACGGCTGCTGCTGCATCTGATATCATATACCGCTGCTTGTCCACAAGACTCCTCCTTTTTCACATGCTTGTCCACATTTTTACGGGTGTTCCATCAAAGGCCGTTGATACCTTTTGATACCCTACATTATAAACGTCACCGATTGCGCGGGCAACATATTTTCATCGTAAAAAAATGACACAAAAAAACAGATACAGCCACAATTCTGACTGTATCTGCCCTATCTCCTATTTTTCCATATTTGCAAACTTCGTGTACTGTGGCAACCAGACAAGTTCCACGGTTCCGATCGGACCATTTCTCTGTTTTGCGATAATGATCTCGGATATATTTTTGCGGTCGGTGTCCTTGTTGTAGTAGTCATCACGATAAATGAACATGATCACGTCCGCATCCTGCTCGATCGCTCCGGACTCTCTGAGGTCCGACATCATCGGCCGCTTATCCGGTCTCTGCTCTACGGCTCGGCTTAACTGGGAAAGTGCGATCACCGGAACATTCAGTTCTCTTGCCAATGCCTTGAGGGAACGGGAAATATCGGAAATCTCCTGCTGTCTCGAATCCGTGCTCTTTCCACTTCCGGACATCAACTGTAAATAGTCAATGATAACTAACTTCAGATCCTGCTCTAACTTATACTTTCTGCACTTACTGCGCAGCTCTGAGATCGAGATACCCGGTGTATCATCAATGATCAGATGGGATCGTCCGACCACTCCGGCACCCTCGATTAGCTTCTCCCATTCCGCATCGGAAAGATTACCATTCCGAAGGGTCTGTGCATCGACTCTTGACTCTAAGGAAAACAGACGGTTTACGAGCTGCTCTTTTGACATCTCGAGCGAAAAGATCGCTGTCGTAAGATCACTCCGGAACGCAACATACTGCGCGATATTTAAAACGAATGCAGTCTTACCCATAGAAGGTCTTGCTGCGATCAGGATCAGATCGGACGGCTGTAAGCCGGATGTCCGGTAATCCAGATCCACGAATCCGGTTGCGATTCCGGTTACATTTCCGGACATCTTCGATGCCTGCTCGATCTTATCCAGTGCATTGATAACGACCTGTTTAATCGGGACATAATCCCCGCCGCTCCGGTTCTGGAGCAGGCCAAATACGCTCTTTTCAGTGTCTGCGAGAATATCTTCCACGCTTTCCTTTCCGGCATAACATTCATTTTCGATATGCTCGGTCACCTTTATCAGATTCCGTAAAACGGATTTTTCTTTTACAATATTCGCATAATACTTTACATTTGCAGAGGTCGGCACTGCGGTTACCAGATCTCCGACATATTCCAGGCTGCTGATCTCCGGCGGTACATCCTTTTCCTTCAGCTTATTCTGTAAGGTCACAAGATCTACCGGCTGCCCTGCATTAAAAAGCTCAACCATGGCATCAAACAGGATTCCATACTGCTTATGGTAAAAATCCTCAGAGATCAGGAGCTCACTTGCCGCCACGATCGCATCCTTATCCATGATCATCGATCCGATCACAGACTGCTCTGCTTCGAGACTATTCGGCATTACACGCTTGATCAACGCTTCTTCCATCTATCTTCTCCCTGCTATGCCTCAGTTACCTTCACGCGTAAGATACCGGTTACCTTTGAATGAAGCTTCACATTGACCTCATACATACCAAGTGCCTTGATGCCATCATCTAACTGCATTTTCTTCTTATCAATATCTACGCCGATCTGTTCCTTTGCTGCCGCAGAGATCTCCTTGGTGGAAACCGATCCGAAGGTTCTTCCGCCCTCTCCGGTCTTGATCTTTACTTCGACAACCTTATCCTCTAAAAATGCAGCCAGCTCTTTTGCCTTTTCTAAGTTCTCCTCTGCAACCTTGTCTGCATGCTTGTTCTGTAACTTTAAGTCATTTAAGTTCTTTCCGTTTGCTTCTACTGCCTTCTTTTTTGCAAAAAGAACGTTTCTCGCATAAGCATCACTTGCCTCAACGATCTGTCCCTTTTTTCCTAATGGCTTCACATCTTCTAATAAAATTACTTTCATAGCTGTATATCTCCTTCCTCTATCATCGTATCAATCGTGTCTTTGATAATATTTTTTGCCTGTGCGATCGTACAGTCCGTAAGCTGGCAGCCCGCCATATTCAGGTGTCCGCCACCGCCAAAGCGTTCCATGATACGCTGTACATTGATCTCATCGATCGAACGGGAACTTACATAGATCTTACCGGCATAGCTGGTAAGTACAAAGGATGCCTTAATCCCTACAATATTCAACAGCTCGTTTGCTGCCTGTGCACCAACAATCGTCGGACTTGCAACATCTTCTGTCTCACAGATCGAGATTGCAAATGCACCACGGTATACATCCGCATGGCGGACAACTTCGGCGCGTGCCTTATAAGTTGCCATGTCCTCACGCAGCAGCTTGCGGACACGCGTAACCTCTGCTCCGCAACGCTTTAAGTATGCGGCAGCCTCGAAGGTACGCACACCTGTTTTGGACATGTAGTTATTCGTATCGATCAGAATACCCGCATAGATACAGTCTGCCTCATGCGGTGCAAGCTTGATATTCTCGGTAAAATACTGCAATACCTCTGCAACCATCTCACAGGTCGAGGATGCATACGGTTCAATATAAGAAAGAACCGGATTCTCGATAACCTCTGCACTCTGTCTGTGGTGGTCAAATACGACGACGCTCTTTGTCCGCTTAAGCAGTCCCGGACACTCGGTATAACTTGGACGGTTCGTGTCTACGACCATGACAAGTGAATTATAATCTACCAGTTCCAATGCCTTTTCACTGCTGACAAACATATCTGCCGGATAACCCGCATCCTCCGTATAGAAGTCCTTCAACGGCTTCAGGGATGTGGTTATGTCATCAATGACGATCTGTGCCTTCTTGCCAAGCACTCTTGCCGCACAGTAGATACCGATCGCTGCACCAAAGGAATCGACATCCCCGATGCTGTGTCCCATGATAAATACACGTTCCCTGCTCTCTAAGATCTCACGCAGCGCATGTGCCTTTACTCTCGCCTTTACCCTTGTATTTTTCTCAACCTGCTTGGAATTACCTCCATAATAAGAGGTATTCTCACCCTCCTTAACAACCACCTGGTCGCCGCCTCGTCCAAGTGCCAGGTCGATCGCCATACGGGCATATTCGTAATTCTGATTATAGGTTGCTCCTGTATTACCGATTCCGATACTTAAGGTAACTGCCATCTCATTTCCGACCTTCACGGTCTTAACATCCTCCAAAAGGCTGAACTTATCCTCTTCTAATTCCTTCAGATACTTGTGACGGAATACGACGAAGTACTTATCCTTCTCGATCTTACGCACCAGTGCATCCATCTGTGCAAAATATTTGTTGACCTTACGGTCGACCAGTGCAACTAAAAGCGAACGCTTGACATCCTCAATACTGTCTAAGGCTTCTTCGTAATTGTCGATATAGACAAGTCCGGCAACCAGCTTCTGTTCCTCATTCTTACGGATATAACTCTTTAATTCCGTCTCATCAAAAAGATAGAGCGCCGTCAGAAACTGCTCCGTCTCTTCCATCGAAACGATTCCGCTTTCTGCCGTCATCTCCTCAAAGTAGATCTTCGTTAAGGCGACGCGGTAATTTCTTCCATCAAAGTCGATATATAAGGTCTTTTCGTTCTCTTCCTTCTGCAGGATCTCACGCGTGATCCCGGAAAAGATACTCGTGATCGACTTATGATACTTCTTATCCTTCCCCGTCACTTCCGAAAACTTCTCATTGACCCAGAGAATCTTGCCATTATAATCTAGCAGTGCGTATGGGATCTCAAAATCATTGATCAGCTTTTTCTGCACGGTTCCATACTGGGTTGCAAAATTGATCAGCTCATTTACAAGCACTGGCTTGTTGAAGTTATAGGCAAATACAACAAAAATGAAATAGATTACCGTAAATACAGAAAACATTACTCCTGCTTCTTTACTGATCCGGTATAACGGAATATTCATGAGCACAAGAAGTATTGTTAATATCAGTGGCCAGTACATGTAATTCTTCAGACTGCCCTTGAGCTTGATATGTTTCTTCATCACAATCCTCGTTTCTGCACAGACTTGTGTGCATTGTGTGATATATCCTCACACCATTTATCCTTCTATCCACTACCGGCTTTTCTTCGCCGGACATACGTATACAGAGTGTATTATACCATTGTTTTACACAAAAAAGAAGTAGCATACAAAGATTTTCTCCTGTATGCCACTTCCTGTTTTCCGTAAGCAGTAACTTTCCTGCGAAATCACTGATTTTACCCTGACTGCCCCGGTTTTATCCCAGATGCAGCTTTAATGTTTTGATCTCAAACGGCTTCATTTCAAAAGTCACACTGTCAGTATGATCTGCGAGCTTCTCATCCTCACGCTCTAACATGTTGCAGACGCTGATGCTTTCAACCGGAAGCTGGAAGTTCATTGTAACATTGCTTCTTCTGTTGTAGCACTCATAGCAGCGTACAATAATATCCCTGCTATCCTCTGCCTCTTTGACTGCTTCTATGATCACGTTTGGCACATTGCACTCCACCCAGTTATAAGCCGGTGCAAGTGTACCTGCCGCGGACTGCTTTTCCACTGCCTGATATGGATTATTGAACACATATGCCTTTGCAATTGTATCACCCTCTCGGAAGTCTCCCTCATGCGGACAGATCGAATACCAGAAGGTATGATGCTCTTTGTCTGCATCCGGATTCGGATATACCGCAGACTTTAACATGGACAGGCCGATCACACCGTCATGGACACTGCATCCATACTTGCAGTCATTCAAGATACTGATTCCGTAACCGTCTTCACTCAGATCCAGCCACTTATGCGCACATACCTCGAATTTTGCAAAATCCCAGGAGGTATTGTAATGTGTCGGGCGCTTTACATTACCATACTGGATCTCATAAACTGCCTCACTTGCATGCACATCTACCGGGAAGTAATCACGTACCAGGATCTGTTTCTCCTTCCAGTCGATTTCATTGCGGATGTCGATCTGATAGAGATCCTGATAGAAATACAGATACTGTGTGATCACAGAATCAAGATAAGAACGCTCGATTCGGATACATCCACGTACCGGACCTTCTTCGATCACTTCGATCGAAGAAACCTCATCTACTTCCCATGACTTCTCTACATAGTAGTTATTGATATCCCATGCATCAAAGTTATGCGGCTTGTCCTCATAGGTCATGATCACATTCGCACACTTTCCTTCCGGAATGATCTCACGCGCGCATTTTTTATCGTAGATGCTGATAAACTGACCCTTTTCATTGAATCTCACATGGAAGAACGGGGTATCTACTTCTGTTGTTGTCAGAACAAGACCGGATGCTTTCTCTGCTCCGTCTGCAAGCTGCAGCTTCTTATAACCACGGACCGGCATTTTATCAACAACCGCTATCGCACCTTCTCCATCCTGCTGTAACGGATAGCTGGTCTCTCCATCGGTAAGTACCATTCCCGGTCTGACATTGGCATGATCCACATGAAGCACCGCCGGTACAGAGACACTGTTAGGATTAAACACGATCAGATCGCCCTGATCTCCTTCTACCTGATCTGCCACTGCCTGTAAAGCCTCTTTTGTAAGGCGTTCTCCGATCGCTTTGATCTTCTCATACTCTTCCTTGGAATCCTCATATACTTCCTTGATACTAGATCCCGGGAGAATATCATGGAACTGGTTTCTTAAGATCACTTCCCATGCATCCGTAAGCTCTTCCTTCGGATATGGAAGTGATGCCAGTTTATTGGCAAGCATACGGTAGAACTCCAGATTGCCGTATAAGAATTCCATCGTTCTGTTATATTTCTTATTCCGTGCCATGGAGGTATAGGTTCCTCTGTGGTACTCCAAATAAAGTTCACCGACCCATTTTGGCAGGTAACGGCTGCCGGTTACATCTTTCTCTAACTGCCTGAAGAATTCAAGTGCATGGGACTGCTTTGTATTCGGACATCCCGGGATTCCCTTTTCCATACGCCGCTGGTTCTCTAACATCTCGCGGGTTGCTCCACCGCCGCCATCGCCCCATCCATAGGACATTAAGACTTCATCGTTTATATTCTTCTGGCTGTAACGCTGCCAGCTTCCCTTGACCTGTGACGGATTAAGCATCGCATTATAAGTTGTAAAATGCTCCGTTTCCGTGCTTCCTTCCTTGGCTCCGACGCCATAATCCCTTGCCGGGATAAAGTGTGTCAATACTTCCGTTCCGTCAATTCCTTCCCACAGGAAGGTATCACATGGCATTTTGTTGAATTCATTCCAACTGATCTTGGTCGTCATAAAGTAATGGATTCCGCACTCCTTCATGATCTGTGGCAGTGCAGCGGAATAGCCGAATACGTCCGGAAGCCAGAGGATCTCATTTTTCTTCCCGAATTCCTGCTCGAAAAATCGCGTTCCGTGTAAAAACTGACGCACCAGTGATTCTCCGGATGCAATATTGCAGTCTGCTTCTACAAACATACCGCCTTCCGGCTCCCATCTGCCTTCACGGATACGTTCTTTGATCTGTTCATAGACCTTTGGTGCATTCTGCTTGACATATTTATAAAGCTGTGGCTGGCTGGACATGAACTTGTACTCCGGATACTGCTTCATCAGCTCTAGCACCGTTGAGAAGCTGCGGACTGCCTTATCCTGTGTGGTTTTTAATGTCCATAACCATGCTATATCAATATGGGTATGTCCCACGCAGCAGATCGTATGCTTGGAATTGCCGCACTGTTTTTCATAGAATTCTCTCGTGATGTATTCCTGTGCTGCTGCAAGACTCGTATAAAAGCTTTCGGAATACACCTTTCTCATATCCAGCAGATTCAGGGAATCGTTCAGGCTCTGGACGATCGTAATATATTCTGCGCTGTCTTTTTCCAACAGGCGTGCCACTTCATACGGCACCTTCAGATCGTAGTAATACTTCTCAACCGCACGCTCTAAGATCTTGATCTCAGAATCCATATGCAGGGAGAAGTTGTTATCGCCGGTAAATGCGGATAACAGGATCGTATAGGTGTCTCCTGCCTTTGCATGCTCTGCCAGCAGAATCTCACGGTGGTTGACATCTAATCCCTGTCTGCTCTCTCCGTTTACATAGGCAAGGAACTGCGGATTGACCGCATCCCATTCGCCCTCTCTTCCGGTACGCAGTTCATAGACAAGTGTTCTTCCATCGCATTCCTCCGGAACGGTTACGACCGTTTCAAAGTAGAAGAACTCCCGGTGTCCGCCCCAGATATCACGGTTATTCAAAAGCTCCCAGTCAGATGTATCTATTCCGGAAATATCAGTATACCGCTCCTGCACCTTTTTCATACGGTATTCGGTGATCGGGAATTTCTTACTGTAGATCAGTTCCTGTACACACTCGATCAGTTTTCCGACTCTTTCTTTCATTAATATCATGTCTCTACCTCCTTAAAGCTGTACACGTATATCACAGCATTCCAAAACCAGTTCACAGAATACGGAATTTGCCCACGAGAACCATGGTCTTGTATAATCCGTCGGATCATCTATGTTTACCGCCTCATGCATAAGTCCGGTTCCTGCATCTGTCTCTTCGATCATACGGATCATTTCCTCACGCTCTGCTTCATCCTGTGCAGTGATACCCTGGATCGCAAGGGACATATGCCATACATAACGCTCCGGTGTATGTGGGCTTCCGATTCCACGCATCTTACTTCCATTATAATAGTAAGGATTCATATCACTCAATACCATTTTCCGGGTATTCTGATAACGGACATTATTTTTATCACAATATCCATAATACGGCATCGATAACAGGCTTGGCAGATTGGCATCATCCATAATATTGTATTCCCCGAATCCATCTACTTCATAGGCATAGGCTTCTTCCTCCCTGCCCGGAATAATTGCATATTTTTCGATTGCCTGACGTACTTCGTCTGAGAATTCCTTTGCTTCCTTTGCAAGCGTTTCATCCTTGTATACTTCCTGTGCAATCTCTGCAATGTTCGAAAGTATCACGGATGCAAGCATGTTTGACGGGATCAGGTATCCATAGATACAGGAATCATCGCTTGGGCGGAAACCGGACCAGATCAGTCCGATATTACTTTTGACAAGTGCGCCCTTTCCTTCTCTCGATAACGTATCTGTATGTACGCAGTTCATACGTTCAAAATGATATGGAGAATGATTCTCATGATCCTGCTCTGTACGGAAGGTACGGAGCACCAGCCTGGCCGCCTGCTTCCATTCCTCTGTAAAGTGTCTGGTACAGCCGGTATTTTTCCATAACAGATAGGATAACTGCATTGGATAACACAGGGAGTCGATCTCATACTTACGCTCCCACAGCTCCGGCTTCATATCAGTCTTATCATCTGCAAAGCCCCGGCTGTTTGCCGTTTCGTTGAATGCATTTGCATAAGGATCGATCAGTATGCACTGCATCTGCTTTTTCACCAGACCTACAATGATATCTTCAATCTCCGGTTCTTCTTTTGCAAAAAGGATAAACGGACGAAGCTGACATGCGGAATCTCTCAGCCACATCGCTGGAATATCTCCGGTGATCACAAATACGGAGCCATCCTCTAATGTCTTGATCGTTGTACTTAAGGTATTCGAAATACACTTTTCAAACATCTCCGGTATTCTGCTTTCCGTTCCAAAATGCTCTCTCACGAGATCGATCGTCTTTTGTATTGCCTCATAATCTCTCTTTCTTTCCATATACGGTTCCTCTACTTTACTCTGTATTGATTAGCCCTTATTTGCACCGGACATATTGAATCCCTTTGACATCCACTTCTGGGTGATCACATACAGGATAACCGATGGCATTGCATAGATAACGGAATATGCAGCCAGTGTTCCGTATGCTACCGAATGCTGACCGAAGAACTGATACAGCATGATGGATGCAGGATATTTTTCACTGCTTGAAAGCAGGATAAACGGAACGAAAAAGTTGCCCCAGCAGCCGGAGAAGGTATAGATCGCTATGGTAAAGATTCCCGGCAGCATCAGTGGCATGATGATCTTAACAATTCCACGGAAACGTCCGGAGCCGTCTACCCATGCAGCTTCCTCCAAGGAAACAGGTACGGCATCCATGAAGTTTTTCATCATCCAGATCGCATATGGAAGGGAGGATGCGGTCATGAATAAAATGATTCCACCGATATTGTCATACAGTCCGATGCTTACAAACACCTTAAATACCGGAACCATGACGGTTGTGATCGGTAAGGATGTCATAAATAACATCGATAACATGAACATCTTCTTGTGCTTCATCTCAAATCTTGACAGCGGATAGGCTGCAAGCATGGAGCAGATCACAACGAGAACGGATACACCCAGCGAAAGCACTAAGCCGTTTCCAAAGGAACGAAGGTTTGCGCCGTTTGTCAACACTTCGATATAATTCTGACCTGTAAAATCAGGGATACTTGCTGCAAGTGAAGCATTCTTATCAAAAGATGCAAGTATAACCCATGCAAGAGGCAGAACAAATATGATTGCTATAATTGTCAGCACGGTATATGCTGTTATTTTTTCTCTTTTTTCATTCATTGCCTAGTCCTCCATATTCTTTCCCTGAATCTTCACATACGCAAGACTGAAGATTACACCGATCAGTAATACCAGCATTGAGATCGCTGTTCCGTATCCAAGCTCATAGTTCTTAAATGCACGGATGTACATAAAGATCGGCAGTGTCTGTACCGTTGTACCTGTCATGGTATAAACCATACCAAAGGTTCCGAGTGTGGAAAGTGTGATCAGCATCGTATTGGTCATTACCGTATCCTTGATGATCGGAACGGTAATATGGATCAGTGTCTGCCACTTTGTCGCTCCATCGATCTTCGCGGATTCTACAACATCACCCGGTACATTATCGAGTGCCGACTGGTATACCATCATGGAAAATGCGGTTCCGTGCCAGATATTAGCGAGGATTACGGATACGAGCGGCATGGTAAACAGCCAGGACACCCCGCTTCCACCAAAGAACTGAATAATGGAATTGAAGGTTCCTTTATCGGTAAAGAAGGTATATGCACAAATCGCTGCAACCGTTTCGGGCATAACCCAGCCGGCTAATACAACAGATCCTACAATACGACGGAAGGTCTTATGCTTTGATCTCATCAGGTAAGCGATCGTAAATCCTAAGATTGTCTGTCCGGCTACCGATCCGATCAGGAAGATCAGAGTGGTCGTAATGCTGACCTTTACGGCAGAATCAGAGAACATTCTTTTGTAATTTTCCAACGCGACAAACTGATGATTTGCAACTGCCGATCCTGTCAGTGCAAGGTTGGTAAAGGAATAATAAATTGTAAGGATTATCGGCCAGACAAAAAATACTGCCATCAAAAGAACTGCCGGCACCAGATAGATTAACTTTGAACAGGTCCCTGTTCCCCATCTCTTTTTCTTCATATCTTCGATCTCCATTTCTAAAAGAGGAAACTTAGCAAAAAGGCTGATGCATTATGAGCTCTGATACCATGAAGCTTGTGATATGGTAAATCAGTTTCCCTTTGCATCAGCCTTCCATAACTATTTTACGTTATCTTTATTTTGTTTTGTCATCTCCAACAACGGTCTTTACGCTGGACTGGAAGTCTGCTAATGCGCTGTCGATCGCTGTATCGTTTCTTACGATCGTATCAACCATCTCATAGATGTAAGAAGATACCTTGGAGTAATTCTCGTTGTGTGGTCTGAAGTTTGCTGTCTCAGACATTGCTGTTGCTTCGTTTACATATAACTTTGACTTGTAGTCATCATACTGATCCATGCCGCTCTTTGTAGCAAGGTTTCCACTACCTGTCAGATACTTGATATAGTTATCAGATTTCATCAGCTCTTCGATAAATGCGAAGCTGTCATCCTTCTGATCAGAGTTGTTTGCGATTGCCCAGCTCCATCCACCGGACATTGTGATATATCCGTCACCATTCTGTTTTGGCATCTGTGCGAATCCAAGTGCATCGGATAAGGTATCATCGGTGTAGCCTTCCATCGGATAGCTTCCGGTTGACTTATAGTCTGCATAGCCCCAGCTTCCGTTTAAGTACATACCTAACTTGCCGGTTGACATATATTTGTTTGCATATTCCCAGTCACTTGCATCAAATACTTCGGAAAGTGTTCCGATGTATCCCTCATCCTTGCAGGTCTTGATGAAGTTTAAGGAATCTGTGATACCCTGCCCGCTTACATTCCATACGCCGGTGCTCTCATCTACAAGTGTCTCGCCTGTTCCGTAAAGTAACATCTCAAAGGTATTCATGCTGGTTGCTTCTGCTTCTGTGTTGCTGCATGCAAACCAGATCGGAACTACATCATCTTCACAGTTAGCCTTGATCGCTGCACATGCATCCAAGATGTCCTGCCAGCTTTCCGGCTGCCAGTCTCTTCCAAGACCAGCCTGCTCAAATACATCCTTGTTGTACCAGAGTCCTCTGACATCGGTACTAACCGGTACTGCGTAGGTCTTGCCGTCGCTTCCCTTTGTACCTTCCTTTAATGCCTCGATAAATGTGCTATCCCATTCATCCCATCCGGATACATAATCACTTAAGTCTGTTACATAACCGGCAGCTACATCTGTATTCAGCTGGAATGTATCTTCGAAAAAGATATCCGGGCTGGTTGCAGGATCCTGCATCTGTGTCTGGATCTTTGTAAAGTAATCACTGTCATTTGCTACAACCGGCTGAAGCTCGATCTCGACATCATCTTTCTTGTCCCAGTTGTTGTAAGTATCCATGATCCAGTTATACATGTATCCGTCTTTTCCTGTATCGCCGGAATCTGCATAAGTGATTACTAACTTCTTTGCCCCATCGGATGTCTGTGTATCAGAAGCAGATGAGCTGTTTCCCGATCCTCCGCATCCTGCAACAAGTGTTGCTGCCATTGCTGTCCCCAACATTACGGATAATAATTTTTTCTTCATATTCCTTCCTCCTATTACATTACTGACATATTGATATGTCATATTGTGTTCGTGTTCATATCTTGTAATGCTAATATATATCATTTTGTATTAATTGTCAATAAAAGATGGGTAAAATAACGTACTTTAGTCATTTTACCCATCTTGCACCAGTCGTTTTTAGATTTATTGCACATATCATTTGTATATCATATACGGTTCTGCCACAAGTTCTAGTCCACTTTTATATCAATTCCATATCGTTTATTTTTTCACAATTTCATATGGAATATTGATGATATCCGGCACAGCTTCCCCATGCATCACACCGGTAAGGGCTTTGACTGCCTCAACACCCATTGCCGCCTCATCCTGCATCACATGTGCACATTCGTGTCCGTTCTCATAGATTGGAGCGAGACCATCGAACGCTACCACTTCCTTATCAAGCTTCAGATTCTTGACTGCCCTGCGGAACAAGGCTCCGATCTTATACTCTGCCGCAAGAAATGCCGTACATTCCTCATTATTGCGGATAATATGTTCGATTTCATCTAAATTAAATGCGCGGTATTCTTTGCCGACATCCTCAGGGGTCGGATTATAGGTGTCCATCTGTTCAAACGTACCCTTCACATCCTGATATTCTAAAATGCAGTCTGTAAATCCATCATAGCGGTCACGTATCGTCGGGGTACTGATCGATGAATGCGATACAAAGCAGATATTCTTATGCCCATGCCCAATCAGAAGCTTTGTAATATCCTTTGCCGATGCGTAATTGTCTGTTTTGACACAAGGAATCGAGATTCCCTTCATCTGGCGGTCAACTAAGACCATCGGGAACTTATTTAACGCAAGACGCAGTATCGTATCATTATAGATCTCCCCCTGTGCGCACATTAAGATCAGTCCCTTTGCTCCGAGTTCTAATGCATTCCGGATCGCTTCATTTTCTTCCTCAATACTTCCGTAGCTGCACCGGAAAAGGATCGTGTATCCCTCTTTGCTGCACTCACGCTCAATACTGCGCAGCAGATCGCCACCGAAATCACTTCCAAAGGTATCGAATACCACTCCGATAATAGTATGGCTGTTGTCCGTCTCCGTTGGCAGATTCTGCTCCTGCTTTGCAGCCTGCACCGGAACATCAGCCCTGTCACTTACAAAGGATCCGCGGCCGGGATTTCGGACAATATACTTTTTTTCAGCAAGCAGATCCATTGCCTTCTTACTGGTAATCCTGCTGACGCCATATTCCTGCGCCAGCTCCATTTCCGATGGCAGCTTGTCTCCTGTCTGATACTCGTGGTTACGGATTTTATCCAGAATATCCGAATAGATCCGTTCGTACATGATTACTTTTCCCATATTTCCCTCATTTCTGACTTATGCCCCTTATTACAAAAGCTGACATAGAATGGTTATATATTATATATCCATTCTATGTCAGCTTTAGTAAAAAATCAATCATCCTTTTTCGGCAAACCAGCATTCATTTTTGCGGATTCTATACGAGATTTGCGGCTCCTACGATTCCGGCATCATTGCCCAGTTCCGATACAACGATTTCTGCAATGCCACCGTTTTCACCACCGAAGCACTGCTTTTTCACAAGCTCCGTCAGTGGTCCGGTCAGGTTCTCCCGCTGTGCTGCAACACCGCCGCCCAGTACTACCTTCTGCGGACGGAAGGTATTGATCACATTGGTAATCCCGCATGCCAGATAATACTCATACTTTTCTACAACCCGGATTGCTGCCGCATCGCCAAGAGCTGCCGCATCAAACGGGATCTTTCCGTTCATCTTTGTAAGATCCCCACCACACAGCTCATTCATCTTCGAATCCGGTGTATGCTCTGCCTCTTCCCTTGCCATACGGATCAGTGCCGATGCAGAGGCGTATGCTTCAAAACAGCCCTTTCTTCCGCAGGTGCATGGCTCACCATCACAGACGATCACGGTATGTCCTAACTCGCATCCACCTGCAAGCGGACCATGAAAGATCTTGTTGTTGATGATCACGCCGCCGCCAACTCCTGTACCAAGTGTGATCAGTACGGCATTTGCAACATCCGATGCCGCACCGGCACATACTTCTCCAAGTGCTGCCGCATCCGCATCATTTGCGATTCCGATCGGAACCGGGAAGCACTTTTTCATGGCTGCCACGATTGGAACATGCTCCCAGTGAAAATTGTTCGAATACAGGATCACACCATGCTCATCATCGATCGTTCCCGGACTTCCGATACCGATTCCTTCGCACTGGCTGACCTCGACATCATTCTCTTTTAACAGCTCCGCTGCTGCCACGTTCATCTTCTCCACCAGTTCCAGTGCCGGAATATCTAACTCTGTCGGGATTACCTTTTTTGCTACAATCTCATTCTTCTCATTGACAAGCCCAAACTTAATGGACATGCCCCCCATGTCAATTCCTACTCTCATAAATTCCTCATTTCTACCTATATCATTTCTATCCGCTCAATCTGATATGTAAATGATATATGTTTTATATAGTTGTTATATTGTTAGATTAACATGTTTTTTTCCTTTTGCAAGTGCTTTCTGTTTTTTTCGTAAATTTCCATTTCTTCTGGTTTTTGCAGAACATCTTTTCATAGTATAGGATGCTTTTTTTGGGGGCAAAAGATGCTTTATAAAAAGATCCCCCAAAAGCATTCCTTCTTCCTTGTACGTACCTGCTTTGGGAGATCTTCTATTCTAATATATGTAACCATGTACCATAAATCAGCTAAAACTTTTTAATTCCATAATTTTTATGGCTCATAACCTTATCCCGGTTTATGACATCTACATTAACTTTTTTGTTAAAATTAATATTTACCAGCTTCTTTGCAGCGGAGGTTACTACAATATTGTCCAGATAAATATCAGCTTTTCCCTTATAGTTTTCTACTGCAATCGTAGATGCAACACGATACTTAAAAGCATCCTTTGCTTTTAACTTCCTGCTCTTTCCATTATCAAACACTACCTTATTGCAAAGCGGCATATTCTTTAATGTCAGGATATAATATTGCTTATATGCACCTTTACCAGCCTTGATGGATACTGTTTTCGGAACTTTCACATTCTTTTGCATCTGTTCATCCCATGCATAAAGTTTTATCTTTTTGCCTTCCTTAACTGCTGTAATATTGTATCTTCCGATTACAGATCCATAATACTCATTCTTCTTATCAATATCGATATACATATTTACGGTTGCAGTTGCATTCTTCTTATCTAAGATTTTCTTCGGTATGTAAGTAACACCACTTAACTTCAGCTTTGAAACTGTTGCTGCCTTTTGTGTATCATAAAAAACAGACATATAAGAATTATTATAGCTGTACTTATCACCATTCTTCTCATAATTCATGCCATTAAAGTTTGTCTTGATACACAACGCCTTGTTTGTTGCTGCCTCAGTTGGTAATACCATCATAAATACCATAACCAGGGCTAAAACTGTAGTTACCACTCTCTGTAATCTGCTTCTGTTCATTTTTTTCATGGCTTCTCCCTTTCTGCGTTATCGCCAAATATTGATCCTGTAACCAGCCAGTTCCACTATCTTCGATGCTTACTCTGCTATCGTAAACTTGCCTACCTGTTCTACCAGACGCATTACGGTCTCATCTGCGGTTGTTACTTCTTCCCGGACACTACCGGACATGATCGCTACGTTACTGCTCCGCTCTGCAATATCCGTTGTTCCCTGTGCACCTTCCATCGATGCCTTGCTTACTCCCTCGATTGCCTGTAAGACATTATCGATCGATGCGAGCAGCTCTTCGGAAATCGCGCTGAAGTCTGTTACCAGCTCATCTACATATGCCGCATCCCCGTTGTATGCATCGGTTACGGTTAAGAAGTTCTTGAAGTTCTCTGTAACATTTACGGATACGAAGTCAAGCAGACGCTGGGCATCACCGGAAAGCTCGCCGACTGCACTTGTAACTTCCTCTGTGATACGCTGGATATTTTCCACCGTATTCTTCGACTGCTCTGCCAGGTTACGGATCTCATCCGCAACAACTGCAAATCCCTTTCCTGCTTCTCCGGCACGCGCTGCCTCAATCGATGCATTTAAGGATAACAGATTCGTCTGTTCCGTAATATCCATGATCGACTCTGCCAGTACACGGATCTGCTCTACTACCTTCGCATTCTCTAATGCCGCAGACAGGCTCTTTGAAATCTCGCACTGGATGTTTGCTGCTTCATCGTAGCTCGCCTGGGTATTATTCTTCGCTTTCTCAGCACGGGCATGGATCTCATTTGCCTTCTCTGCTCCTGCCTGTGCACGGACTGCGATGTTCTTCGATACCTCTTCCATCTGCATGGACATATCATTGATCTGTTCTGCACTGGCTGCGGTCTCCTGCATACTTGCAGAAAGCTCTTCGGTTGTTGCAGATACACTCTCGATCTCACCATTTAAGGATTCTACGTTCTGGTTTACCTTCTCAACCACACGCTCGATCTGTCCGCTTTCTTTCTTCACCTGGCCTAGCAGTTCATTTAAAGTAATGGATAATCCATTCATTGCATGTGCCAGTGTACCAAACTCATCCTTACGCTTCAACTGTTTCTCTCTTGCGCGTCCGGTAAAGTCCCCGGATTCTAACTGTTCTGCAAACAGTACCATACGTTTTAAGGAATCGGTGATATCGCGGATGATCGCTGCTGAAATAATAACAAGGATCACAAAACATACCACAACCACACCTAACATCATCGATGTCCGCGAGATCAGCACCTGATTAACCGCTTTTTCTTCTTCTGCAATCCGTGTATCAATATAATCCGTATAATTTCCGGTTCCGACTACCCATCCAAATGGTTCGTAGAGTCTGGAATAACTACGCTTTGGCAGTGCTTCGGTTTCTCCCTCCTTAGGGAATACATAATCACAGTAGCCACCATCTTCCTGCTGTCCGACTGCAATGATATCCTTTACCATCTTATAACCGTTTGCATCCTCGGTGTCCATACGGTTCTTTCCTTCAACATCATTTCCAAGCAGTACCACATTCGTTCCATCGATCTGATCTGCCCAGAAATATCCACTTTCTCCGTACCGGAGTCCACGCAGGGTATCTGCCGCTAACTCCTTTGCTTCCTCTAACGTATAGTCCCCTGCCTTATAACGCTCGTTATAGGAGTCCAGCATTGTCAATGCATTCTGAACCTGATTCTTAATCTCTTCATCATATTCCAATCTGGTCTGTGTCTCTAATGTCTTGATGGAATTATCACGAATATTCACCATACCCATGACTGCTAAAAATGCAGCCACCAGAATCATGATCGCAACAACCAGATTCATCAATAATAACTTCGTTCGTACCTTAAGATTTTTCATATGTTTCTCTCCCTTTCCCAATATATTACGTCCTTGTATTCATTATACGCCGCTTGTACATTGAAGTCAACGGACGTTCCTATACTGAAAAAAGACCAGCTATCTTCGGATAGCTGATCCCTGTTTTCCTATATGATGCCAGGTCCGGAATTAATCCTGAACGTATGGCATTAAAGCTACGTGACGTGCTCTCTTGATTGCTACTGTAAGAGCTCTCTGATGCTTTGCGCAGTTTCCTGTGATTCTTCTTGGAAGGATCTTTCCTCTCTCAGAGATATATCTCTTTAACTTGTTTGTATCCTTGTAATCGATAGCGTTATCTTTTCCACAGAATACACAAACTTTTTTTCTTCTATGCATGCCGCCTCTTCTTCTCATTGGCGCGCCGTCTCTATCACTTTTATTGAAAGCCATGACTTATTACCTCCTGTTATTTAGTTAAATGGTAATTCTTCATCAATTCCATCCGGAATATTCATGAAGCCATCGCCGGCAGCACTGCTCGGTGATGGTCTGTCTGCAGGTGCGAATCCTGCATCATTTGAAGCATTCTTGCTCTCAGCAAATTCCTGCTCCTCAATGACAACATCAGTGGTATATACTCTCTGACCGTCCTTATTGGTATAACTTCCGGTCTGGATACGTCCGGTAACTACAATCTTGATTCCCTTGTGGAAATACTTCTCAGCAAATTCTGCTGCTCTGCCGAATGCAACGCAGTTAATGAAATCTGCTGTCTGTCCGTCACTGTCGTTACGTCTGCCTCTTCTGTCGACAGCAAGTGAATATCTGGCAACTGCCATCTGGTTATCACCGTTTGTATAACGAACTTCCGGATCTCTTGTTAAACGTCCCATAAGAATAACTTTATTCATACCACGATCTCCTTTTCTTCTATCCGATTATGCCTCGTCTTTTCTAACGCATAAGAAACGAAGTACGTTGTCCATGATACGAACGTTCTGCTCTACTTCTGCCGGTACGTTAGCAGCAGCTTCGAACTGGATGAAATAGTAGAAGCCTTCGCTCATCTTCTGAATGTCGTAAGCTAATTTCTTCTTACCCCATTCTTCTACTTCTGTTACAGTTCCGCCGAAACGAGTGATATACTCTTTCGCTTTCTCTACTGTAGCAGTTCTGACATCATCTTCGATCTTCGCATTTACAACGAGTGCTAATTCATACTTGTTCATGCTCGATTTACCTCCTTTTGGTCTCTGGCCTCCTGATATGCAGGAAGCAAGGAATAATTTATATATCACGAATTAATATAATATCAGAATCCGTGCTCAAAATCAAGTGCTAATCTGCACTTTTTGCACAGAAAATGGTACATTTTATGTGGGTTCTTCCTTTTTCACAAGTCCCCTGGTATTCTTTTCCACGAGCTTGCGTGCGATCATGATCTGATGTCCGCAGCCCATACATTTCAAGCGGAAATCTGCGCCCACACGCAGGATCTCCCATTCCCTGCTTCCACATGGATGCTGTTTTTTTAATTTTACGATATCGCCTACTTCGTATGTGTATGCCATGTTTTCTTTCCTTCCTATCTGTTCTGCTTTGACATAAGCGCAACTGCCTGCTTCATTACAGACGCAATATCCTCATGGATCACAAGATCTGCCTGTCCGTCTGCCGGTGTCTCACTCTTATTCAATAAGATCAGATGCTTTCCCCTGAAATAATGAATCAGCCCTGCTGCCGGATATACCACTAAGGACGTGCCGCCGATGATCAGCGTATCTGCCTGTGCGATCGCACGGACAGCCCCCGATACAACAACATCATCAAGCCCTTCTTCGTATAAGACTACATCCGGCTTTACCGTCGCTCCACATACGGCACACTTCGGTACGCCCTCCTGCTTCATCACATACTCTGCATCATAAAACGTATGACATTTCACGCAGTAATTGCGGAGTACCGATCCGTGCAGCTCATAGACCACCTTGCTTCCCGCTGCCTGATGCAGTCCGTCGATATTCTGTGTGACAACCGCCTTCAGCTTTCCCATCTCTTCTAACTGCGCAAGTGCGGTATGACAGTCATTCGGCTTTGCGTCCGGATATACCAGATTCTTCTTATAAAAATCAAAAAACTCGTCCGGATACTGCATGAAAAACGAATGTGACACCGCCTGCTCCGGTGTAAAGTTCCGGTTCAGCTTACGGCTGTAAAGCCCGGTCGAACTCCGGAAATCCGGTATGTTGCTTGCCGTGCTGACACCTGCGCCGCCAAAGAAAACAATGTTATCACTCTCGGATAAAATATCTGCGAGCTGTCTGATCTTATCTTCCATTTCCCTAACCTCTTTTCTTAAACTCACATTCCCTGCTCTTCTATACAAATGGCATGCACCAGAAAACGGTAATCATATCCTCTCTTATTGCATGTCATTAATGTAATCATATTATGATCTGCATCTGTATCTACCCCGGTATCATATAAGGAATATCCCTTTACCTGTTCCTGATACGCTGCATATTCCTCTTTTGTCCCAAAGGATAACGTAAATGCATCTGACTGCGCGGCGATCTCTGCCGGATAACAGGAAAAGATCTTATAGTGAAATGTCTTCGCCGGTGTATAGACGAAAATATCCGGATACTTCTCATAAAAAGATTCCTCATTATAATCATTTAACCTGCCAAACATCGACTTGTTCTTCATATTGTGTCCGTAGATGAAGGTATTCTCATCCGCAAAGTCCGTCTGGTTTGCACAGTCGATAAAAATACTTGCCGCAGTCCGCTCTTCCCCGGAAAAGGTATGCGTCAGATAATAATCATTATCCGCCCCCTGCATGATGGGGTAGCTGATGTCCGGTCCCGGAATCTCCAGCCAGCCGATACAGTCCGGATTCTTTCTCTGCAAGCCTGCAAAGTCGATCTTAAGTTCGCCGGTGGCTTCGGTTTCTTTCTCCGCTTCGGCTGCAAGTCCGGATTTTCCTTCCCCGGACTCCCTGGCTTCACTTTTCGCATATTCCTGTAACTTCTGATATTCCTTGTCCGCAGTATAATAATTCCATCCGATCTGTATAAGCTTCCCTGCCGAAAATAAAAATACCGCCAGTGCAAGGACAAATATAATCTTTCGGATCATCTGTTTTATACGCATAACCAGCTCCCTTACGCACCATAATTTCTATATCAGGATGCATGTCAACCGATAGAAATCTTATCTATATAGATTTTATTCCGTTGACATGCAAATCCTATATAGTAAAACAGCAGCAACCATCGATATGATTACTGCTGCAAGAGTTGCGGGGACAGGATTTGAACCTATGACCTTCGGGTTATGAGCCCGACGAGCTTCCAGACTGCTCCACCCCGCGCTATTCAACTGCAAAAGATATTATAGTCCTTTGCAGCCTGATTGTCAAATTTATTCCAAAATCTATTCCCGGATGCCTATTCTCCTGCAAAAAGCGGTGTTGAAAAATACCGCTCCGCAGTATCCGGCAATACCGTTACAACTGTTTTTCCTTTTCCAAGCTTTTTGGCTAACTTTCTTGCTGCTGCCACATTCGTACCGCTTGAGATCCCACACATGATTCCTTCTAAGCGGGCAAGCTCACGTGAAGTCTCAAGTGCTTCTTCATCCGTGATGATACATATATCGTCATAGATCTTCCGGTTTAAGATCTTCGGGATCACACCATCCCCGATCCCCATCTGGATATGTGTTCCGACCGGACCACCGGAGAGAATTGCTGCATGCTCCGGCTCGGCTGCCCAGATTGTCATCTGTGGATTTTTTTCACGCAGGACTTCACCGATACCGGTGATCGTTCCCCCGGTTCCGATTCCGGAACAGAAGCCGTCAATCGGTCCAGCTGTCTGTTCTAAGATCTCAATTCCGGTATGATCCCGGTGTACCATCGGGTTTGCCGGGTTCTCAAACTGCTGTGGAACATAGACATGCGGATCTTCTGCCTGCATACGGAGTGCCGTCTGCATACATTCTTCAATGCAAGCCCCGATATTGCCTGCATCGTGGATCAGAATCACTTCTGCACCGTAATGGCGGACCAGCTTTCTTCGTTCCTCACTGACGGAATCCGGCATGATGATGACTGTCTGATAACCGCGCACGGCTCCGATCAGGGCAAGCCCGATTCCCTGATTTCCGCTGGTCGGCTCCACGATAACCGTATCCGGTCCGATCAGTCCCTGCTCTTCTGCCCTCTTTATCATATTATATGCAGTTCTCGTCTTAATAGAACCACCAACATTCAATCCTTCGAATTTTACCAGTATCTGTGCACTGTCTGCGTCCGTCATATGATTCAGCCGGATCATCGGTGTATGACCCATTGCTTCCAGTATATCGTTGTATACCATTCTTTTGTCCCGCCTTTCTCTGCGCCACCTTATGCTTTATTATATGCCCTTCTATAACGATCGTTCAAGCCTGAATTTTACCGGAAATGGATTCCCCTGCTATATGGATATTCTGCCTGATCCGGATAGCTGCTGCGTTAACACATCCACCCCGCCAGAACGATGCTTGCCGCAATCCCGGCAACGGTCGCAAGCATTGCACCTGCGAGTGTCCATCTGGTCTTTGTCACTCCCGCAGTCATAAAATAGACCGACATCGTATAGAAGATCGTCTCCGTTGAGCTTAGCATGATCGATGCCGCCATCCCAAGAAAGGAGTCCGTTCCATGCTGCTTATAGATGTCAAGAAGCAGTCCGGTTGCCGCAGAGGATGAAAACATTTTTACTACCGCAAGCGGAAGCAGCTCCGATGGCAGATGAATCACACCGGTGATAAGCCCCAGTTTTTCTGAAAAAAAATCCAGAAAGCCGGAGGCGCGCAGGATACCTACTGCCACCATCAGGCCCACCAGTGTCGGCATAATTTCAAGCACTGTGTGAAACCCTTCTTTTGCTCCCTGGACAAATTCATCGTATATTTTTTGTTTTTGTAAAAGACCATATCCGACGATCCCAAAGATCAGAACCGGTATGATTGCATCCGATAAAAAAAGCAGAAACTTCATACGTCACCCATTTTTCCTACTTTTTCTAATTCTATGCAGCATTTCCTGATCTCAACACTCTTACCGGATTACTTTTTCCGTTTCCAGCTCGCCGGCATGAAAAGAACTAACATCGGGAACAGCTCCAGCCGCCCTGCTAACATATCAAACATCAGCACGAACTTCGAAAAGCTGGAAAAAATCGAGAAGTTCCTCGTCGGTCCTACCATCTCCATACCCGGTCCGATATTGTTCAGTGTTGCCGCAACTGCGGTAAAGTTCGTTGTAAAGTCAAGCTCATCCACACCGATTAAAAGCACCGATACAAAAAGGATCACAAAGTATACGGAAATGAATACGTTGGTTGAACGGATGACCTCATGTGCCACGCAGTGTCCGTCCATGCGGATCTTCCTGATCTCACGCGGATGGATCAGAAGCGAGGTCTCCTTACGAATCGACTTAAACAGGATCGCGATTCGTGATACCTTGATGCCACCGCCTGTACTTCCGGCGCATGCGCCCACGAACATCAATATAACTAAGATCGTCTTCGAAAACTGCGGCCACAGATCAAAGTCATCGGTACTAAATCCGGTCGTTGTAATGATCGATCCCACCTGAAAGCACACGTTTCTGAGGGAATCGAAAATATTCGTATAGATATGTCTGGTATCGATACAAAGTGCCGTGATCGCTGCTAAGATGATCAGGAAATACCAGCGCACTTCCTCTAGCCGGAATGCACTCTTGATACGTTTTGATAACAACAGGAAATAGAAGCTGTAGTTGACACCACTTAAGATCATAAAGACCGTTACCGTATTGATGATCGCCGGTGAATAGCTTGCCATACTGTCATTTTTAATTCCAAATCCACCGGTTCCCACCGTGCCAAAGCTCGTTGTCAGTGAATCGAACAATGGCATCTTAAAGGCGCATAAGATGATCACTTCAAGGATCGTCATTGCAATATAGATCGTATATAAGATCTTCGCAGTATCTTTTACATGCGGTACCAGCTTATCCACAGACGGTCCCGGGCTTTCTGCCTTCATCAGGTTCATGGTCGAACCGCCAAGCAGCGGCAGAATCGCCATGATAAATACGAATACGCCCATTCCGCCGATCCAGTGGGTAAAACTCCGCCAGAACATTGCCGAATGCGAAAGTGCCTCAACATCTGTTAAAATACTTGCACCGGTTGTCGTAAATCCGGAGATCGTTTCGAACAATGCGTCCACATAGGATGGAATATCCCCGGTAATGACAAACGGAACTGCACCGAACGCACTCATTAAGATCCAGCTTAATGCCACGCAGACAAATCCGTCACGCGGGTACAGCTTGGCATTTTTCGGCTTGTTTCTTGTAAGCAGCGAGCCAGACAGAAAACAGACTGCTGCAACCAGAAGGTATGCAAAAAAGTTGTTCTCGTGATAGATCAGACTGACGATCAGCGGAAGCATCAGAAAATAACTTTCAAACTTTAATACCCAGCCTACAATATAAAAAACAATTGCATAACTCATCTTCTTATTCGTCCTCCAGAATCTCTCTGATGTCTGATACACGATAATCCGCAAGTACGACTACAACGGCATCATTCACCTGTATCGTATCCTGACCGGATGGAATGATGATCTTACCATCGCGGTAAATACTACAGATCAGTGTATTTTTCTTAATGTGAAGCTCCTGAAGTGGAATATCCGTGATCCTGGACTTCTCCTTGATGATGAACTCAAGTGCTTCTGCCTTGCCGTCCTCCATCCTGTACAGATTCTCTACGCCGCTGTTCTCCGAGTTTTTAAGCGAACGGACATATCGTGTGATATGATCTGCCATGATGATACGCGGATTCACGACACAGTCTAAGTTCAACGCATGAATGACCGAGGAAAAATTGATCCGGTTGATCTTCGTAATGATCTTCGCCTTCGATGCGCCCTTCGTATACAGGGACACCAGAATATTCTCCTCATCCAAGCCGGTCAGTGCAGCAAAGCCCTCTGCCTTATCTAAGCCTTCCTGCTCTAACACTCTCTGATCCGTTGCATCCCCGCAGATGATCGTTGCCTTCGGAAGAAGCTCTGTCAGCTTCTCGCAGCGGTCTCTGTCCATCTCGATGATCGTAACATCGATTCCCGCCTTTAACAGGCTTTTTGCCAGATAAAAGGAGATCTTACCGCCACCGGCGATCATTGCATTATGTATACGGTTTGTCATCATTCCGATCTTACGGAAGAAGCTGATCGCATCCTGACGCATACCGACGATTGATACGGTATCATTCTCCCGGAAGATAAAATCACCGTTCGGGATCATCAGCTCATCCCCACGCAGTACGGAACTGACTAAGATGTTATTGTTATATTTGCTCCGGATCATCAGCATCCGTTCCCCGTTTAACGGAGAATCCTTGGTAATTCTGAAATGTAACAGTTCCACATGTCCGTTTGCAAAGGAGTCGATCTTAATTGCAGACGGGAACTGGAAAATACGTGCCATCTCGATCGCCGTCTCAAATTCCGGATTGATGATCATCGCAAGTCCGAATTCCTTTTTCAGGAAGTTGATCTCATTGTTATAGACCGGATTACGCACACGCGCGATCGTCTGGCAATGGCCTGCCTTTTTCGCGATCAGACAGCATAACAGGTTCTGCTCATCCGAGCCGGTGACTGCAATCAGAAGATCTGTCTCGGTAATTCCCGCCTCGATCAGTGTCTGATAGCTGACACCATTTCCAACGATTGCCATGGCATCTAAGTCTTCGTTTACAATATCAAGCTGTGACGGATTCTCATCGATTACTACAATATCGTGATCCTCCCTGCTCAACTGATCCACCAGTGTATAGCCCACTTTTCCACAGCCAACTATAATTATCCGCATACGAACGAAATCCTCCACTTGAATTGTAACTCTTCAAAAATCCGCTCCTCACATACAAGCATGACATCGCCGATTTTCTGATTCACTCAGAGTTCTTATGAGTTACATTATATCTGAATTATAACAGATTTATTAAATTACGCTAGGGATTTGTAATTTTTTGGCGATATATACGAATTTCCCTGTTTTTTCATTTTAGAATCTATCAGTATTTCTTCCGCTATAGTTTAAAATACTACAAAACACAACAGCCGCCAGTGTGCTGATCACGGTAGCTGCAATCCCTGGTCCCACAACTGCTGCCGGGTTCACGCTTCCATACTGGGTCCGGTAGGCGATGATATTGACCGGGATCAGCTGCAGGGATGAGATATTGATGATCAAAAAGACACACATCTCCTTCGATGCGATATGTGCATACGCTTTTCCCCTGCGCTGCACCTGTAACCCAGACAGCTCCTTCATCGCACATAACCCTGCCGGTGTTGCAGCCCAGCCAAGTCCGAATACATTTGCGATCATATTGACCGCAATATACTTCCTTGCCGGATGATTCTTCGGAATCCGCGGAAATAAAAAAGAAAGACAGGGCGAGATCTTACGCGTTGCGCCATCAATCATGCCTGTCTTTTCTGCAATTTTCATCAGTCCTGCCCAGAACGACATCACACCTGTCATCGTAATACAGAGTGTAACAGCTTCCTTTGCCGAATTCAGTGCCGCCTCCGTCACCTGTGGCAGTGTTCCCTGAAAGGCCGCATACAGGATTCCGGCAAGGATCATTCCTCCCCATAGATAATTCATACAAGTCCTCATTTCTGCGCATGTTGTCTGCAGCATACATATTCTATATGCGGCGCATAGAATATGCGCTTGCATCGATGTACTGTGTATTCATGCGCACAGATCGAATTACCACATTCTATGCTGCGGCTCTTCCGGTTATACGAGATCTTCGGCAGCCTCTCTGTCTACGAACATCATAAAGAATGCCAGCAGTAAAAAGATACTGCAGATACGGATCGCAGATTCTGCAAATACCTTAACAAATGCATTGCCGATCACTGCGCCAAGGATAAAACAGAGAATGATACCATAATAAAGCATACCCTTTTCTGCGGACCTGCGCTCTCCGGTATGGAAGAAGTCACACAGATTCTGTGTACCGCTTCTTAGATTACCGATACACATCGTTGTTGCGATTCCGTTTCCATGGATCTTTCGAAAGCTCTCGACCTGTATGCCGCAGGCAAAGGACGTCAGGCTGTTTGCCAGAAGGTTCATATCCTGTGACAGAAAACTGACTCCGAATAATACGGCTGCTTCACAAAATACCGAGATCTGCCGCCAGTGGATCAGATTTTTCCCCTGCAGATGATAACGCACGATATCTGCCAGTGCGATTCCGATCGCAAATGCAAGCACCGGGCAGAGATAATGCAATGCCAGCGCAAATTCTCCCTGCGAGATATGTACACCCAGCAACAGCATGTTTCCGGTCTGTGCATTCGCAAATACACCATCCCTGCACACATAAGAATATGCATCCATAAAGCCGCCTGCCAAAGCAAGCACAATTCCAAGTTCCATTGATTCCGACATCTGTCTTGCCCGATAATTCATGTGAGTCCTCATTTCCGCGCATGAAATAAAGTGTGCGCCTGCCGCTCGCTCTCTTCACTACGCCTTTTCTTACAATACTTCCGACCCATTCTAGCACAAAAAATACGATTCAACAATTCTGAGGGCATTTTTATTTTCATCTGCTCATAGATAATATTATAATCAGCCCTCCGGAGAATGTAATGTCTATGCTTCGTTCCATAAAAGGAAAACTCAGTCTGCTGCTGTTTTGTCTTTATACATTGCTTTTATATTCCTGTGAAAATCCACTGTCACCATCTACCACACAGGAATCGGAGTCTGTCACAGAAACAGAGGATTCCTGGGTCAGTCAGTCAGAAAGTGCCCGCCTTAGTTCCTATCTGGATTCCCTGTTTCAAAGTGAAGTCACCGCCAATACCTTAAGCATGCATTACACGATCACTTCCCCGAAGGACTTTGGGATCACTTCTTATCAGCCGACGCTTGGACAGATCTCTAAGGAAGCAGACCGTGAATCCCTCCCGCTTTTTGAAAATATACGGGCTGCCTTAAACAGCTATGATTACGATCATCTTGCAAAGGAAGACCGCCTTACGATCGACACTCTGCTCTCTTATAC
>ERZ1034873.176-NODE-176-length-38506-cov-5.947778_pt1 | contig 38506 bp, 32 predicted proteins | sample MGYA00520689_ERZ1034873 | MGnify/ENA primary metagenome ERZ1034873 (study PRJEB33766, sample SAMN09781722) | gut metagenome | biome: gut microbiome | host: Homo sapiens | place: Madagascar | study: EMG produced TPA metagenomics assembly of the PRJNA485056 data set...
ACATCGTATGGCGTATTCTGCCCTGCCTCTCCCGCGAGCTGCTCTCAGATGAACCGGTTTCCTCGCTTCATCTGACCGCCATGCTCTCGCTTATCCTGTCCTCCCTCGCTGCTTCCCGCCGTACCGCATCGACGCCTTCCCTTCCCGCGCATGTGGCACACATGAAAGAGATTTTTGACACCGATTACGCACATTCCCACTCTCTCGCCGCGCTCGAGAGTGCTCTCGGAGTCAGCCGCTACCGGCTCTGCCATGATTTTTCAGACTGCATCGGTATTCCGCCAATCCAGTATCTGAACCGGGTCCGGCTGAAAGCCGCACGCACGCTGCTGCGCACGACAACCCTCACCATCCGTGAAGTCAGCGCCGCCGTAGGGATTGAAAACACGACACATTTTATCAATCTGTTCAAAAAAGATGCCGGAATCACACCTCTGCAATTCCGGCAGTCTTCCCTGCACTAACCCATATTTTTTCTGGCTTTTACGCTGTCCTTTGTGACCATATGTCCCTCGACGATACAGATTCCCTGACGGTACGGTTCGCCCGCCATTTTCTTGATCAGCGTGTGAACCGTCTGTCTCGCCATCTCCTTCATATCCACCTCGTAAGTGGTGATCGCCACATCACAAAGTCCCGGGAAAAGATAATTGTCATATCCCACAACCGATATATCCTCCGGCACACGGTATCCGTGCTCATGCAGCCTGCGGATCAGAAAACTCGCCGTCAGATCACAGTTGCACACAAAAGCCGTCGGCATCTCCTTTGGCAGCTGCAACAGCCGGTCCGTATCAATCTTGCCCGTATGGATGTCGCGGTCTGCGATCGTCCAGTCCCCCCTCACCGCAACGCCGTGCTCCATCAGGGATTTCGTATACCCCAGATAGCGGTCCGTGATGGATCCCGTCGCAAGCAGGGTTCCCACATAGGCAATCTCCCTGTGTCCCATGTCGAACAGATAATTCGTCATGCGGTAGGCGCCGTAATAGCTGTCCGAAATCACCGCATCCGTATCTGCCTTCTCGTCACAGAAATCCATATACAGAAGCGGAATTTTTGCTTTTTCATTCAAAAAGTTCAGATATTCTCCCGTCAGGCGTCCGATGATAATCAGACCGTCCGCCTTCTGCTCCTGCACAAGCTTTGGCATCTCGCAGGCAGCCTCCATCTGCGCGCTGACCACTTCCATCAGCGTAAAACATTCCTTCGCCACCGCGCGCGTCACCACCTGCTGATACATCTGCAGATAAAAGGAATCATACTTATCCAGCCAGTGCTCGGCAATCAGCACACCGATATTATAGCTTTTTACCGCGTGTTCGCGCCGCCTGGCGGACGGCTGTTTGTATCCCATCTCATCGGCAAGCGTTTTTATCTTCTCCCGCAGTTCCTCGCTGACGCCTTTCTGTCCGGACAGCGCCTTCGATACGGTAACCGTACTCACGCCAAGCTGTCCCGCAATATCTGCCAGCTTTACCGCTTTTGCCATTTTTCCATCCTCCAACTACTGTTCATCAGACACCTCGGATAAGTGTATCAGTGCCGACTGGAAATCTCCCCACATCGCCGGAACATTCAGTCCCGCATGCAGGAGGGTATCTCCGCAGTACACTTCCCCCGTTGTCTCAACACGATATTTTTTCTTCTCATCAAGTCCCGGTATCCGGATCCGTCTGCTGTGCACATTCGGTCTGCCAAGCACCTGAACAAAGGTGATCAGCGCCTCCGACTGATCCTTTGCCACCACCTCATAACAGTCAAACGAATGATTCTGCGAATAGGAAGCGATCCGGTAATAGTCGCCGCTTCGCATCAGCGCATGATATTTATGGTACAGCGCCACCTGACCCGGAATTTTCGCCCGGTCTTCCTCCGGAAGCTTTGTCACATCCAGCTCGTAGCCGAACGTACCCGCCAGCGCCACATTTCCTCTGGTCTCAAACGGAGTTACGCGTCCCACCGTGTGGTTCGGGCAGTCGGACACATGCGCACCGATCGCGGAGAGCGGATACAGCAGCGCCGTTCCCTCCTGAATCTTTAAGCGCTCTATGGCATCCGTGTCGTCGGAACACCAGATCTGCGGACTGTAATACAACATTCCCGGATCAAATCTCGCCCCGCCGCCGGAGCAGTTCTCGAGAAGCAGCTCCGGAAATTCGGTGATCAGACGCTCCTGCAATTCATAGACGCCCAGCACATAGCGGTGCAGCAATTCTCCCTGATTTTCGACCGGAAGCGCGCTGCTTCCCAGATCGGTCAGCTGCCGGTTCATATCCCACTTGACATAAGCGATGTTCGCGCTGCGCAAAATGGATGCCACACACTCATATGCATAATCCCGCACTTCTTTTCTGGAGAGATCGAGCACATACTGATTTCTCGACCGGCACGGCGTTCTGCCCGGAAGGGCAATTGCCCAGTCCGGATGCGTCCGGTACAGATCCGAATCCGGCGAGATCATCTCCGGCTCAAACCAGATGCCGAATTCTAATCCGATCTCATTCACCTGGTCGACCAGCCGTTTTAATCCACCCGTGATCTTCTGCTCGTTTACCTGCCAGTCACCGAGACTTGTGTTGTCATCATTGCGGTGTCCGAACCATCCGTCATCCATGACTAACATCTCGATTCCGGATTTCTTCGCCTCTCTCGCAATCGCAAGCAGCTTCTCCGTGTCAAAGTCAAAATAGGTTGCTTCCCAGTTGTTGATGAGCACCGGGCGCTCCCTGTCCTTATACGGGCTGCGGATCAGATGCTTCCGGTAGAGATCGTGCAGCGTTCTCGTCATCCCGCCAAGCCCGGCATCCGAATAGGTCAGCACAACCTCCGGTGCCGTAAATGTCTCACCCTGCTTTAATTCCCACTTAAAATCCTGCGGATGAATTCCCATCACCACGCGCAGGGAATCAAACTGGTTCTTCTCCACCTGCGCCAGGAAATTGCCGGAATACACAAAATGGAATCCGTACACGCGCCCCTGCTCCTGTCCGGCGTTTGCGGACACCAAAGCCACGAACGGGTGCTCCTGATGGGAAGATTCACCGCGGCAGGAGCCAACAGACTGTTTTCCATAACCGATCTGGCGGTATTCGATCTGGCGCTCCCTCGCCCAGGAACCGTGCAGTGTCAGCATCCGGTAATCCTCTGCGTCAAGATCCAGCGCCGCTGAAAATACCTTCGTAAGATACACCGGTTCTTTGGCATGGTTCGTCACGCGTACGCTCCGCGCAATGACATCCACGTCACAAAATGCCGTGTAATACAACGTGACCGTAAGATCCAGCACCTCGTCCGCCAGCACAATCTCAAGCGTCTCACACTCTTCTTCGCTGCCGAACGTGGCCGGAAGTCCCGGAAGTCCCGGTTTTCCCGCATAGATCTTATGTTCCCTGTAAAGGGGCTGCACCGCCGTATTGCCGCTTTTGTCCGATACGGAGATCGCACTCTCCCTGTAATCGCCGACGCCATGCCCCGGATACTCCATCGGAAACGCATCCAGAAAAGAGCTCCGGTCGCGGTTGTTCTGCGAAGGAACAAACGGTGCCTCCCCGGTGCGCATCAGGGCACGGACGTCATAGTCCGTAATCTTTGCGCCGTAATACATGTGTCCCAGAAACCCTTCTTCATCCACGATACCGATCAGATAACTGGTATGTGGTGTATCCAGTTTAAAAACCCGTTCTTTTTCGTAATAATGAATTGCTCCCATGTCATCTCCCGCTTCTTATTTCAACAGATCTTCCTTCAATGCCGCAAGCTTTGCATCCGCATCCGTAAGGGAGGTTCCCTTAACGCCAAAGTAATATTTGATCTTCGGCTCTGTTCCGGACGGGCGCACACAGCACCACGCATTGTCGGAAAGTTCATAATAAAGTACGTTGGATGCCGGCAGTCCGGTCTTTGTCACCTCGCCAGTCACAAGATCCTTTCTGGTGTCCTCCTTGTAGTCGCGCACCGCCAGTACCTGATGACCTCCCAGTTCCTTCGGCGGGTTCGTGCGGTACTCACTCATCATCGACTGGATCTGTGCCGCACCGTCGATTCCCTTTAAGGTCTTCGTCTCCAATCCCTCTCTGTAATAGCCGTACTTCTCATACATATCCAGCATTGCATCCCACAGGGTCTTGCCGTGCTTCTTGCACCAGGAAGCCACCTCGCAAAGCATCATGACCGCCACGCACGCATCCTTGTCTCTCGCGTAGGTTCCTGCCAGGCAGCCGTAGCTCTCTTCCAGTCCGAATACGTAGTGATACGTATGCTGCTGCTCGAAGAACTTGATCTGCTCTCCGATATACTTAAATCCGGTCAGCACCTCGATCAGCTTCACGTTGTAGGCTGCCGCGATCGCTTTTGCCATATCGGTCGTCACGATCGTCTCCACGAGCGCCGGGTTCTCCGGCATGGTTCCCATCGCTGTCTTCTCTCTTAAGATGTACTCTGCGATCAGCATACCGGACATATTTCCGGTAAATGTCACATACCCGCCGGTCTTTGTGTCCTTGCAGTACACGCCGAGACGGTCTGCATCCGGGTCTGTCGCGAGCACGATGTCCGCATCGACTTCTTTTGCCAGCTTTAACGCAAGCTCAAATGCCTTCGGGGACTCCGGGTTCGGGTAGGATACCGTCGGGAAATTGCCGTCCGGCAGCTCCTGCTCTTTTACCACGTACACCTGCTCAAATCCAAGCTCCTTTAATACGCGGCGCACCGGAAGGTTGCCGGTTCCGTGGAGCGGTGTGTATACAATCCTGATGTCCTTCGCCATCTCCTTGATGACTTCCGGATGAATCGACTGCTTCTTCAGTTCCTCCATGTAGCGGTCGTCGATCTCTTTTCCGATGACCTTGTAAAGTCCTGTCGCAACGGCATCCTCTTTCTTCATCGTCTTCACCTGGTCGAAAGATGTCACCTTCGCCACTTCCGCCAGGATATTCTTGTCGTGCGGCGGTGTGATCTGTGCGCCGTCCTCCCAGTATACCTTGTAGCCGTTGTATTCTCTCGGGTTATGGCTCGCCGTGATTACAATTCCGGAAATGCAGCCGAGTTCACGCACGGCAAAGGAAAGCTCCGGCGTCGGACGCAGGCTGTCAAACACATACGCCTTGATGCCGTTTGCGTTCAGGCAGAGCGCCGCCTCATCCGCAAATTCAGTGGACATGATTCTGGAATCGTGGGCGATCGCCACTCCCTTCTCCTGTCCGTTCTGGGAGAGAATGTAGTTCGCCAGTCCCTGTGTCGCCTGACGCACGGTATAAATGTTCATGCGGTTCGTTCCCGCTCCGATCACGCCGCGCAGTCCGCCGGTTCCAAACTCTAACTGACGGTAAAAACGCTCCTCAATCTCCGCCGCATCGTCCCCTATTGCAGCAAGTTCTGCCTTTGTATTCTCGTCAAAATACGGGTTTGTGCACCACTCTTTGTAAGCCTCCATGTAACTCATATCTCTTTTTCTCCTTTTACTGATATTCTTCTGCCGCGCAGAAGGAAGCTTTCTTGCTCTAAATTATAAACTTTTTTAAACTGATTGTAAACTAATTTTAGTTAATCTTCCGTCACGGTTCCATCCGATGCCACAGCTGCTTCCGAAATGCCGTCCAGATAATTCAAAACCGACTCTGCCTGTCCGCCTTCGGCAGGATATGTCACGCCTCCCGCCGCATACACCGGCACGAACCGGTAGGATGCCCGCCCCGCGGCGTCGATCGTCACCTCAAGCATCGCCGACCGGTCGATACTCTGCCCGAAGATAAAATTGCCAAGACTGTAGAATACCGGCTTCCCGTCGATATAGGAGACCCCCTGCAGACAGTGGGTGTGCGATCCCACAACCACATCCGCCCCGGCGTCGATACACGCCTTCGCAATCTGTGTCTGGTTCGCCTCCGGATATGCCTGGTACTCCACGCCCCAGTGCGGATAGACCGCCACATAGTCACAGGTCTCCTTCGCTTCCTTAATGACCTCTACAAGTGCTGTGGTGTCATAGCAGCTAAACAGTCCCGGCACCGCATTTTCCACCTTCCAGTCCGCCGTCGGGACAACCCGGGATACCGCAATAAACCCGTATTTTTTCCCGTGGGCTTCAATCACCTGCACCTGCTTTGCACGCTCCGCGGAATCGCCCGCGCCGCCATATAGAATTCCGGCGCCGTCTAACGCTGCAAACGTATCCGAGAGCGCTTCCCTTCCATAATCAAGTGTGTGGTTGTTGGCGAGTGATACCACATCCACGCCCATCTCATTTAATGCCTTTACATAGCCCGGACTGCACCGGAATGTAAACTGTTTGTCCGCCATCGGCGTGCCGCGGTCCGAGAACGGGAATTCATTATTCACCATCAGAATATCCGCTGCCCGAAGCTCCTCCAGCAGTTCCGGTGCAACCACGCCCTTGATTCCGTCCGCATCATAACCCGCCTTAAACGCATTTGCAAACAGGACATCCCCGGTAAAAAGAATCGTCGTACTGCCATCCGTTTCCGCCTGACCGCCCGCTTCCGCTTCTTCGGTCACTTCCGCGGCTTCCGTTCTCTCCTCCGCCTCCGTGGTCTCCACCGCGGTCTCATTCTCCTCCCTGGCAGGCGCACGATCCGCTCCGCTATCCGCCCCCGCATGCTCCGTGTCCTCACCCGATACCACAGGTGCCGGCTCTTCGCCCGGCACCTTTACTTCCGGCGTGCTCCCTTTCGTCCGCGCCACGGCAGCAATACATCCTGCCACCATGACAATCGACAGCACATACAATAGGATTCTGCACTTTTTATTCATAAAATTCCTCCCTTATTCTTCTCTCTCATCGTCTCTAGTGTATCAGTGCTTTGTGTTTCAGGCAAGAAAAAAGACCATTCCGGCAAACTGGCATGGTCAATTTAATCGCAACTGGACATTTTTATCAATCCATCTTGTGTTATACTCTTATGCATCAACGTTGAAATACAAACTTTTATATGAATCTGACAGAAATGGAGACTTCCTATGACAAATCAAAATATCAAAAAACTGGTAACTGCTGCCCTCCTCGCCGCCATGACATGCGTGGCGACCATGATCATCAAGATCCCGACACCGACCTTCGGCTACATTCATCCGGGAGACGGCTTCGTTCTGCTGTGCGGCGTCGTGCTTGGTCCGCTTCCCGGAGCGCTCGCTGCCGGCATCGGCTCGATGTTCTCGGACATTTTCTCCGGCTACGTGACCTGGGCTCCTGCAACTTTCATTATCAAAGCGCTCACGGGCGGCATTGCCGGACTGCTCTTCCATCATTTTAAAAACACCCTGCACTCGAAAAAGGGACGCTACGCAGCGCTCGCACTCGGTGGCATCGTCGGAGAAGCCATCATGGTCATCGGCTATTTTCTCTACGAAACCGGACTTGCCGCACTCGGCAGCGGAGCCTTAAACCAGGCATCTATCGCCGCCGGCATTGCTTCCTCTGCGACCGGTATCCCGTTTAACATCGTACAGGGTGTTGTCGGCATTATTCTTAGTCTGATACTGCTTCCGGTGCTCTCTAAGATCCCGGATGTCCGTGACTGGATCGAGCGCTAGGCGACCACCTTTCCTCCGAAGATGACCTTCTTCGTGGACAGGTCATCCTTGGAGAGAAGGACACAGTCGCCGCGGTGGCCTGCGGTAATGCTTCCGCACACATCCGCCGCACCGATCGCTCTCGCCGGATTATAGGTTGCAGCGCGCACGGCTGTCTCTAACGGGATTCCCATGGAGACAGCCTTTCGCATGCAGTCCATGAGATTCGTCGCCGAGCCGGCAATCGTTCCGTCCTCTAAGGTTGCAAGATTGCCACGCACAGTAACCGGAAGTCCGCCGAGGGAATACGCACCGTCCTCCATACCGGTCGCCATCATGCTGTCGCTGATTAGGATCATACGCTCCGCTCCGAACAGGGAAAATACCACGCGAACCGCCGAAGCATCAATATGAATCCCGTCGCAGATCAGCTCCGGCATGACATGCTTCGCGTCAAACGCCGCGCCAAACACGCCCGGCGCGCGATGGGTGAACGGCGGCATTGCATTGAAAAAATGCGTCACATGATCCGCCCCCTGTGAAAATGCGCGGTATGCAGTCTCGTAATCACTGCAGGTATGTCCGACCGAGATATGTACCTGATCCGCCAGCCGGCGGATGAACTCCTTGGCACCGTCCGTCTCCGGTGCAATCGTAATCAGACGCACCAGCCCGTGTGCTGCCTCCTGCAGCCGCAGGAACATCTCTACATCCGGATTCCGGATATAAGCCGGATTCTGCGCACCCTTTTTCTCCATGGAAATAAACGGTCCTTCCAGATGAATCCCGATCAGTCTCGCCCCGGTGTCCTGCTCTGCCTCCGGTCTCTTTGTATACGCATACGCATTGGCACACACCGTCTTAAGCGTCTCCTCCGAGAGTGTCATCGATGCCGGGCAGATGCTTGTCACACCCTGGCGAAGCTCGTACGCACCGATCGCCTGCAATGCCTCCGGTGTTCCGTCCGAGAAATCATGACCTGCACATCCGTGAAAATGGATATCCACAAGCCCCGGAATCAGGTAATCTCCCCCTGCGTCCAGAATCTCTTCCCCGTCCGTGCCGGCCGCTTCACTCCCCGCAAAACAGCCGTTTTTTATCCGGACATCCCGCTCCACAAATCCGTGCTCTACCGTGTATACAAGTGCATTCTTAATTCTCATCTTAAATCCCCCATTTCCCTCTGACTTTACCTCTATAATGGTGACATGGAAAGCGCTGCCTCATCGCAGACAACCGTCACATCCGGATGCATCTGCAGGATGGATGCCGGCACTTCCGGCGTCACCGGTCCGAAGAACGCGCGTGAGACGATGTCTGCTTTGCCCTCTCCCGAGACAACCACCAGAATCTTTTTCGCCTGCATGATCGTTCTTATTCCCATAGTATATGCCTGCTTGGGCACTTCGTCAATAGAGGCAAAAAAACGTGCATTGGCCCGAATGGTACTCTCTGCCAGATCCACCAGATGTGTCTCCTTCTCGAACGCTGCACCCGGCTCATTAAATCCGATATGTCCGTTATTCCCCAGCCCCAAAAGCTGTAAATCGATTCCGCCGAGCGACTTTATGATCTGCTCATGCTTCGCGCAGGCATCCGTCGCGTCCGGGTTTGTGCCGTCCGGGACATGTGTTGCCGCCTTATCGATATTCACATGGTCAAACAGGTTCTCCTGCATAAAATAGTAGTAACTCTGCGGGTCGATGTGTGTCAGGCCGCGGTATTCGTCCAGATTGACCGTTGACACTCTGGAAAAATCAAGATCCCCCTTCTCATACCACTCGATCAGCTGACGGTATGTTCCCACCGGCGTCGATCCCGTGGCAAGACCGAGTACACAGTCCGGTTTCATAATAATCTGTGCCGAAATGATATTCGCCGCCTTTCTGCTCATATCCTGATAGTCTTTTGCTCTGATAATGTTCATCGTAATCCCCTTTTCCTTTCTCTCATGAGGCAGGAGACGCCTTCCCGTCTCCCTCCCGTTATTTACTGCAGATTTTTCTGCCTCTGTCTTGACTTTATCAGCCAATCGACGCCCTTTCAAGGGTTTGCGGGCAACTGCACAAACAGGGATAAAAAAAGGCAAGCGCAAATCACTTTTCATTTCCCATGGAAGATGATATGATACATACATCAACACCGGTCAGGAGATTTTTACATGGTTTATGCGATCATTGCCGGCGGGGTATTCCTGTCGGATCTCATCTTAAAGCGTTACATGGACAAAAAATATGCCCGCAAGGTACGCCATCCGCGGCTCGGGGGCAGGATTGTCCTGGAAAAATATTATAACGAAGGCGCGGCTTTGAATTTCATGGTGAAAAAACCAAAGCTTCTGCGCATCATCCACACCGTCATTCTTGTCGTTGTCGGGATTTTTTCCTATTTTCTGATGCGTCTTAACGGACACGCGCTGGAGAAAACGGGCGTTGCGCTCCTGCTCGGCGGCGGTCTAAACAACCTATACGACCGCTACACAAAGGGGCATGTCGTCGACTATTTTCATCTGAATTTCGGTCCGAAATGGCTGCGCGCGATCGTCTTCAACATCTCTGACTTCTGCATTTTCATCGGGGCACTGCTCGCCGTTGCCGGATCGGAGGTCTCATGACCAGAGAATCCTATGAAAAAATCACCTGCATCTTACGTGGACATCCGCGGCGCATCCGGCTGGTATGCCTGTTCAACCACACCTTGACCGGCTTTATTTTTGTGCTGTACCCGGCGTTTCTGCTGCTGCTTTTTCTTGAGGGCAGCGCTTTTTTCCTGCGGGCGCTTCTCGTTCCCGCCGTCTCCTTTGCCGCAGTCACGCTCTTCCGCCGGATCTTTAACGCCCCAAGACCTTATGAGAAGTTCGGCCTTCCGCCTGCCATAGAAAAAGATACGGCCGGGAAATCCTTTCCCAGCCGTCATGTCTTTTCCGTATTTATCATTGCCGCCACCATTTTCTATGTCCACCCTTCCGCCGGCATTCTGCTTGGACTCTTAGGGGTTGTCCTTGCCGTCCTGCGCGTGATCGGCGGCGTTCATGAGCCGCGCGACGTCATCGCAGGCGCTCTTGCAGGGATTCTGTGCGGCGTGCTCGGATACTATGTACTCTAGCCGTCCGGCACCTTACTTTCCCAGTACCTGATTCCGGTATTCATTGGCAGAGACTCCCTCCTGCTTCTTAAATACCCTTGAGAAATGTGCCAGATCTAAAAATCCCACCTGCTCGGAGATATCTCCGATGCGCAGCGACGGATTTTTTAGCAGTTCTTTCGCATGCTCGATACGAACGTGATTTAAAATATCCGAAAAGCTCTGCCCCGTGTGGCGGTTTAAAAGCTTGCTTAAGTGCCACTGGCTCACATACGTTTTCTCTGCCACCTCGCAGAGCGTCAGCTTCTTCGTATAATTCTCCTCAATGTAAGTCAGTGCATTCTTCACGATAAAGCTGCTCGATGCGCTCTCCTTGTGCGCTTCCGCCGCTTCCCCATCCTGCGGATCACGCTTCGGCTCATCCCCGGTAATTCCTTTCCGTTTTAAGTTCCCGCACATCTTGCCGATGGCTTCTTCCAGTTCGTCCATGTTGGACGGCTTGAGCAGAAAGCGCGTCACCCCGAGACGGATTGCCTCCTTCGCGTACTCGAAATCACGGTAGCCCGTCAGAACACAGACCTCGAGATCCGGGAACTGCGAGTGGATCGCAGCGATCATCGCCAGTCCGTCCATCTCCGGCATGCAGATATCCATAAACACAATATCCGGGTGAATCTCCTCGATAATCTTTTTCCCTTCCAGTCCGTCGTGCGCCGTTGCCGCGACCTTACAATTCCACTTTTCCCACGCGATGCTCCTCGATAACCCTTCCACGATGATCGGTTCGTCATCCACAATCATCACCTTATACATAGCTAATCCTCCCCTTGAGCAAATTCCGCTCTCTTTCCAAGAAGTCTAGCCTTTCACGGCACCTGCTGTCAATCCTTTAATAATATTTTTCTGTAACAGTACATACACAATCATGACCGGGATGACAATGATCGTAACAGACGCCGCCATCAGCCCAAAGTCGGTTCCATACTGGGAACTGATCTGCTCTAACAATGTGGAGATCGGATACCTGGTCGGATCACGCATCATGATTTTCTGTACAAACAGGTCGTTATAAGACCAGAGGAAACTAAAGATGGCAACCGTTGCAAGTGACGGTCTGCAAAGCGGAACAATAATTTTTCCGAATACCTTAAATACATCTGCGCCTTCCATGTAGGCGGCTTCCTCCATCTCCAGCGGAATGCTCTGCATGAAACCGGTCATAACGATCGTCGCAAAGCTTAAGTTTCCAGCAATCTGCGGCAGGATGACCGCAATGCTTTTGTTCAGAAGTCCCCATTCCACCATCATCTTGAATACCGGAATGATCGTGGAAAATACCGGAAACATCAGACTTGCCACGATGAGGCTGCGGATCAGCTCCTTGCCTTTGAAATGATATCTGGTAAGTCCGAATGCCATCAGCGACGCGAATACCATAACGCCTACCGTTACCGTGCCGGAGATCACGAAGCTGTACCTATAGGCTCTTAAGACATTTAACCGCTCAAACGCCGTCTGATAATTCATCCAGGTGAACGTCTCCGGAAGTGAGAAGGAGGAGCGGAGCACCTCCGCGGACGGTTTAAAGGAATTCAGCACCACCCACACAAACGGGAAAATGGTGAGCACCGCCCAGAAGATCAGTACGAGATAAATGACAACCGTACCGGCTCCGATTCTCCTGTGTTTTTTTCTGACTGTCGTTACACTTACTGCTGCATCCATTTAAGCCACCCCCTTCTTTTTCTCTGCTCTTGCGCGCTTTTTCGCTTCTTTGTCGTCCGCATCTGCCGTAAGAAAGCCGACTGCCTTCGACACCACAATGCCGAGCACCACGATCAGTACCGCCAGTGTAGAACCATAATCATAATTGTTCAGTCCGAAGGTCTGCTGGTACATATACGTTCCAAGGAAATGGGTCAGTCCCTGCGGCGCGCCGTTTGGCACCATGACCCACGGAAGATCAAATACTTTTAATGCTCCCGTTACCGCCAGTGTGACCGATGTAAAGAATACCGGTTTCATCATTGGCAGTGTAATATAAAATACCTGTTTAAAGCGGCTGCATCCGTCGATGGACGCCGCTTCATATATGTCGTCAGGAATATCGCTTAACCCCGTGAGTAGAATGACAAAGTAAAAACCGATGTAACTCCACAGCGTCGGGATACAGACCATGATAAATGCCAGGCTGGGGGAAAGCCAGTTGACCGGCTTTGCTCCAATGCTCTCTAAAATCTGATTCAGCATACCACCGTTATAGTTGTAGAATAATTTGAACAACAGACCAATCGCCGTTGCAGAAATCACTACCGGAAAAAAGTACACCGTACGGAATAACTGCTGAAGCTTTTTTATCTGTGAAACCATTACCGCAAGCACAAATGCGATTCCGACCTCAAAAATCACCGTGAGCACCATCATCTTCAGGGAATTGATGAGCGCCGTCCTCACATCCGGGTCTGTAAACAATTTCTTGTAATTTTCAAATCCAATAAACTTCCATTCAGTTCCCGGCATCTCGATGATTGCCGTCATATCATAAAAGCTGTTCTTAATATTCTGCACGAACGGTATGTAAAGAAAGACTAACATGAACAATAAACCCGGTACCAAAAACACCACAAGCGGCCATTTTTTCTTATATAACATCTTTCTTCCACCTTTCTATCATAAAAATAACTGTTTTTTGGGTACAAAAAACGAAGGGGCCGCTGGGCATAGCCCCTCCGTCATACTGTTTTCTGTATCTGATTTTACTGCTGCACCAATGTGAGTGCCTCGTTGATGGCATCTTCCGCCGACATAGCACCTGTAGATACCTTGACAATCTCTACCACAAGTGTCTTGTATGCATCGCCGATTCTGGAATCTGTCGGTGCCACGATCGCCGTTGCGTTGCTTGTGTACTCTGCGATAGACTGTGCAAACGGTGTTGCACCCTCTACCGGTGTTACCTCAACAGCTGCCTGGGACACAGCGCCGGTTGCTTCCCAGTATCTCTGAACGCCTGCCTGGCAGGTGTGTGCCATGACGAATTTCACTGCTGCATCTCTCTTGTCCGGATCTTCCCATGCCTTCTTTGTGATATAGAATCCGGAAGAGATACCGCCTACCAAAGAGCCCGCCTCTGCTTTCTGATCCGGAACACCCGGGAATGCGATCACAACGGTGTTGTCGGTATCCTCGATGTTTCCTGCATACCAGGAACCGTCTAACTGCATGGCAGCTTTCTTGTCGCGGAATAACTGGCCTGTGTATGCGTCATCAACGGTGTCGGTATCCTCCGGGAATGCCCCCATATCTCTTAATGTCTTAAACATCTCAAGACCCTTTACCCATCCTTCCGGCGCGCTCGTCGGAATGGAAGTATACTCATCCACGCCGGATGCATATAACATCAGGAACTCAATCCAGTAATGCGGTACGTTGTTTAACGAGCAGGCAATCGGAATGATGTCGTTCTCCTTGAACGTCTCAATCGCTGTCTCCATGGAAGCCCAGTCTGTCGGAAGTTCCAGATCGTACTGGTCGAACAGATCCTTGTTGCAGTATAAGCCTTCCCAGTATCCAGTTGTCGGAACCGCACGCTCAACACCGTCGGTGTTTGCCGCTGCCTGTAATGCGGAATCCAGTGTGTCTGCCGCATAGTCCGGATATTCTGCGCGGATGTCTTCAATTGATACCAGCTTATCCGTTGCAATGATGCTGTCTGCGGTTGCATCCGTGAAGAACTGGATGACATCCGGCTCATTGCCTACGGAGAAGTCCGCATTGACTGCTGCTTTCCATTCCTCATCGGATGTCTGTGAATTGTCTTCGATCGTTATGTAGTCATACTGCTCCATAAACTCTTTGTTGATTGCTTCGTAGGTCTCCTTATTCGGATCGGTTCCTCCGAACATCGACACAGTTCTTAATGTCACCGGATTTCCGGATGCTTCTGCAGTACCCCCGCCTGCTTCTGTTGTTCCGGCTGTCTCTGTCTTTGTGTCGGCTGCCGTGTTGTCTGTCGTTGCAGCCTCATCGGAGCCCGCCCCGCATCCTGCCAGCATGGACACTGTCATTGCGCCAGCCAGCATCATGGATAATACCTTTTTCTTCATAGTCAAAACCCTCCTTGTTTTTGTTCCTGCAAATGTTTTTCATTTGCTATACTGATATTATACGAGCAGAACTCACAAAAGGCATTAGACCCATTTGACATTATTTGTTCAATCTTGCTATGTTCTTTAACTCATTTTGCGCTTCGCTTCTCTCTTTTAACGATATTTCATCCTCATGGTCAACGTACGGTATCGTAATCGTCGAAACCGTGATGCAGGCTTCCTCCTGCTCGATCGACAGACCGTATTCGTCCCCATATACCAGGCGGATTCTGCGGTTCACGTTCTGAATCCCAATGGAGGTGTGGCGTCCGGTATTCTTCGGAAGCTTGCTCTCATCGCCCTCCAATATAGCATGGATCCGCTCCAGCTCCTCCTCCGTCATCTTTTTGCCCGTATTGCGCACTTTTAAGTAGACATTTTCATCATCGTGGTATACGTGAAGCCGGATGACGCCGTTTTTTACCGTCTCCACCCCATGCACAATCGCATTTTCCACAATCGGCTGTAAGATCAGCGGCGGCACCATCAGATAGAGCAGATCATCGTCAATCTTGCGCTCGATCGAGAGTCTCTGCCCGAACCGCATGGACATAATGTAAAAATAGGCATCAATGCACTGCAGTTCCTCCGCAAGGTGAATCTCCTTTACATTGGCGCGGTTCATCCGGTAATCAAGCACGGTTCCCAGCGATTCAATCATTTTAGACACGACCGTATCTCCCGACATCCGTGCCTGCCAGTTCATCATCTCTAACGTATTGTTCAGGAAATGCGGATTGATCTGCGCCTGAAGCGCCTGAATCTGTGCATCCTTGCGCGCAAGCTTTTCACTGTACATGGAATCAAACAGATACTTCACCTGCGCGGACATGCTGTCGAAGCTCTCCTTCATCTGCATAAATTCCTGATTGGGCATGTCTCCCTCGACCGTGATTCCCATCTCTCCCGCTTCCATCCGTCCGGAAGCGCGGAGCATCCGGTCGATCGGGTGCTGGATATTCCTGCGGATAAAATACACCACATAGCCAAACAGCGGAATCAACAGCAAAAACATCAGCGCAACAATCGTATAGAACTGGTACAGCCCGGAATAGAGTTCGCTCTTTCTGGCAAAAAGTACAATGCCGATGTGAAAATCATCCCGCCGCTCCTGATACAGATACGCGCGGTAGGTAGCGTCCTCCGCCTTTGAGAATGTGTGGTTGCTCACCCCGTCATACTTTTGCAGAAGCTGCTCTAAAAGCTGTTCCTTGTCACTCTTCTCCTCGTTTTTCACAAAGTCAACCCGCGCATCGCGGCTTCCGAAGCAGACCACCATATCATTCAAAAGACCGGTATCCACATCCTGAAACACCTTGCTGCGGTTTAACTCCACCACCAGCGTGCCGTACCGTGTATAATCCATCGTCGTGTACAGATTGCGGACGATAAAAATACGCCCATCGACCACCCGCACGCAGGCATACGCCGAATCCGAATCTATCACATCTTTGAGGTAAGGCTGTATCTCATCCACATAACTCTTTAACGAGATGCCGGTGCGCGAAGAAAAGCTCTCCGGATCTTCGGTTCCGTAACAGTAGTAGGCATACATATTAAAACGCTCGTCCAGATAGAACTTTCCGCGCAGGCTGGTATAGACATCCTGAAGATAGTCGTTTCTGGAATAGTCTCCCCGGAGGTATTTTTTCCAGGCATTCTCCCAGGTCTTCTCATAGGAAGGTCTCTGGCAGAGCGTGATGGCATCCTCAATGCGGATCGATGCAAAGGAAGCCATATTCTCTAACTGATCCTCCATCAGACCTTCCGTCTTCCCAATGATTCCCTTCCGGTAGGAGCTGGTGGTATATGCAAAAAATACCGCGATCGGGACACCCCAGCACAGGATGACAAATACTATAATTTTCTTCTTCAATGACGACAGTCGTCTCTTTTTCTCCATAAAAATCTCCATTCCTGCATGCGAAAAAATGTATTTTCACACGGCTGCCTCCCCGTTTTCTCTCTCCATTATAGCAGAACACCGCCGCGCGGACTAGACAGCATATACCCTGTCTTTGCCACGTTTTGACACTCCGCCGGAGATGTCCGCAAGCTGCAGACAATTTTAGGACTTTCGTGTGCCTCTTATCGAATTGCTGAACAAAACATAACCGCGCGAAGCCGATGTCTGAATTGCCATCTGCCATGTTTTCAATAGCAGATGGCAACGAGTTTCGGTTCGCGCGGTTTTATATTGTCTGTGAAGCAATTCGATTAGAGGCGCTAGAAAGTCCGCTCATTGTCTGCGCTTGTCGGACATTCCCGGCGGATTGTCAAAACGCGGCAAGACACGGAATGGAATGCGAAATGCGGCGTTTTTCTACTCTACAGGTCAAGGAACTTCTCATATCTGGTACAGATGTCTGCCGCCTCGGCTGCATCCGGCATCTCGCAGAAAATGCGCAGCAGCGGCTCCGTGCCTGAGAAGCGGGCGATGACCCAGCCTCCATTTTTGAAGTAGACCTTGCTGCCATCCAGATAGGAGACATGGTCAATCTCTTCCGGCAAATCCGGCAGCTGCTTCTGCTCCATTAAAACTTCCTGCATCTTAAGCTTTTTCTCCAGTGTGAACTTATAATCACGCTCTTCCATATGGATCTCCCCACATTCTGCGTGAATATCATCCATGATCTGCGAAAGCTTTTTCCCGGTCACTGCCAGCATCTCGATCAGAAGCGCCGCCGCATAGATGCCGTCTTTTCCGTTGATGTGCCCGTGTACGGTCAGACCGCCGGAAGACTCGCCTCCGATGATGGCTCCTGTCTCCTGCATCTTAGCGGAGACATACTTAAAACCAACCGGCACTTCATAGCATTTTTCTCCGAACTGCTCTGCCACTTTATCCAGCATATGGGTGGTCGCTATATTGCGCACCACAGGTCCATGCCAGCCCTTAAACTTTACAAGATAGTAATACAGCAGCACCAGAATATCGTTCGGATGCAGGAAATTGCCCTTGTCGTCGATCACGCCGATACGGTCCGCATCTCCGTCTGTAGCGATACCGATGTCACACTGTTTTTCCACCACATAATTCTGCAGTGAGTGGAGCGTTGCAGCGGAAGGCGCCGGAAGTTTTCCGCCGAACAGTGTATCATGTCTGTCATGAATTGTCGCCACCTCGCAGCGGGCAGTTAAAAGAATCGTCTTTAACGATGTCTCACTCACGCCGTACATCGGATCCAGTGCCACCTTAAGATCAGCGTCGCGGATAGCTTTCATATCCACCGATGCAATGATATTGTCTATGTACTCATTGAGCGGATAGATCTCCTCGATATAGCCCGCCGCTTTTCCATCCTCATATGCAACCGCGCAGACGCCGTCCGATGCGATGTCGGCAATGTAGTCCTCCAGATCCTTCGTCTGGATCTCGTCGGCATCACGGCCGCCCGCAGTAAACACCTTGATTCCGTTATAGATTGCCGGGTTATGGCTTGCGGTAATCATCATTCCGTACGGAAAATCATGCTTCATCACGTAGAACATGACAAGCGGTGTCGGCGATGATTTGTTGATCAGGTATGCCTTGATCTGTGCCGCTGCAAATACCTCTGCCGCCCACTGCATGGCTTCTTTGGAGAGAAATCTGCGGTCATATCCCATAACGATGCCCTGTTCGGTCACACCCTCGCTCTTCATTTTGTTGACCAGGCCCTGCGCCAGAAGCTGTATATTTGCCTTTGTAAAATCGTCTCCAATCACGGCTCTCCAGCCGCCGGTTCCAAATTTGATCATATCAATGTCCCCTTTCTTTTCCTGTGCTATCCCATCACAACTCTGACGTCATGTCTGCTTCCCTGTGCCATCACTGGGATACGTTCGACCTTCTCTCCGTCCAGATACAATTCCTGCACGCCCTTCATCACGCCGTCCGGGTTTTCCACGTGAATATCATACTCTGCCCCGCGCCAGCGTCTGACGGCGGAAAATTCCTTCCAGTCTGCCGGGATACACGGATCAATGGTCAGGTGTTCAAAATCCGGCCGGATGCCAAGCATATATCTGGTTGCGGAAAAATAAGCCCAGCCGCCGCTTCCGGTCATAAACGGATGACGTGCCCGTCCGAATGCTGTGTGGTCTCTTCCGACCACAAACTGGCAGTACGAATACGGTTCTGACTGCCGGATCTCAATCATATTGTTCTGATAATACGGGCACAGTGCGTTGTAGAACTTCATTGCACGGTCGCCGCGTCCCAGCACGCACTCCGCAGCCCATGCCCACGGATTCGGATGGGAGAAAATGGAGCCGTTCTCCTTCAATCCCGGATAAACGCGCGTCACAAATCCGATATCGTCATCCGGCACGGTGTACGATGGAGCATTGAGCAGAATTCCATACGGCGTAAACAGATACTTATCCACGGAATCCATCGCACGTTTTCCTTTTTCCACATCGGCTGCACCGGAAAGCACTGCCCATGCATTGGACTCCAGATGTACCTTTCCTTCCGCATCCTCCGATGTTCCGATCTTCTTTCCGTTCTTTGTGATACCGCGGATGAACCATTCCTTATCCCACAGTTCCCTGTTACAGACATTTCCTACCCGCTCGCGCATCGCCTGATATTTTTCCACATCCTCCGTGCGTCCGAGATATTCTGCCAGCTGCAGGAAGTGGCAGATCGCCCAGTAATGCAGGAAGGACACCATCGCGCTCTCTCCGCCGCCTAAGTTCAGACAATCGTTCCAGTCTGCGCGGAGTCCCTTGCAGATTCCGGTTGCGCCGACCTGTTCCGCGGAAAAATCCAAAATCCGCTTCATATGTTCATATACCGTTCCCTCGCCTCCGTCGGCATAGGTCACGGTCTCATCTGCAAATCCAGTCTCTCCCGTCTCCTTGATATATTCGATAATGGATGGCACCAGCCAGAGCGCATCATCCGAGCAGGCATCCTCCAGCCCGTGCACAATGTCCTTCGCGTTCACTGTCGGGATGACCGTCGGAGACTTAAACGGCTTTTTCTTTTCCTTTTTTGCATCCGGGTCAAACCATTCCGGCGAGAACAGATGCAGTCCGTAGCCTTTGGTCGTGAGTCCGCGCAGCAGTTCCACGATACGCTGTCTGCATTTCTCCGGATTGGAGTGCGGTATCGTCATTGCATCCTGTGCCGTATCCCGGTACCCCAGACCCGTGCGGCCACCTACCTCGATAAACGATGCAAAACGCGAAAACATGATATTTACTTCCGCCTGATAGAGGTTCCAGGTATTGATGAGCGTATTCATTCCCTCATTCGGCGTCCTGATCTGCAGCTGTGCAAATTTGTTTTCCCAATACTCCCTTAACTGTGCATACGCCGCATCCACATTTGCCATGTCGGAATATTTTTCCCGGATCTTTTTTCCCGCTTCGCGGTTGCCCTCTCCGAGCATGAAGATCAGCCGTACTTCCTCTCCCGGTGCCAGCACAAGATCCTTCTGTAGGCTTCCGCAGTGATTGTTCCCAAGCTCGTGGGAACCACTGCATGTTCCGCGTTCCACCGCAATCGGGTTGTCTTCCGTCCGGTATGCTCCCAGAAAGCTGTCACGCAGACAGTCAAATCCGTCCGGCGTCACATTCGACGTGAAATACTGATAGCCGAATTCCTCATAGAACAGATCATACTCGATGATATTCTCATCGTAGGATGATCCTGCACAGTAGAGGCTCATCTGGAAATTCTGGTTGTCAATCATAATGTGATGGAACGAGAACTCACAATACGAAAATACCGATAGTCTTCTCTCTTTGTCCGTGGTGTTCTTAAGGCGCACATCCCACAGTTCCACCGCATCGTCCATCGGAACCATGAGTGTCTGGCTCGCCTTGATTCCCTTGTAATCGCACTCATAGGTTGTGTAGCTCATGCCGTGTCTGCAGGTGTATTTTGCCTGATCCAGCGGTTTGCCCACCGGCTGCCAGGAAATGCTCCAGTAGTCTCCGTCCTTTGCATCCCTCAGATACACATAATGTCCCGGTCGGTCCATCGGCACCGCATTTCCGCGAAAACGCGTCACCCGGTGATACTCCGGAGACTGATAGAACATGTAACCGCCCGCCGTATGATTGACCACGACGCACAAATCCTTCACGCCGAGATAATTTGTCCACGATACCGGCAGGTCGACGCGGTCAATGACATATTCCCTTTTCTCATTGTCAAAATGTCCGTACTGCATAAAAAATCCCCCTGTCTTACCTTCCTATTTTCATTCCTTCTGAAAATATTATAGTAAGACAGAGGGCGAAATTGTATTGCCACGCATGGCATAATTTGCATATTTCTGTCATTCTAAAACATAGTCTAACCGAGTGCCTTTTCCAGCTCCTCAATCACGATCCGGAGTGCCTTGATCCTGGCGTACTTCTTATCCACAGACTCGAGGATATGCCACGGCGCATAGGTCGTGCTCGTCTTTGTGATCATCTCATTGACTGCCGTCTCATACTGATCCCATTTTTCCCGGTTCCTCCAGTCCTCCTCCGTGATCTTCCACTGCTTTTCCGGCGTGTTCTGCCGCTCGTTAAAGCGCTCCAGCTGCGTATCCTTGTCGATCTGCACCCAGAACTTGATGATGACGGCTCCCCAGTCATGCAGCTCCTTCTCAAATTCATTGATCTCGTTGTACGCGCGCATCCAGTCGTTTTCCGTGCAGAATCCCTCCAGCCGCTCGACCATCACACGTCCGTACCACGAACGGTCAAAAATTGCGATGTGACCGGTCTTTGGCAGTCTCGTCCAGAAGCGCCACAGATAATGCCTTGCCTTCTCATGCGGCTCCGGGCTTGCAATCGGATGCACTTCATACCCCCTCGGATCGAGCGCACTGGTGATCCGCTTGATGTTGCCTCCCTTTCCGGCAGCATCCCATCCCTCATAGGCGATGATGACCGGAACCTTCTTGCGGTACAGGCGGTTGTGCAGCTCGCCAAGCCGCTGTTTTAAATGCTTTAACTCCTTGCGGTACGTCTCCTCATCGAGCGTCTTATCGAGCGGTATCTCCGAGAGAAGCGGCATGCGCTCTAACGGGAATACATTCTGCAGAAGCGGAACCGCCATATCACGGTTGTCAAGCGCAATGTCAATTCCCTGCGTCAGCGTCTCAAGCACCTGCAATTCCGTCCACTTCTTCGACTTTGCATCCACAATATACCACGGTGCGGACGGCATATTCGTGCTCTTCAAATAGGAAGAAAACGCATCCATGCACTTCTCGTAGTGACTGTTCTGCCACAGATCCTTTTTCCCCACACGCCAGACGGTGTCTTTTTCATCTGTGAGGCGCTCCATCCGTCTGGTCTGCTCCTTCTTGGAGATATGCAGGAAAAACTTCATCACGAGGTAGCCGTTATCCGTCAGCTGACGTTCAAAACGCCGCACGCTCTCGATGCGCTTTGCATATTTTTCCTCGGAAAGCTCCCCGTGAAGGCGCTCTTCCACCACCTCATCCATCCAGCCGGAATCTAAAAATACAAACTTTCCCGCCTCCGGAATCCGGGTAAAATGGCGGTATAAAAACGGCTTGCGCTCTTCCTCCCCGGTCTTTCTCTCCATGGACTCCACCTTAAAATGGCGCGGGTCAATATTCTCAATGATCTGCCCGATACAGTAACCCTTTCCCGCCGTTCCCCAGCCTTCCAACAGCACCAGCACCGGCACCTTCTGCTCCTTGATGAGGAGCTGCTGGGCGGCAAGCTTCTCCCTGGCTGCCGCAAGGCGCGTCTTTAATTCCTCTTCCCCGGGTCTTACCGGCTCTTTCCATTCTTTCAGCATAAAAACCTCCGTTCCGCAGACGCAATGCGTCGCATTTTCTTTCTCCTATAACAGCGGTGCAAACAACCGCAGAATACACTGTATGATGCGAAGCCCCATACTCCGCTTTCCCTTATACTGTTCCGTCACCTCGCGCGACACCTCAAATATCTGCTCAAAATCCTCTCCGATGGCACCGAGCGCCCCGCAGCCATGCAGCAGCACGCCGTTTTCAAAATGATGGTACAGGCTTCTATAGTCAAAATTGATCGTTCCGACCGTCGCCGTCTCCCCGTCGCAGAGTGTCTGCTTCTGGTGGATAAATCCCGGCGTGTACTCATAGATGCGCACGCCGCGCCGCACCAGAGGCGCATAGTAGGAGCGCGTCGTCTGATACACCAGCTTCTTATCCGGAATCCCCGGCGTCACAATCCGCACATCCACACCCCGCTCGGCAGCCAGGCACAGTTCCCTCGTCATATCATCGCTGATAATCAGATACGGCGTTGCCGCATAGAAGAAATGTTTCGCACTCTTGATGAGGTTTAAATAGACATCCTCCGCAAAATAGCCGTCCGTCAGGGGGCCGTCCGCATACGGCTGCACAAAACCGGTGTCTGCCGCGCGGTAATCCAGCTGTGGAAAATACGTCTGAAACTCATGATCCGCCTCCGCCGTGGCATTCCACATCTGGAGAAATGTCACAGTCAGGCTTGCCACCGCATCTCCCGCAAGACGGATTCCGGTATCCTTCCAGGTTCCGTACGGGTGCGTGATATTAAAATATTCATCCGCAAGATTGTAGCCGCCCGTGTAGCCGATCTTTCCATCCACCACCGTAATCTTTCTGTGATCGCGGTTGTTCATGAAAATGTTTAGGATCGGAAGCACCGGATTGAATACCCGGCACTCTACGCCGATGGCTTCCATGCGCTTGATAAAGCCCGGATCGATAAAGCCGATACTGCCGACGTCATCGTAAAACAGGCGTACCTCCACCCCGTGTGCCGCGCGCTCGGCGAGGACATCCCTAATCCTGCCGAACGCCTCCGCTTCCTCGATCGCGTGATATTCCATAAAGATAAAATGTTCTGCTGACGCGAGATCATGCAGCTGCGCCGCAAGTCCCTCCGCCGCATCCGGGTAAAATGTCACATCCGTATTCCGGTACACCGGATAATGCCCGAACCGATTGATATAGCGGCACTGGTTCGCCACCGCAAAATCCTGCTCCTCCAGCTGCCCAAGCACGACCTCATCCTGTGGAATCTGTTCAAACAGCACCGGTTCAATCGTCTCAAAGCGTCTACGCATCGCCTTTGCCACCACATTCTTGTGTCCGAACACCAGATATATGCAGAGCCCCAGCACCGGAAACGCCAGAATCAGAATAATCCAGGGCATTTTAAACGCAGCGTTCTCGTGCTTGGCGTAAATGCTTAACGCCACAAGAAATGCTCCTACACTAAAGCATAAACTGATTGCCGTAGAATATGCATTCAACCGCAAAAACAGCAGCAAAATCCACAAAACCTGCAAAAGCAGGGATAATCCTACAAACACAAGTCTTCCCACACTGTTTTTCACATTGGACTTCTGTTCCGTCCGCATCTTCTGTCTCTTCATTCCGCATCCTCTCCTTATCATATCAAAAAAGCTTTCATCTGCAAACCCGGATGAAAGCTCTTTTTTATTCTTATATTGATTTTCTTTTGTAACGCCATCCTAAGCCTCTGCAGACAGCTGTAATCTCGCCGTAATCTCCCGCACTTCTTTCATAATCGCGGCATACATTTCATACTCAAGTCCAACCGGCGACATATGCGGACATTCCTGCTTCATCCGATAGGCCTGTCTTAACAGGCTGCGTTTGTTCTCCTCAAGCTCCCAGATCTGCTCTCTGCTCATAACTTCTCCACTTTCCGCACACCGGCGTCCCCCGCCTTCTTCTGTGCTATGCTCTTCTTGGTGTATATATCTTGTACACACACCTCTACCATCATAGCATATATAGTGGAAAATGCATCAGGAAGTTGTTCGGCATTTTTACCAAATTTTGTGACCGGATTTGAGGACTTTGCCTATTTACAAAACGGCTTTTATCTATTTCTCACAACTGCATCAGCATTTCAAGAGCCTGCTTTTTCATGATACAAATTCCCTGCTCTCTGATATGTGCAATGTGCCCCTGGTCGGAGTAATGCGCATCGTCATACTCGATCGTTCCGAACGCAAATGGACGCATCTCCTCCTTGGCAAATCCCGTAAAATCCAGAATCAGATAGTACGCGCCGTCCATCTTGTAGAGACTGCTCTTTGGAATCTTCCCGCGAAAAGCAAGCAGGCTCATCCTGCGCATATTCTCAAAGGAAGAAAAGCGCAGTGCACAGATCATCGGGTCGGTGCGCTTATGCGTTCCCGCAGCGGCTGCCGTATCCGCTGTATCTGCTGCGGCCTGTGCGTTCCCCTCCTCTGCCTTGGCCTGTTTCCCTAATGCAGCGTCCGGATCCAGCTGGCTGATCATATGACTGACCGTATTCACCAGATCCCTCAGTGACACCTCTTTGTCTGCGCCAAAAGTGATCGCCATACTATGATCCTGCAAAAGCTCCGCCTTCACCATCGGAGAGATGCCCTCCATCTGAATATGTTCCTGTTCCTCGACGAGTTCTAAGACAGTATGCATGAATTCCTGCGTGATCTCGCTGTTCGCAATGATCTCATCAATATCGTATCCGAGACTCTCGATCTCCTGTTCCGTCAGTGCACAGCGGATTTTGTTATCACCGATATGTTCTATTTCCATAAATGATCAATCCCATCTATTGTAAAATGTTGTTTTTAAGTGATACCATTATCCTATTTTTTGCACTATTTGTAAAGTGGCAATCCTTAGAATACCTTTTTTTGCATAATGCGGATACTGCCCGCAAAGGATACCGCCAATGTGGCCAGGGAAACCAGAAACACTACCGCAGTCACGGCCGCAGGATTTAACTGCGCAGACCACCTCAGCCCTCCCGCAAAATTCTCCGGCAGAAGCTTCCTTGCTGCAATTGCGGCCCCAAGCACCGCAAACCCCAGAATCATGGTTGCTGTCCTGCTTTTTTCCATACCGTATTTCAGGCTGACCGGAAGCATGACTGCCAGAAAAATTGTCATCTCTAATAAAATAAGGAACATGGGCATCAGCCATTCTAAAAGAGACACCACATCTCCCCGGATATAATCTGCCACAAAACCGGCCGCTGCGGAAACTGCCCAGAAACCACCGCCGCAAAGCATCATAAATACATATTTTTCCAGCACATAATCTTTTCTGGTCACCGGAAGCGTGAACAGAAACAGATAGCCGTGATCAAATTCGTCATACGAGATCGTGTTTACTGTAAAAAGCATGCCGAACATGGTACAATATCCCACAATGATCTGCGCTGGCTGACCGCTGCAAAGAAAAATGAGCGCAATCAGAATGATAATCGTAAAATACCGCTTCTGCCCTGCCAGAATCCGAAAATCCTTCGTCAATAATCCTTTTATAGCTTCTCCCCCCTCGCTGTCAAAATCAGAATATCATCAATGCTGCCTTTTTCCATCACAAGATCCGGGTAATTTTCCTGATAATACCGGCGCTCGTTCGTCAGCAGGCGATAACCGTACGCTTCCCGCATTCCGGCAAGCAGATATCTACGGTCCAGCGCCTGATACTGCCGCTCATCCACTTTTAAGATACCATATGAATCCAGAAGAACATCCGTCTCCCCGTGAAGCACAATCCTACCCCGGTCAATCATATAGATATCATCGCAGAACTTTTCCAGATCGCTGGAGATGTGGGAGGATATCAGCACAGATCTCGGTGCTCCGCCGGTTCCCTCCGAATCCAGATATTCCTGCAGTTCTTCAAGCATCGCCTCTCGGGACATCACATCGAGTCCCAGCGTCGGTTCGTCCAGAATCAGCAGGTCAGCGTCATGTGACATCGCAATCAGCAATTTCAGCTTTGCCTGCATCCCGGTAGAAAAATCTTTGATTTTTTTGTTCGCCGGAAGTTCATACCGCTGACATTTTTCCAGGAACCTGGCCTCATCAAATCTGGTATACAGATTCCGCAGAATGGCGGTGACATCCCGGACGGTAAGGAACTGGCTGAAGCCCGAATCCGCAAGGGATACCCCGATCCGCTCCCGGTCTTTTGCAGTCAGTTCTGTATATGGTTTTCCGAAGATCCTTATCTCACCCGTCTCCGGCGGCACCAGCCCCAGCAGAATCTGAAATGTCGTCGTTTTTCCCGCTCCGTTCGCCCCGACAAATCCGGTTGCCATCCCGGGCTGCACTTCCATGGAGCAGTCCAGTTGAAACGACCCGTATGCCTTTGTTACTTTATTCAGTTGCACCATCCCATCATTCATATGATTCTCCATTCCTGTGATTGCACTCCTATGCTTCCAAAAACAATTCCAGAACCGCCCGCAGTTCTTCGTCGCTCATGCCATACGCCCGCGCCTTCGCCACCAGCTGTTCCATCCGCTGCTCGATCTCTCTTTTCTGTTCTTCCGCAAGCAGTGACGGATTCACCCCGAGCACAAAGCTGCCCTTGCCATGCACCGTTGCGATCAGCTGCTCCTCCTCCAGGGCATCATATGCCTTTTTTACGGTGAGAGCGCTCACCTTAAGATCCTTTGCAAGCATTCTCACACTGTCAAGTGGCGCTCCCTCCCGCAGGGTTCCCTGCAGGATCTGTTTTTTTATCTGCTCTACGATCTGCTCATAGATCGGCTGCATCGATGTGTGATCCACAATTATCTTCATTTTCTTTGTATTCTCCTCCACCTCTGCGCAGTATGTAGGTTTTCCTTCGACAAACAGTATATAACAGTATAGAACTGTTGTCAACTGTTATATACTGTTTATTACAAAACAATGGTTGCTTTTATATAAAAAATCCCGGTCTTAAGACAGAACTGTCATTCTCTGTCCGCGAACCGGGATTTCCTCTCTCATCGTTCCTTTTTATCTCTTGTTCCTTTTTATCTCTTTATAGGGTTATCAGTCAATTCTGATATTTCTCACATCAAAAGCTTATTGTTTCTTAATTGCATCCGTCTCATTCGTCCAGTGCAAGAAATGCATCTTTTATTGCAGACACGTCCTCGTCGAAGCCCATAACATATAAAATCACATCCCCGATGCTCTCCACCGCAACGCTCTCCGCTTCCACGCAGATCCATTTTGCAGGATTGGCATTGTCCAAAAGCGTCTGTTTTGCCTTCGGCACATCGGTTCCGTCCGGCACGCGCAGCACAACACACTGATACGCCACCGATGTCATCATCGGCGCAGAATACGCAGAATCGGTATAAGTGATCTCATCTGTCCCCAGCACATACTCTTCCATATCCGCGTCGATCGTCGTCATCTCATAATCCTGCATGGCGTCCCGCATCGATGCATCCAGATCGGCCGTTTCGTAAACTTTGTTTAAAATGTCAATACAGCTTCCGCTCAGTGCCTCCGCTTCCTCAGAAGCGGTCGTCTTCCCGCAGGCGGCAAAAGAAAACAACATCACAAACATCATTCCCACCGCAGCCACGCGCTTCCCGTATCCTGCCCTGCCGTCCGTTTTACGGTTCTTTCCGGTTCTTTTTCCCATATTCTCTCTGTGATCTCCTTTTTCATTCAAGTTTTCTACTTTATATAGAGTAAAACAGGCTTTTGGAGATAGTCTGTCCAAAAGCCTGTGTCTTTATTGCTGTCGCTTTACGCTATTTTTCTTCCGGCATCTGAATGCGGATATGAACGTCGTCCAGCTGCTTCTGATCTACCGTTGCCGGTGCTCCCATCATGATATCCATCGCGTTCTTATTCATCGGGAACGGGATGATCTCACGAATGCTCTCCTCGCCGCAGATCAGCATAATCATACGGTCAACACCCGGAGCGATTCCTGCGTGTGGCGGTGCTCCGTAGCAGAATGCATTGTACATGGCAGGGAATTTTGCCTTCACATCCTCCTCGCCGAGACCAACCAGTTCAAATGCCTTGATCATGATCTCCGGGTCATGGTTACGAACCGCACCGGAGGAAAGCTCTACGCCGTTGCACACCAGATCGTACTGGTAAGCAAGAATGGAAAGCGGCTCCTCGTTGCAGAGTGCGTTCATACCGCCCTGCGGCATGGAAAACGGGTTGTGACAGAACTCCAGTTCTCCGGACTCCTCGCCGATCTCATACATCGGGAAATCTACGATCCAGCAGAATTCGTAGCAATCCTTTTTCATGTGCTTCTCGCTCGCAGCGCCAAGCAGTCTGCGGAGTACGCCTGCGGTCTTCTGCGCTGCCAGCTTCTTGCCGGCGGTCAGACCGATAAAATCACCCGGCTTTAATCCAAGTGCCTCAATCACTTTTTCCTTGCGCTCCTGTAAGAACTTGGAGATTCCTCCCACAAATTCGCCGTTCTCATCCAGCTTGAACCAGTAAGCCTTGTTGGCTGTCTGCACTTCCACCTCGGCACAGATTCCGTCGATCACTTTTCTGGTCGCAGTAAATCCGTCCACGACAACCGCTTTTACGGTCTGTCCCTCGAACGGACCGAATCCGCAGTCTGCCATGACGTCCGTCGCATCCTGCAATACCAGATCAATGCGGAGATCCGGCTTGTCGGTGCCGTACTTGTCCATGGACTCCAGATATGGAATACGCACAAACGGAGCCTTGGAAGCAGTCTTGTATACACCATACTTTTCAAATACCGGCGGCAGTACCTCCTCGACAACGGAGAACACATCCTCCTGGGAAGCAAATGCCATCTCCATATCGAGCTGATAGAACTCTCCCGGAGAACGGTCTGCTCTTGCGTCCTCATCACGGAAACACGGTGCAATCTGGAAATAGCGGTCGAATCCGGACGCCATTAAAATCTGCTTGAACTGCTGCGGTGCCTGCGGCAGTGCATAGAACTTGCCCGGATGATTTCTGGCCGGTACCAGATAATCTCTCGCGCCTTCCGGGGAAGAGCAGGTCAGAATCGGAGTCGTGATCTCTAAAAATCCCAGCTCGTTCATCTTATTGCGGAGCTCTGCCACGATGCGGCTTCTGAGCACGATCTTGCTCTTGACCGACGGATTTCTCAGATCCAGATAGCGATATTTTAATCTGGTGTTCTCATCCGCCTCTCTGGACTGGTTAATCTCAAACGGAAGTGCATTGTAGATACACTTTCCAAGGATCTCGATCCCTTCCGGCACGACTTCAATCTCTCCGGTCGGAAGCTCTGTATTCTTATTGGAGCGCTCTCTGACGGTTCCTGTTACGGAAATGGTGGACTCCTTGTTCACTCCGTCCAGCTTCTCCATCATCTCTTCTGTCTCAACGACAATCTGGGTCGTTCCATAGAAATCTCTTAAAATAAGAAATCCCAGGTTCTTGCTGACCTTGCGGAGATTCTCGTACCATCCGACAAGCGTTACTTTCTCTCCCGCATTGGAAAGACGCAGCTCATTACAGTTATGTGTTCTCGACTGTGTCATTTTCTTAACTCCCTTGTATCAATCTAAAAATATTCTTCAAATCTGTCCGGGCAGCAGCCTGTCCGGCGCTTTTTTTATCTTACACCATGAAACGCGATTTTTCAACGGTTTTATCCGTTCTAAATAATTCTGACAAACACTCCGATAAGCACGAACACAAGGATCGTCAATCCAAATCCACGCAGCGTTATCTTTGTTCTCCGTAACGGATCTTTCAGTGCCTCCTCCAGACAAATCCTCTCAAGTTCATCCAGCACACGCCATAATTCCGTATAATCACGACTGTTAAACTCATATTTTATGTCTTCCACGCGTTTGCCTATGTAGCGGCATGCTTCCTCCGACCACTCCTGTGCCCTCACATGTTCACCAATTTGTCTCCAGAACTCTGGTTCTTTGTACAGGGTAATCGCCAACTCCGATTGCAGGAACTCTTCCCAGCGTTTCTTCTGGGTTCCTTCCCCCTGCAATGTGAGACCTCGCAGCCGCTCCGGCAGCTCCTCTGTCAGCATTTTCCTGCTTCTCTCCTGTCCGGCACGAATGCGTGCAAAATACTCCTGCCATTGTGCTTCTGTCTCATCGGTTTCAGACTGTCCGTACTCCTTCTCCAGCGCCGCGTCCCGCTCTCTTATACCTTCCCGTGCCACCGGTTTTACCGGACTTGGAACCGTCCTGCTTCCGTTCAGGTCACTTTCTTTCTCTTGTCTTTTCGCGTATTGAATGGCGCGCTGGTAAGCATCGTGAAGCACTGCCCACTCCTCTGGCTTTTCCTCCCTGTGACAACTCTTTACTCTGGCAGCATACACTTTTTTGATCTGTTTTTGATCTGTAGTCTGGGAAATTCCCAGTATCTCCCATATTGTCATATTCTTCTAGCTGGTCAGATGTCCGCCCCTCCACAATTCATATTCCTGTTCCTCTTTGCGGTAATCCACCTGATCCTGCGCATCGACCGCCTGCTTACTACTCTCATACCACCGGGAAAAACCGTCTGCTGTTCCCTCAAATGCCGCCTCCTGCAGACACTGCTCCTCCACATAGTCCAGAAACAGATTCAGCTGTTTTCTGCCCTTGTTGATGGAGAGGACGTCCTGTCTTCCCAGATAATAGTTAAAATACTGTACACGACTGTCAATCTGTTCCCGGATATATCCCGTTGTCTCACGATGCAGCTTTTCAGCACGCGCAAGCACCAGCCGGTTTTCCTCAAGATCTCTCGGATGAATCTTCAGTTTATTCAACTGCTCCAGTCTTTTTTTCAGTTCCTTTTCTGATAATTTGATTTTATCATTCCGGATCACGAGCTGTTTTTCTTGTCCTGTCGATACGACGTGCACATCTACCACCAGAATTCCATTGATATCGTAAGTATAACGCACCCGCACCTTCTCTTTTCCTTCCGGTCCGACAGGAACCGGAACCGTGATGCTTCCCAACAGCAGATTGTCCTCCGCGTACATTGCTTCCCCCTGGTATACCTTGAACCTCATTTTGGTCTGCCTGTCATGTGCCGTCGTCATAATAGTCTCCCTGCTGACCGGGAGCGCCATGTTCCTCTCAATCAGCACATCACAGAGATCACGGTTCGGATCTGCTTCGTTGTATTGGGACACGCTGAGAGAAAACGGACAGATATCCGTAAGAAGCATATCGCGAATATCCGCATTGCGTTCCTTGATGCCTGCATACACTCCTGCGCCGAGCGCAATCATATAATCCGGGCTGACAACCGCAATATCCATGCGCTGCAACAGATAATTCAAATACTTTTGCACCACCGGCATTTTACAGGACCCTCCAACAAGCACTACCGCATCTACTTCTCTGGCACTCTTCTGCCCGTCCGACAACACACGCCGGATCGGTTGTGCCATCCGTTCAAACAGCGGCTCCGCCTGCAGGATCAGCTCCTTTCTGGAGACCTCCATCCGATATTCTCTCCCAGCAAGTGTCACACACATCTGTGCAGTCTCCTGACCGGTCAGTTCAAACTTACAGTTTTCCGCACGTTCCAACACAATTGCCGCATCCTCAGCCAAGAAGCGGTTTTCAGAAAGTCCGCACGACTTCCAGAACATATCTGCAATCAACCGGTCAAAATCACTGCCGCCGAGATGATTGTCTCCGCTGACCGCCAGAATCTCCACAATGTTATCAAAACACTCTACTAATGACACATCGAGCGTTCCCCCTCCAAAATCAAACACCAGCATGACGGCATCCTCCATCTGGCTTCGGCACTGATAATATAACGATGCAGCCGAAGGTTCATTGATGATGCGCTCCACATGAAATCCTGCCAGTTCCCCCGCATTTTTTGTTGCATTTCTTGCAAGGTCGTTAAAATATGCCGGTACACTGATGACCGCTTCCGTAATCTCCTCCCCCAGATAATGCTCCGCGTCTTCCTTTAATCTTTTTAACACAAGCGCGGAAAGTTCCTCCGGACGGTATTTTTTTCCGGCGAGCGAATATATCTTTTCCGTTCCCATAAATCGTTTAAAAACGCTTACTGTATCCTCCGGGTGTGTAACCAGACGCTCCTTTGCAATTTTTCCCACGTACACCGTGCCATCTTTGCCTATACTAACTACGCTAGGCGTCAGATAGTCTCCAAACGCATTCGGAATCAGATGACTCTCTCCATTTTCCCACACTGCCGCCGCACTGTTTGTCGTTCCAAGATCAATACCGATAATTCTTCCCATATGCCCTCCATCTGCAAGCTGTTTCTCTTTTTTTACTTTATACCGTTCGTAATCTCCTTTAAGAAACGTGCACATCCACGCGAAGCTTTTTTATGTAATAGAAACGAAGTTTCCCATTATGTAAAAAACGCCATAGATCATCCTATGGCGTTCTCTGTCAGATCATTTCCGGATCAGTCTTTGTAAAACTCGACAATGTCCTTGTAGCCCTCGGCTGTCAGCTTCTCTTTCTGGAACTTCTTGTTCTTGTTCATGCGCACGACAAGCACCTGCTTCCCAGCAACACGCTCCTCCTGTGCCCTGGCGATCACTTTCGATACCTGCTCCGAGGTACAGCCTTTTTCAATGAGGTATGCCACCTTCGGGCGCTGCATCGGCACGGTGAAACCGCTCTCCATCAGAAGAAGAATGATGCGCTCAAAGCCGATGGAGAATCCGCACGCTGGAACGTCATTTCCGGTGAACTTGCCGACCATCTTGTCGTAACGTCCGCCGCCGCCGCACGCTGCTCCCAGCTCCGGCATTGCGATCTCAAAAATCGTTCCTGTATAATAGCTCATTCCGCGCACAAGCGTCGGATCAAATACCATCTTAAAGTCGGCTGTCTTCGCCGTCTCCACACTATCGATAATCTCCTGGAGATTCTGCTCCACCTCCGGCTCCAAAAAGCCCTGTAAGGTGTCCGCCAGATATTTGATGCCGTTCTGCGCCTTGGATACGCCCTCAAACAGCGCCAGATACTTGTCAATCGACTCCTTCGCATAGCCTTCCTTGGCAAGTTCTTCCGCCACACCGTCAAGACCGATCTTATCCATCTTGTCCAGAATGATGAATACGGTATCAAATTCTTCCTCCGGGAAACCGCTGTACGCTGCCATCGCCTTTAAGATGCGGCGCTCATTGATGCGGATCTCAAAGTTCTTGAATCCGAGTCTGCCGATCGTCGTTGTCGTCGCAAGGATCAGCTCGATCTCCGCGAGATTGCTCGGCTCACCGATAATATCAATATCACACTGCATAAACTGGCGGTAACGTCCACGCTGCGGGCGGTCTGCACGCCACACACTGCCCATCTGCAGTGCCTTGAACGGGGACGGGAGATCATTAGCGTTGTTCGCATAGAAACGGACTAACGGCACCGTCAGATCGTAACGCATTCCAAAATCGACCAGATCCGCCTCTTCCTTTGCCTCCGCGATCTTTAACTTCTCACCACGCTTCATCACTTTGAAGATCAGCTTCTCGTTCTCGCCGCCCTGCTTATTGCTCAGATTTGCAATGTTCTCCATGCAAGGTGTCTCGATCGGTGTGAATCCAAAACTGCGGTAGGTCTCCTTGATAACCTGCTGCACGTAATCCCGGATCTGCATCTCTTCCGGTAAAATATCTTTCATGCCGTTGACCGGCTTCTTGCTTAATGCCATGAGCGTTCCTCCATTTTCTGCCTTATATCCTCCGATTATTATACGTTTTGTGTTCCTGCACGTCAAGCATCAAGGACCATACAATCATTTATCGCAAATATGATCCCGTCGTCAAAAAATCACTTCAAAAACTGTACCCCCAGACGGATTGTCCCTGATTACAATATTGCCATCATGCACTCTCACAATTTCATAAACCAGCGCAAGTCCAAGGCCTACTCCCCCCAGTTCCCTGCTTCTGGATTTATCCACACGAAAGAATGGTTCAAATACCCGTTTTCTGAGTTCCTCCGGAATTCCGCTTCCTGTATCCTCTACGGAAAGAAAAACATGTTTTTCTTTCCACTCCGCCGTCACAACAACCTGCCCGCCCGGACGATTGTATTTTATAGCATTCTCAACAAGATTATATACCAGTCTGTAAATAAGGATATCGCTTCCCACCATAGTTACATCCTTACATTTTCCAATAAGCCTTATATTTTTCTCCATTGCAAGTGGTTCCAGATCCGTCAGGACCTCTTCTACAAGTGCATCAACCATGATTTTTTCATCACGTACCACAATCTGAAGTTCACTCATATCCAGAAGAATCTTTACCATCCTGCTGAGTCTTTCGTTCTGCTCCGTCATCATGCCAATTGTCTTTTCCGCACATTCGTCATTGCCCGGGTGCTCCATCGAATTATATAAATCAAGCTGTACCTGCATCAGCGACAACGGTGTACGAAACTCATGTGCGGCATTTGCCGTAAATTGCCTCTGTACCTCAAATGCTTCTGAGAGGCGTTCCAGCATCTTGTTGTAAGAAACACTGAGCCGGTTTAATTCCTTAACTTCATTCTCTTCGATCCTCGAATCTGCCAGATTTTGTGCCTGCACTTCCTCAATTTTATCTGAAAAATTTCTAAGCGGTTTAAGTACATGTCCGCTCAGAAAATATGTGGCAACACCTCCAAGAAGCGCAAGCAGTGTAGAGAACAGCAAGCTTCTTTTTTTATAATCTGCTTTGTTGTTATATACCTGAATGGAAAAATCATCTGCAAAATCATCCCATTTATCATCTGGAATATTAATATATATTTCATCAGCCTCCTCACTGTTGTCCTCATCACTCTGGGCATCAACAGTATCCTGCAGCAAATCAATATAATACACACCGTTCTTATATACAAACAGGGTAAGGCATCCACATATGACTGCAATAAACAATGTAGTTATGATCGTAAGCCTCCACTGAAGTGACATTTTTTTCATTGTTCTGATTCCTCTCGCATCTTATAACCCTCACCAACCTTGTTCACAATCGGATCATATCCCAGCACTGCCTTAAGTTTTTTTCTGAGAGAAGACATATGTACCCTGATAGCTCCGCTAAAACTATCCACAGATGCATCCCATACATGCTCTATCAGTTCTTCCTGGCTTACCGGTCTGCCCTGATTAAGAAGCAGATATTCCAAAATTCCACTTTCTTTTCTGGTCAAAGGCACCCTCTCTTCTTTTGCATATGCCTCGCGCTTTTTTGTATCGAACCTTATGTCCCCATTGTTCAGGCAAACATCTCTCTGTACAAATTTACGTCTTGTCAGGCTTCTGATCCGCGCCTCAAGCTCCTGCAGATGAAATGGTTTTTCCATGTAATCATTGGCTCCTGCATCCAGCCCTTCCACTTTATCCGCTATCTGGCTTCGTGCAGACAGAATCAGCACCTTTGTCTCCTCATTCTCCCGCCTGAGTTCCCTTAGAATATCCATTCCATCTATGCCCGGTAAATTCAGGTCAAGCACAATGAGATCATATTCCTCCGTCAGGACATATTCAAGCGCCTCGCTTCCATTATAAGAGGTATCCACCTCATAGCCAACATCATACAGACTTTTTGCAATTGTATCACACAATTCTTTTTCATCTTCAACAATCAATAATCTCAAAATATTTCTCCCGCTTCTTAACAAGGATTTTACATCCACTATTGTATAATACTACTGTCAGCTGGTCAACAAAGACAATAACAGCAAACGAAAGGAGTAATCTGTCTGATGCCAAAAAGAATATCACAGTTCGCTTTATTCATCACCGGTACACTTATGATCGGTTATGGTGCAATCAGAGGCGAAGCAGCTACCGTGCTTGGCAAAGCAATTAAATTATGTCTGGAGTGTGTGGGAATTGGATAAAAAAACAACTATACGATCAAAAAAAGTAGCCCGGGTACGCGGGTGGATTCAGGCAGCTGCCACATTGCTTACCAATATTCATATTCCAAATTTATTTAAAGGAAAAATATATCAGGGAAATGCCAAAACAGTATGTGTGCCGGGATTAAACTGTTATTCCTGCCCTGCAGCTGCAGGCGCCTGCCCAATTGGAGCTTTTCAGGCAGTCGTCGGATCCTCAAATTTTAAATTTTCGTACTACATAACCGGCTTTTTCATTCTGCTCGGTGTGACACTTGGAAGATTTATATGTGGATTTTTATGTCCTTTTGGATGGTTTCAGGATCTGCTTCATAAAATCCCCGGGAAAAAATTTTCTACGGCCAGGCTAAAGCCTTTGAGATACCTGAAGTACATCATTCTTATCGTTTTCGTTATAGCACTGCCGATGCTTGTGACGAACTCCATAGGAATGGGGGATCCGTTTTTCTGTAAATACATATGTCCACAGGGCGTTTTGGAGGGTGCCATACCTCTGTCCCTCGGGAATTCCGCCATACGATCTGCACTTGGCAGGCTATTTTCTTTTAAATGCCTTATTTTAATTACTGTTATTGTCTTAAGTATTTTGTTTTACAGACCTTTTTGCAAATGGCTTTGTCCCCTTGGTGCAATTTATTCACTTTTTAATAAAATATCCTTTCTCAACATCAAGGTCGAAAACAGTAAATGTGTCGGATGCGGTCTGTGTACAGGTGCATGCAAAATGGATGTCGATGTCCGGAAGACTCCAAATCATCCGGAATGTATACGATGCGGCGCCTGTATGAAAGCCTGTCCAAAGGATGCAATCCATTACCAATTTATGGAAAAAACATGTAGCAGCAATCTCAATAACCAGCAATAGCCAGCCGGCAGCTATTTAATTCTTATCATTTAAAGGAGTATTTATCATGAAAACAAAAAGAAACATTATCGCACTTTTTACACTCTGTACCGCATTATCAATCACCGGATGTGCCGGGCAGGAGACTTCAAAAACAGAGAACACGCAGAATACTGCTGCTGTATCCGCCAGCGAATCATCTGCCGATGACTCCAATGCAGCGCTTGATGATTTATATCAGCAGGAAAACCAGATCTTTGCAGATCATAAAGATGTATGGGACAAGGTTTTTGGCATGATGAATAAAAGTACTGCTGATCCAGATGGAAATTATGCTGATTATCTTGCTGATACTGTCGAGGCAAACAAGGCTTCGTTTACAGACAGCGAGTTAAAAACTCTTACCGATGATATTAAGACCATTCGTAAAGTTGAAGATCAGATCACTGAAATTGAAAGCCAAAATGTTGTATCCGATACTTCCGGCGCCAAAAATGATTCCGATGATACAGCCCCTTTCCAGAATTTCTCCGGAAAAGATTTTGATGGCAATGCCGTTGATCAGAATTTGTTTTCCGGGAATGCCGTAACTGTCATAAATTTCTGGTTTACCGGCTGTAAGCCTTGTGTGGCTGAATTATCTAAGCTTAACGAATTAAATGATGCTATTAAATCAATGGGGGGCGAAGTTATTGGTATTAACACCGAAACTTTTGATGAAAATGAAGCTGCTATAAAAGAAGCAAAAAAAATCCTTGAAAGCCAGGGCGCCGCTTATCGCAATCTTTCCATTGACTCTGATTCAGCCGCCGGTAAATATGCTGCTGATATTATGGCATTTCCAACAACAATTTTAGTCGATAGAAATGGTAATATAATAGGCGAACCTATGCTCGGCGGAATCGATAACCAGGACAACTATGATGCTTTGATGAAGCAGATCCAGTCTGTAATTGATGCTGATAGTGCAAACAAGTAAATTCTGACATCCTGTAGCATCAATGACCATTCACAAATGCGAAAAAGGACATTTCTAAGTAATTAGAAATGTCCTTTGGGATACTCCCGAGAATACTATCCCAGCAGATAGCACTCTCCCCTCTGAATCAATTCTGTTCTTCATCCAGCCATTCTTTTAGCTTTTTCTGTAACAGTTTTTTATCTGGCAAATATAATTTATACTCTTTTGCATAAATTTCTCCTTCAACTTCCGAGTATCATGAATGTTCTTTCACATACTGCAAAAATTCCGGTGTCTTTGACCAGTATTTTACACCCCAGTTTTCAAAATTCCATT
>ERZ1034873.177-NODE-177-length-38459-cov-5.528747_pt1 | contig 38459 bp, 36 predicted proteins | sample MGYA00520689_ERZ1034873 | MGnify/ENA primary metagenome ERZ1034873 (study PRJEB33766, sample SAMN09781722) | gut metagenome | biome: gut microbiome | host: Homo sapiens | place: Madagascar | study: EMG produced TPA metagenomics assembly of the PRJNA485056 data set...
CGGCGGCAGTATCATGGACTGTGCAAAGGCAGCTGCATTTTTAGCAGTGAATGATGGAGATATCAACGACTATGTTTTCGGAAGACAGAAAAGTGATGATGCATTACCGATCATTTTAGTACCAACGACCTGTGGAACCGGAAGCGAAGGCAATGGATTTGCAGTTCTGACAAATCCGGAAAATGGCGACAAGAAGTCTCTTCGCTGCAACGCGATCGTTGCAAGTGCTTCGATCATTGATTCCGAGTGTATGATGACCATGCCGAAAAACATTCTTGCAAGTGTCGGTTTTGATGCACTGTGTCACTGTATCGAAGCATATATCAGTAAGATCGCACAGCCGCTTACGGATATGATGAGCGTACATGGCATGGAGCTGATCGGAAAATACCTTGTTCCGCTTTATGAGGGTGAGTGTAGTCCAAAAGCGTGGGATGCGGTAAGTTTTGCAAGTACCTTAGGCGGAATGGTGATCAATACCGCGGGTGTAACACTGGCACACGGCATGGAGCATCCGGCAAGCGGACTTAAGAATATCGTACATGGACGTGGACTTGCAGCTCTTACTCCGGTTGTAATGGAAGAGACGATCCGTGGCTGTGAGAATGAAGCAGACAGACAGAAGTTTGCAAAGATCTCGCAGTGCCTTGGCGGCAAGGATGAAACAGACTGCGTCGAGCAGATCAAAAAGCTGTTAGAGCGGCTTCACCTGACGACAACACTGACCGAGCTTGGTATCGAGGCAGGCGATGTAGACTGGATGACAGAAAACTGCATGAAGGTATCGGCAGCAGGAATCTCTTATCATCCGGTTACGTTTGGAAAAAATCAGATTCATGAATTATACGAAAAAGCGTTATAGAAAATCAGAAAAGAGGTGTGCTTATGACAAAGAACAAGACATATATCGACGGAAGCTTTATCGATGGAACCTCCGGTGTGACCTTAACTTCGATCAACCCTGCAACCGGTGAAGCGATCGCTGAGGTCGAGGAAAACAGTATCAGCGATGTAGAGCGTGCGATTGCGGCAGCAAAACGGTCTTTTTACAAGGACCGCACCTGGCGCGACATGGATGCACAGAGCAGAGGAGATGTGCTGCTTAAGATCGCAGATCTGATCGAGGAGAACTTCGAAGAGATCGCAAAAACAGAGTCTATGGATAATGGTAAGCCGCTGCGGGAAGCAGAGGCAGATGTAGATGATGCGGTTCATTGCTTCCGCTATTACGCAGGTCTGATCCGTGCACCACACGAAGGCGTTTACGAGGTCAACGGCAACTTTGGCACCATGCACACCTACGAGGTGAGAGAGCCGGTTGGTGTCTGTGCCCTGATCACTCCATGGAACTTCCCGTTTCTGATGGGCGTCTGGAAGCTTGCACCGGCACTTGCAGCCGGAAACAGCGTGATCTTTAAGCCGAGTTCGGAGACAGTGCTTTCTATTTTGAAGCTGTTTGAACTCTTTGATCAGGCAGGTCTTCCAAAAGGTGTGGTCAATCTGGTAATCGGACCTGGCGGAAAGATCGGTAATCTGCTTGCTGAGAGCAAGGACATCGATATGGTGACCTTTACCGGAAGCACCGCAGTTGGACAGAGTATCATGCGGGCAGCAGCCGGTAACGTGAAAAAGATCGGCTTAGAGTTAGGCGGCAAGTCTCCGAATGTGATTTTTGCAGACACAGACTTAGAATCCGCGGTCGAGTGGGCAATGATGGGAATCTTTTTCAATCAGGGCGAGGTATGCTGCGCCGGTTCCCGTATCATCATTGAAAAGTCCATGAAGGATGCGTTTGTAAAACGGTTTGCCGAGCGCGCAGGAAAGATGACGATCGGCGATCCCCTAAAGAATCCGGACATGGGACCACTGGTATCAAAAAAGCATATGGAAGATGTCTTAGCTTATATCGAAGCCGGTAAGGCAGAGGGCGCGGTCTTAGTATGTGGCGGAGAACGCTACACCGGGGGCGACTGTGCAAATGGATACTTTATTCAGCCGACGATCTTTGATAACTGCACCAGTGATATGAAAATCGTGCGAGAGGAGATCTTTGGACCGGTTGTCACGATCCAGACCTTTGAGACAGAGGAAGAGGCGATCGAACTTGCAAATGATACGGATTACGGTCTTGCAGGAGCCGTATTTACCAATGATGTGACGCGTGCGATGCGTGTGATCAAGGAGATCCGCGCCGGTATCACCTGGATCAACTGCTACAATCCATCCTTTACGGAAGCACCTTGGGGCGGCTATAAGATGAGCGGAATCGGCAGGGAGCTTGGTTCCCATGGCCTGGAGGAATATCAGGAGATCAAGCAGATCAACTTAAATCTGACTCCGGGTGCACCGGGCTGGTATGAAAACTAGATCACCCGCTATTGACTTCTTCAAGGGTCTCGGTTATGATATCAAAAAAATAAACAGATGACACATAATTACCGCCGGGTAACTATGAAACGTCATAATTTCTATCGTTAGGCCTTTGAAGATAGGAATTATGGCGTTTTTTGTTTTTGGAATATGTGAATAGCAAACGATAATTTACGGATACATAAGTCAAATAATACAAAAATTATTCTTTGCTCCGAATTCCGAATCTAATATTTTCTAAATGTTCTGCCAAGATAATCTCTTCGACCGCAACCACAAAAGACGTGGCGTCCATGCCACGTCTTTTGCTTGCATCAACATCCCTGTTGCTGCATTGCTAAAGAGCTTACAGAACATCAAGAAAATCTAAGATTCTCCATAAGTCGCAAATGCATAATTTTTTGTATTATCTGACGATTGTATTTCGCAAAATTATCTTTTCATAATTTACAATTCAAAACAAATGATGCACGATAGTCCCCCCGGCGGCATGTGGAGGAGGGGCTTATCTATAAAACAGTGATAAAAGAATTCCTACAGTATGCCGCGCTCAATGTGCTTGGTATGCTGGGCGTATCCTGCTACATACTGGCAGATACGTTTTTTATTGCAGGCGGGCTGGGCAGTGACGGGCTGACCGCACTCAATCTTGCACTTCCCATCTATAATCTGCTCAAAGGATGCGGGATGATGCTTGGTATCGGAAGTGCCGTGAAGTATTCCATCTATCGGGAACAGGGTAAGCAGGAACAGTCGCGTCAGCTCTATGGGACAACGATCCTTACCGCAGCCCTGCTTGGTATTGTATTTTTCTTTGTAGGTGCTTTTGGTGCAGAAGGGATTGCCGGACTGCTTGGTGCAGATGATGCGGTTAGGGATATGACGGCTACCTATCTTCGGATGATGCTTCTTTTTGCACCGGTATTCCTGTTCAATGATATCGGGATCAGCTATGTCCGAAACGACGGAAATCCGCGTCTTGCAATGGCGGCGATGTTAACGAGCAGCTTTGCGAATATCGTGCTGGATTATATTTTTATTTTTCCGATGCGGCTTGGCATGTGGGGAGCGATCTTTGCGACCTGTCTGGCTCCATGTATCAGCATTGGAATGCTGCTTTTTCACTGTATAGGACATTCCGTTGGAATTCCTATACAGCAAAAAGCGAAAGGATTTCATATTTCCATGTTAAAAGAAGTGGGAAAGCTGGGATTTTCTTCCTTTGTGACAGAGCTTTCTTCCGGGATCGTGATTATTGTATTTAATATGATCATGCTTCATATCCGTGGAAATCTTGCCATTGCCGCGTATGGCGTGATCGCGAATATTTCACTTGTGGTCATGGCGATGTTTACCGGAGTGGCGCAGGGCATGCAGCCGGTGGTGAGCCGGTTGTATGGCAGGGGAGACAGCGCAGGCAGAAAAAAGGTGCTGCATTGTGCATGTCTTGTGGTTTTAGGACTTGCAGCCGCGATATATTTATTGCTGTGGTTTGGCAATCAGGACATTATCGCACTGTTTAATTCGAGGCAGGATGTGGAACTGGCTGCGATTGCGTCGGTTGGAATGAAGATCTACTTTGCGGCAGCACCGTTTGCAGCGTTCAATATTGTATTTTCGATGTATTTTGCAGCCATCGAGCGTGCTATCCCGGCACAGGTGGTCTCTCTGTTACGCGGGTGTCTTTTGATCATTCCGGCAGCATTTTTGTTTGCGTGGGTGTTTGGAATAACGGGAGTCTGGCTGTCTTTTCCGGCAACAGAGGGAATTGTTATGCTGGCCGGAATCGTAATGTATGTTACGATGGAAAAATCACGACGTATTACCGCAGTGTGATCGCTTTTGGCAGGGCGAGGATCTGAACGGATGATACAGAGCGGAAAGGGAAAAGTCCTTAGAGGAAGGATAAAACAGATGATTGGGCAAATATTGATAAAACTTTAACATTTGAGGAAAAATCTTCATCATATTTTCCGATTGATTTCTGAATCAGAATTGAGTATACTTTTGAATTGAAAGTGAAGGAAGGCTCTATAGCGGGATCGGCCTTCACATGAGACAAGACACCTTATGCTGCATATGCAGCAGGTAATCATAACACTATTAAGAAAAGAGGTAAAAAAAATGGCATCTATCGATTTAAGTAAGTATGGCATTACCGGAGCAACAGAAGTCGTATACAACCCTTCTTATGAATTATTATTCGAGGAAGAGACCAAGGCTGGTCTTGAGGGATACGAGGTTGGTAAGGAAACTGAGCTTGGCGCAGTTAGCGTTATGACAGGTATCTACACAGGACGTTCTCCAAAAGACAAATATATCGTTATGGATGAGAACTCCAAAGATACAGTTTGGTGGACATCTGATGAGTACGCAAACGACAACCACCCAATGACTCAGGAAACATGGGAAGTTGTTAAGGATCTTGCAAAGAAAGAGCTCTCTAACAAGAGATTATTTGTTGTAGATGCTTTCTGTGGAGCAAATGCTGATACACGTATGGCAGTTCGTTTCATCGTTGAGGTTGCTTGGCAGGCACATTTCGTAAAGAATATGTTCATCCGTCCAACAGAGGAAGAACTTGCTAACTTCGAGCCAAACTTTGTAGTATACAATGCTTCTAAGGCAAAAGTTGCGAACTATAAAGAGTTAGGATTAAACTCTGAGACATGTGTAGCATTCAACATCACAAGCCGCGAGCAGGTTATCGTTAATACATGGTACGGCGGAGAGATGAAGAAGGGTATGTTCTCTATGATGAACTACTACTTACCATTAAAGGGAATCGCTTCCATGCACTGTTCTGCAAACGCTGATATGAACGGCGAGAACACAGCAATTTTCTTCGGACTTTCCGGAACAGGTAAGACTACATTATCTACAGATCCTAAGCGTCTCTTAATCGGTGATGACGAGCACGGATGGGATGACAACGGCGTATTTAACTTCGAAGGTGGATGCTACGCTAAGGTTATCGACTTAGATGCTGAGTCTGAGCCGGATATCTACAACGCAATCACAAGAGATGCACTTCTTGAGAACGTAACGGTAGATGCAAATGGTAAGATCGACTTTACAGATAAGAGCGTTACAGAGAATACTCGTGTATCTTACCCGATCAACCACATCAAGAATATTGTTAAGCCGATTTCTTCTGCTCCTGCAGCTAAGAACGTAATCTTCTTATCTGCTGATGCATTTGGAGTACTTCCTCCGGTATCTATCTTAACAAAAGAGCAGACACAGTACTACTTCTTATCAGGATTCACAGCTAAGCTTGCTGGTACAGAGAGAGGTATCACAGAGCCGACACCTACTTTCTCCGCATGTTTCGGACAGGCATTCTTAGAGTTACATCCTACAAAGTATGCAGCAGAGCTTGTTAAGAAGATGGAAGCAAGTGGAGCAAAGGCTTACTTAGTAAACACAGGATGGAACGGAACCGGAAAACGTATCTCCATTAAGGATACCCGTGGAATCATCGATGCAATCTTAAGCGGAGACATCAACAAAGCTCCTACCAAGACAATTCCAATGTTCAACTTCGAAGTTCCTACAGAGCTTCCGGGTGTTGATCCTGCAATCCTTGACCCACGTGACACATATGCAGATGCTTCTGAGTGGGAGAAGAAAGCAGTTGACTTAGCAGACAGATTTACAAAGAACTTTGTAAAATACACAGGAAACGATGCTGGTAAGGCATTAGTTGCTGCTGGTCCTCAGAAATAATTGCTTTTCGCAGATCAGAGACAGAGATTACAAGACAGGTGTGATAGAAATATCGCACCTGTTTTTGGTTTACAGGAGAGACATGATGAAGACCTATCTTGCACCCTTAGAGGGAATAACCGGATATATTTACCGGAATGCGTATCATACATTTTTTCCGGATTTCGATAAATACTTTCTCCCATTTATCGCACCGCATGAGAAACGCTGTTTTAATGCGAAGGAGAAAAATGACCTGCTGCCGGAACACAATACGGGCATGCATGCCGTGCCACAGGTGCTGACGAACCGTGCAGCAGACTTTATCCAGATCGCAGAGAAGATCGCAGACTTTGGCTATGAAGAGATCAACTTAAATCTTGGCTGTCCATCCGGGACGGTTGCAGCAAAGGGCAGAGGGAGCGGATTTTTAGCTCATCCGAAGGAGTTAGACCGGTTTTTGGATGAGATATTTTCCAAGACAAAGCTTGCAATTTCCATCAAGACAAGAGTCGGAAAGGATTCTTATGAGGAATGGCAGGATCTGTTGGAGATCTTTTTACAGTACCCGGTGAAGGAGCTGATCGTTCATCCAAGGATACAGAAGGATTTTTATAAGAATACACCGCACATGGAAAGCTTTGCATATGCAGTGGATTACTGTGAGAAAAAGGGGTATCCGGATCTTTGTTATAATGGGGATCTTGTTACTACAGAGGATATTGCAGCATTCCGTCAGGCTTATCCGGGGATAGATGCCATTATGCTTGGCAGGGGCATCATCCGGAATCCGGGACTTTATGGGGAGATGCTTGGCAGTCCTGCCGTGGATAAAAAGACTTTACAGGGCTTCCACGATAAGCTGTATGCGGATTACACGGAGGAATTTTCCGGTGACCGGAATGTGCTTTTTAAGATGAAGGAGATCTGGTCTTATATGATCGACCTTTTTGTGGATGACAAAAAGTATGGGAAGAAGATCCGCAAGGCACAGCATGCGGCGGAGTACGAAAGTGTGGTACGGATGTTGTTTGCGGATGCCGGATTAAAGACTGGGATGGAATAAAGGAGGAACAGTATGGAGCAGTATCGTGTGACGATCAAGGATATTGCGCAGGAACTGGGCTTAAGCACAGCGACGGTTTCGAACGTCATACATGGGAAAACGAAAAAAATATCGGATCGGACGGTGGAAAGGGTACAGCAGAAGTTAGAGGAAAGCGGATATATTCCGAATATGGCGGCGGTATTGCTGGCACAGAACTCATCGAAGATCGTCTGTGTCGTGTTATCGGATGACATGCGTTATGATGGAAGGATGATCGAAGATCCGTTTGTCAGCGGCATGCTGAATTACTTATCGAAGGAGCTTCGAAGCGAGGGGTATTTTATGATGTTAAGGGAAGAACCAAAGATCGATCAGATCATCCGTTATGCATCTATGTGGAATATGGCAGGATTGATCCTGATCGGCTACTGCTCGGTCGATTATGAAAGACTGCGTGCAAAAATGCATATTCCGTTTGTTGTCGTGGATGCATACCGTAACGACATGCACCATTATTCGGATGTCGGGATTGATAATATCCAGGGTGGTTATCTGGCGGGACGTTATCTGCTCTCAAAGGGGCATACGAAGATCATGTATCTGTCCGATAATGACGAGGACTGCGACCACTTCCGGTATGTAGGTTTGACACAGGCATTCGAAGAGGCAGGTATTGCCTCTGATTATTCGAATTTTAAACGTATCAATGTCGTGCGTGAAAAGCGTGAAAAAGATTATGCTGCGATTGTAGCCACACTTTCTTCGTATACGGCAGCTTTTACATCTTCCGATATGTATGCGATCGAGTTCATGGGGTATCTGCACAGACAGGGCATTCTGGTTGGGAGAGACTTTTCACTGATCGGCTTTGATAATATTCCGATGGCATCCTATGTCAGTCCGGGACTTACAACGATCGCACAGGACTTAAAAGAGCGGTCGAAGGCAGCCGTGGATCTTTTGCAGGAGCTGATCGATGGAAAGCCGGAGGGCAGACAGATTATGCTGCCGGTGCATCTGGTAGAGCGTGAGAGTGTGGTGGATATTTCTTAATAAAATTTTAAATTGACAAAATGCACCAACTGTATTACTGTGATAGTACAAGAGTGAATAATAGCACATAAATATGCAGTGTATATTGATTCCGTGAATCTTGATTCACTGCATATCCATGCACAGAAAAGAGGGGTTTTATGTATGAGAAGTTAAACAGGAGGGCACTGTACTGCATGTATGTGACGGCAGCGATCGAATTTGTGGTTACTGCAATCCTTTTTGCGGTTGTGGGGTATCTTCTGTTACACGGCATGTTATGGGGTGGAAAGTCAGCGGATATTGTGGGAATGATTCTTTATATCCTGATCCCGGTTGATCTGATCTTTGATCTGATCGCTCCGTATATCCGCTATCAGAGATACCGTTACCGGATCACACCGGAGGAGATCGATATCCGGGAGGGGTTACTTGTGATCCGCAGAGAGCTGGTTCCGATTGAACGCTTACATAAGATTGAAGTAACGGCAGGACCGCTTGATCGTATGTTTAGACTGGCAAAGGTAGGTGTCACGACTGCCGGCGGTGATGTTACGATCCGGTTTTTAGAAAATGAAAAAGCAGATCTGATCGCAGAGAGCTTAAAACGTAAGATCAACGAGATTGTACTCGAAGAGAAAACACAGATGGCAGATAAGCGCGGAGGAAATGCAGATGGAGCAGAATAGATTTCACTGTCATATCAGTATTGTGTTGGAAAAGGTCTGGGCGGTCGTTGCTTTCTTACTGCTTACAATGATCAATAATATCAAGGATGTGATCGAGGGCATATCAGATCTTAACAGATTAAAAGAAGATGGTATGGACTTGTATGCGGAACTGGGACTGGTGCTGCTTGCACTGGTTCTCTATATCGGGATTTACCTGATCCGCTGGGCAAAGACCTGGATCATGTTTGAGGATGAAAGTATTGTGATCGAGCGTAATACCTTAAACCGGAAGGTCAATACGATCGGGATGAAAAACATTTCCAATGTGAATCTCGAACAGAACCTCTTCCAGCGTCTGCTCCATGTCTATCAGGTGAAGTTAGATACCAATAGTGCATCAACTGCGGATACAACGGATGTCAGCATTGTCTTAGGTGAGAAGCAGGCAAGGAGTTTCCAGAAGCGGATTTTAGAACATATTGACGGGGGAAGCGGATACGCGCAGACACCGGAAACAGAGGGAGATGCGAAGCTGTCAGATGTGTCCGGGCAGTCTGAAACAGGTGCTTACCGGCAGATCACCTACAGTGGAAAAGATGTTATCGCACATTGCCTTTCCACACTTAGTATCTTCTGGCTGATCGCAGCGATCGTATCGATCGGTGGCGGAATCTATTTTCTGATCAACAGCTTTTCAGAGAAAGGGAGCATTTTAGAAGCGTTTGGTGGATTTTTTGCCATCTGGGCATTTGCTGCGGCTGCAGTATGGAAACTGATCGGGAATTATTTTAAGCTGTATGGTTTTTCGGCAAAGAGAGCGGGCGATAAGATCTATCTGTCCTACGGACTGCTGAAAAAAAGAGAATACATGATCCCGGTCAATAAGATCAATTCCGTGATCGTGTGCCAGAATATGGTGGCAAGGCTCTTGAAGTGCCGTTATGTGGAGCTGGTCTGTGTCGGATTAGGCGATGAACAGGATGAGGGCGCACAGCTTATGCTGGCATGTAAGAAGGAAGAAATGTTACAGCATATGCAGACCTTGCTGCCGGAGTATATGGAGGAATTGAAAGCACCGCTGACTCGTCAGAAAAAGTGCAGCATACTGTGTAAGATACCATCCTATCTGATCTGGCTTGGAATTTATGCGGCAGCCTTCGGAGCTATGTATGCCTGGAAGCCGCAGTATTTTCATTGGGAACTGCTTGTATTTGTGGTAATATGTATCTGGAATGTTTTCTGTGAGATCTTAAGATATCATACGTTCGGGATTTCCTGCAGCACCGGTGCGGATGATACCGATTGTATGGGCGGGATTTCGATTGCAGGCGGAACGTTTGAAAAAAGAGTCGTTTTTATCCGCTATGATAAGTTACAGATCTTAAAGCAGTCACAGGGACCGCTCTATCGCAGGTTTGGTCTGTATAAGGGTGAGGTCCATATTCTTGCGTCTGCATTAAACAGTGTGTTTGAAACCGGAGCGTATCCGGCAGAAGTGTTTGAAACGATCCGTCAGGGGATGCTTGCAAGCAGGGCAGACCAGATCTGATCAGGGGATATTGTAGTCTGAAAAGGAGAGAAATTGGGAGTGGAACAGGAAATTATAGTCAGAGACGAATATTTTTGTGGAATACTAGAGGAATTAGCCCAGGAGTCAAGGCTTCTTTTGTCCAAAGAATTTATCCAGCATGGATGTACTTCCGTCTATGCACACAGTGTTCAGGTAGCATATGAGAGTTATCTGTATGCAAAGCGGAAAAACTTAAATGTGGATTACCGGCAGCTGATCCGGGGAGCATTGTTACATGACTATTTTTTATATGACTGGCATAACCAGCTTACACCGCATCATCTGCATGGGTTTTTCCATCCGGGCATTGCGCTGCGCAATGCCAGTGAGGATCTGGTGTTAACAGCGATCGAACGGGATATTATCCGTAAGCATATGTTCCCGCTGACAATGATTCCACCACGTTATACCGAGAGCTGGATCGTATGCTGGATTGATAAGTGCTGTTCGATGCGGGAAACGATATTCCGGCGCAGGGCAGGCCGGATGTCCGTATCTTAGGTTCAAAAATGCATCAGAAGGGGAGGCGTATGTTTTGATACAGGCCATTCATTTTTTTAGTTCAGTCGCACATAACTTTTTTTATCAGAGCAGGATTTATTTTTTATGGTTTGTGATCTATGGATTTATCGGCTGGTTTTATGAGACGACGATCTGCTCGCAGGTCAAGTACCATAAGTTCATTAACCGTGGTTACTTAAAGGGACCGGTCTGCCCGATCTATGGAGCAGGAGCCGTACTGAATTATCTTTTGCTTGGGAAGATCGGAAGTACACCGGGAATCTTCGCTGCCGCCATGTTGGTATCCGGAGTGGTGGAATATCTGACCTCTTATGTAATGGAACGTGCTTTTCACCAGAGATGGTGGGATTACACCAGATACCGGTTTAATCTGCACGGAAGGATCTGTCTGTATGGCTGTGTGATCTTTGGAGCGGCAAATGTTGTAATGCTGAAGGTTTTCCATCCGGTGATCATGAAGATGACGGCACAGATCCCGGACCGGAAGCTGACACAGATAACGATCTTTTTGTATCTGCTGTTTTTGATCGATGTGATCTATACGACCGTACATATGGAAACAGTAAATGAACGGATCCGCAACTGGTCGGTCAGGCTGGAGCAGAAGCGTGTATATCTGTTAGAAAAGAAGGCGGAGTATCATCTGATCCGGTTTCGGATGGAAGATTGCAGAGAGCTTGCAGCGCGGATCAGGGAAAGAATGGGAAGGTAGTGAGCAAAGAATGAGCTGGCTGTCCTTAGAGGACGGTCAGCTCATTTAAGAATTGTTCGAATAACACACCTTCCTGGGGCGGAACGGCTGCTTCATCCGAAGCAAGTGTACAATGTGCAATAAAGTTCGATGCAGTCTGTACGGCATCCTGTAATTCATATTCCCGCATGATAAGTGCAGATACAATACTGGCAAAAATATCTCCGGTTCCGGGCCTCGAAGATCCTGCGACCGGCGTACTTACAGTTGTGTGTGTGCCATTTGTAGAACGGATATGATTGTGGAAAAACTCCGCATCACAGATACCGGTAATGACAACTCGCGAAGGCCCCATAGCAGCAATTTTATCTGCAAGCTCCGTAAGTTCTTCAAAAGCCCACATACCCTCGTGGTATGGGGTATCCGTCAAAAGACAGGCTTCGGTAAGATTCGGGGTAACCAGATCCGCCTGATGGATAAAACATTTCATCTGGTTGCAGAAGTCTGTCGTAATGGATGAGTATGCAGATCCGTGATCGCCCATGACCGGATCAATGATGATAACCGGTCGTCTGGAAGTGCTTGCAGCAAGGTGCTTTTTGATATATTCATCCATGATATGCATCTGCATAAGTGAACCAAAGTAGCCGCAATAGATTCCATCAAAGTCCTTTGCAATCCGGTCAAGCTGGTTGAGATAATCGGTCATATATACGGTCAGATCCTTTTTATAATAAGAAGGAAAGCCCGTATGATTGCTGAAAACAGAAGTAGGTACAGGGATGCCCTGTACCTTACATGCACTGATGACCGGAAGGGCAACTGCAATTGAGCAGCGTCCGAAGCCAGTCATATCATTTACAATTAATAATTTTTTTGGAATAACTCCCATCGTTTATCGTTCCTTTTTTCCAATTGTGAACAGCATACCGGACTTTTGCAGAGCCGGACGCAGTGCCATATATATAATAACAGAAACTATAACAGAAAGTACAGCATTAATACTTGTTGCCGCAATATTCCATGCAAGTGTTACCTCTGCTGCCGGTTTACCGATGATAATTCTCTTATAGAAGTAACCGAAAAGCGGATCGAAGATCACGTTAAAGAGCATTCCGCCGATTGCTGCAAGCAGTGTCCATTTGAAAACATGCTTCTTGTCCGTAGAAGTAGAGATCTTACCAAACTTATGTGCGATCAGTCCTGTGATCAGTCCGATACAGAACTTTAAGATAAAGGTCTTTGGTGCATAGACCACATAGACCGGATCAAATAAGTCACCGATCGTCATACCGATTGCTCCGCCAAGTCCACCGTAAATGCTTCCAAGTAACAGTGCACCAAGGACGCAGACTGCGTTACCAAGATGCAGGGAAGTTGCATCGCCGCCCGGTAAGGTGATCTTTATCTGTAAAAAGGTAAAGACAACATAGGAAAGTGCTGCCATTAAGGCTGTGGTTGTAAGTTTATAGATTCTTTCGTTTTTCATAAATGCCTCCATCATTAAGCTATATTTCTTAACTACCTATATTAATATAAAATGGAGTTGATAAAACAGCCAGTTTTGTAAAAAAACTACATACCAGTTACAGCTTAGATCCAGCCACCATCTAAACGGATGATCTGACCGGTCAGGTAGGAACCTGAAGTGGCAAGTGACAGCGCAAGGGCTGCGACTTCCTGGGGCGTGCCATACCGCCCGCATGGAATCTCTTCTTCTAAGGCATGGCGTTCTTCCTCAGAAAAACAGCTGTTCATTGCTGTATCGATCGTACCGCAGGCAATTGCATTAACCGGAATATTGCTCGGTGCAAGCTCTTTAGCAAGTGCCATCGTAAAGGAATTGATGGCACCTTTAGTCGCAGAATAGGCAACCTCACAGGATGCGCCAACGACACCCCATACAGAGGAGATATTGATGATCCTGCCGTTTTTCTGATGTATCATATAAGGAACCGCTTCCCTGCTGCAATAAAAGACTGAGGAAAGATTCGTGTTCAGGATCTGCTGCCACTGCTCATCTGTCATATCGTGTAACAGTCCGATGTGGGAGATGCCGGCATTATTGATCAGGATATCGATACCGCCAAACCGGTTCTGTGCCTTTTCGAACATCTGCCGGATAAAGGAAGGGGAGCTGACATCCCCGATACAGGTCAGACAGTTACAGCCATAGGTTTCTTCGAGAGAAGCGGCGTAGGCGTTAAGTTCACTGCCCGAACTGTGACAGTTTAAGACAAGCTGATACTGTTCCTTTGCAAATGCATCTGCGATTGCTCTTCCGATTCCACGGGATGCACCGGTGATCAGGACAGTCTTTTTATTCTGATTTTCCATAGGTATTCTCCTGTTGTTTCTATAATATAATGTATATAGCCTTATTGTAGTATACTTTGCGTGCCTGTGCAAATGATAATAAAAGAGGATGTGTGCGTGAAAGTGATTATAAATTGTGCGAAAAAGTCGACAAAAATGTACAAGTTGTACAAAAAAGCTTGTGTAATGGAGCAAATATGGTATAATAAAAACATGATAGCAGTCTGTATCAAATAAATGGAAAAAGGGGTTGGACATCATGCGTATAACAATTAGTGGAAGAAACATCGAATTGACAGACGGCCTGAAGGCAGCAGTAGAAGAGAAGATCGGTAAGCTGGAGAAGTATTTTACTCCGGAGACAGAAGCTCATGTAACCTTAAGTGTTGAGAAGGAGCGACAGAAGATAGAGGTTACCATTCCTGTAAAGGGCAATATTATCCGTTCAGAGCAGGTAAGTAATGATATGTATGTTTCAATTGATCTGGTAGAAGAGATTATCGAGAGACAGTTGAAGAAATATAAGAACAAGATTATTACCCAGCAGCAGAGCGCAAGTAACTTCCGTAAGGAATTTATTGAGAAAGAGATTGACAGTGATGATGAGATAAGAATCATCCGTACCAAGAAGTTTGATATGAAGCCGATGTATCCGGAAGATGCATGTGTGCAGATGGAACTTTTAGGACATGACTTCTTCGTATTTGTGAATGCTGAATCGGATGAAGTGAATGTTGTTTACAAGAGAAAAGGCAATACATATGGATTGATTGAGCCGGAGTTCTAAGCGTTCTCATGGGTAGAGAAGCCGGAAAACGGCACTTCTGATGTAAGCTGAATCATTAGCAGAATAACTAAAAGGCAATGCTTCAATATGGCGATAGTACATAATAGAAGCATTGCCTTTTCTATGCTATAATAACCCCATAGTTCGTAGGTATGGTCTATCAAGGGAGAGAGTACAAAAGAGAAAAGGTGGAGGATTATGGGAAATTATGGCAGTTTATTTAATTGGAAATTATCTGCATGAGGCGCGCAGAAGGCGGAAGCTGACGCAGGAAGAACTGACCGATGGTATCTGTTCCCCGGGAACGCTGTCACGGATCGAACGTCACAGTCAGGCACCGTCGCTGGGAACCTGCAAGGCACTTATGGAACGCCTCGGAGAGGCAACACATCATATTTATCTATTGACAGATGCAAAGGAAATGCACTGTTATCAAAAAAGCCGGAAAATACTTCGTCTGCTGGCAAATAATCAAACAAAAAAAGCACAACAGTTATATCAAAGATCACTTTATCAGGTGGAACATAAAAATGTATCGGATGAACAGCTCGCAATTTATATAGAAACGATTTGTGACATCCGGGCGGGAAAAGAGCCGGGGCAGGCGTATCAGACCTTGCGGCTTGCACTTCAGATGACAATGCCCGGCTGGGAAGTACAGGATTATGAAACATCACATTTTCTGACCTCACAGGAAATGCTTTTGTTAAATGGAATCGCAGTCCAGAAAAGAAAGCAGGGCAGGGTAAAGGAAGCGTCTGAAATATTAGACAGTCTGAGGAGTTATATCGAACAGCATCTGTGCGATGAGGAAGAAAAGTTTTGCTGGTATCCGGTCATTTTATGTAATATCGCCGTCGGACTGAATGCATCGATGCAGCATGAAGAGGCATGTAAATTGTGCAAAAGTGCGATCAAATCATGCATCGATGGTGGAAAACTGCTGCCGCTGCCCTACTTGTTGCATCAGAAAGCACACGCACTGCATGCACTTGGGAGAACAAAAGAGGCAGATATTATCCGTATGCAGGAAGAGACCCTAAGGCAGATCCTGCAATATGAAAAAAGCCAGCTGGCAGAAGAAATCCTGATTGCAATATAAGGAAAGACAAGCATATTTTGCAATATAAAACGCATATTTTGCAATACAACATCCCTTGTCATAAAAATGAAATTGTTATACTATGTAAAGGAAGAGAGGTAAGCATATGGATATTGTAGTTTTAGCAGGAGGACTTTCCACAGAAAGAGATGTGTCCTTTACAACAGGAGATATGGTATGTAAGGCATTGAAGAAGAATGGACATCGTGTCATTTTACTCGATGTATTTATGGGATATGGCGAAGAAGAACAGGATGTGACCGGGATCTTTGACCGGGCGGAGGAAGTCAGCCTGAAGATCACGAAGATCTCAGAGCAGGCACCGGACTTAGAGAAGGTGAAAAAGAGCAGAAAGGATCAGTCGGACTGCTTCTTTGGACCAAATGTCATTGCCATGTGCCGCATGGCAGATATTGTATTTATGGCACTGCATGGAGAGAATGGAGAGAACGGTAAGGTACAGGCAGCATTTGATCTGTTTGGCATCCGTTATACCGGAAGCGGTTACTTAAGCAGTGCGATCGCCATGGATAAGGGCATGACGAAGCAGTTTTTAAAGGCAGGTCAGATTCCGACTCCGAATGCGATCACAATGAACCGTACATTACGCGGGGATTTTGCAAGTACCGGCTTAAAGTTTCCATGTGTCGTAAAGCCGTGCTGTGGTGGATCGAGTATTGGTGTGTCGATCGTGAACACATCCGAAGAGTATGAGAAGGCATTAGATGAAGCCTTCCGCTGGGAAGAAAATGTCATCATTGAGGATTATATCAAGGGAAGAGAGTTCTCGATCAGCGTGGTAGAGGGAAAGGCATATCCGATCATCGAGATCGCACCGATCGAAGGCTTTTATGATTATAAGAACAAGTATAAGGCAGGAAGCACCGTAGAGACCTGTCCGGCAGCTTTACCGGAGGAGATCACAAAGCAGATGCAGCATTATGCAGAGCGCGTGGCAGAAGTGTTAGGCTTAGATACCTATTCCCGTTCCGACTTCCTCTTATCCGGGGACAATGAGATCTACTGCTTAGAGGCAAATACGCTTCCGGGCATGACACCGACAAGCCTTCTTCCGCAGGAGGCGGCAGTGCTTGGCATCAGCTTTGAACAGCTTTGTGACAATCTGATCGAAATCTCACTGAAGAAATACAATCATACCGGAAAATAATCCATAGGGAACAGCAGAAAGAAAGGTATGAAGAAATGGAAAATATGACATTAGAGCAGATCGCACAGGCATGTGGCGGCATCTATTATGGAGATGAGGAGAAAAAGAAGCTGGAAGCAGCAGGTGTTGTCATTGACAGCAGACAGGTGAAAAAGGATTATCTCTTTATCCCGATCCGCGGAGAGAAAGTGGACGGACATTCTTTTATCCCGCAGGTATTTGCAAACGGTGCAGCAGCCGTCTTATCCGAAGAAAAGTTAGAGCATCCGGATGGACCGTATATCCTGGTGGAAAAGTGCATTCCGGCGATGAAAAAGTTAGCAGAATATTACCGGAAAAGCCTAGATATACCGGTCATTGGAATTACCGGAAGTGTGGGCAAGACCAGCACAAAGGAAATGATCAGTTCAGTCCTTTCGAAAAAGTATCTGGTACATAAAACAGAAGGTAACTTTAACAACGGGATCGGGCTTCCGCTTACGATCTTCCAGATCCGTAAGGAGCATCAGGTAGCAGTGTTAGAGATGGGAATTTCCGAATTTGGCGAGATGGATGAGCTTGCTACAATGGCGAATCCGGATATCTGTGTGATCACGAATATTGGTTACTGTCATCTCGAGAACTTAAAGACCCGTGATGGAATCTTACAGGCAAAGACCGAGTGTTTTGCACATATGAAACCGGATGGGATCGCTATTTTAAATGGAGATGATGATAAGTTATCGACCATACAGGAGGTAAATGGAAAGCAGCCTGTGTTCTACGGACTTGGAGCAGAGGCAGCAGAAGGCTGCCATACCACAAAGTCGGTCTATGCGACGAATATCGTCAGTCTTGGACTGGAAGGTACACGCGCACAGATTCATATCGGGGATATGTATTTTGAAGTGCACATTCCAATCCCGGGAGAACACAATGTATATAATGCACTTGCAGCTACCGCAGTCGGTGTCCGCCTTGGACTGACACCACAGCAGATCTGTGCGGGAATCGAATCCGCAGGAACGATCAGCGGAAGAACGAATATGATCCATGCAGGTGACCTGTTAGTGATCGATGACTGCTATAATGCTAATCCGGTTTCCATGAAGGCATCCTTAGATGTTTTAAGTCAGGCAGATGGAAGAAAGATTGCAGTACTTGGCGATATGGGCGAGCTTGGTGATAACGAAAAAGAACTTCATTATGAAGTCGGGGAGTACCTCGCCGGAAAAGAGATCGATGTACTTTTTACAGCCGGAACACTTGCAAAAGAGATCGCACGCGGAGTAAGAGAGCATCAGGGAAGCTGTGAGCTGCATGAGTTTGCAGACAGAGTGCAGATGACAGAGGCATTAAAAAACTTCGTACAGCCAAAGGATACGATCCTTGTCAAAGCATCCCACTTTATGGAATTCCCAAAGGTGGTAGCTGCATTGACAGAGAAATAGGAAAGAGAAATAGCGCATAGAGAAAATAAAAAACAGGAATGAAATTTGTAAAGCATCCGTTTACGGTTTCATTCCTGTTTTGTGTTTACAATCGATTGTTTAAAGATACTTCTGATTGTCGAAAAGCATGTCACGGACCTGATCCTGTACGAGTGTCGCAATCCGCTTTTTATCTTCTCTGGAAAGCTCCTTTGGATAGACCGGCTTGCCATACTGTAAGATGACGTGCGTTTTACGAACCTTCGGGAAGTGATTTTCTAAGATATCGGCTGAGTTTGTAATTGCCATTGGAACGATCGGACATCCGGTCTTTTCAGCGAGCTTGAAGCTGCCGCTTTTAAAAGGAAGCATGTCTGTCTGGTCTGCATTCCGGTTTCTTGTTCCTTCTGGGAAGATCGCCATGGAAATCCCGTTTTTGATCTGGTCGATACCGGTCAGGATCGTCTTTAATCCCTTTTTCATATCCTTGCGGTCAAGGAAAAGGCAGTAGAGACGCTTCATCCAGATATTAAGCAGAGGAACCCTGCCCATGGTGTCCTTCGCAATATAGCCGGTCAGTCTGCGGCATCTGGTATAAGTAATGATAATATCAAAGTAGCTTCTGTGGTTACCGATATATAAGACCGGCCCATCCTGTGGAATATTTTCCTCTCCGATCACGGTAACCTTCGTTCCGCAGATAAACAGGATCACGCGGAATGCCCATTGTACCATTCTCAGGCTGCTGATGTCTGCCGCCTGCCGGTTGAATTTACGGATCACCCATTCCACGATCAGAACCGGGATACCGAGTATCAGATATAAAATCGCAAAAAGTAGTGCAAGAATTGCTCGAATCATAACGATCTCCATTTCATATTTATTCGTCGGCATGCACAGAGCATACCTGCGTCTATTATAGCGGCTTTTCTATGGGAATACAAGGAATGTGGCAGGCTTTTTTTTCATAAGATTGATACAGATCATATAGCGCAGATAATACGAAGAGGTATTTCACCTGCGGAATGGAGCAGCATATGAGAGAGAAGAAAAGTGTGTACACCCGGATTGCAGGCGTAGTTACGATCTGGATGATCGCCGGCATGGCGGTACTTGCCGGATGTAAGCTCAGCGAGTCTGACGGGACGAAGATCGCAGATCTTGACTATACCGTGGTGGAAGAAGCAAAGGTGCCGGAGGAGTTAAAGGAGCAGATCGATCAGAAAAAGGAAGCGGACTTTAAGCTGACCTATGAGGATGACGGACAGCTTTATATCGTGCGAGGTTATGGCGAACAGGAGACCGGTGGTTACAGCATTGCTGTTAAGGAGGTTTATCTGACGAAAAATACCATCTGTTTTCACACGATGCTGATCGGGCCGGGAGAAGCAGAGGAAAAGACAAAGGCACCAAGCTATCCATATATTGTTGTACAGGTGAAAAGTCAGGATAAAAATGTGATTTTTGAATAATTTCTTAATTTTGGAAGATGGCAGGGAAATATGTTTGACAACAATTTAATACAGTGATATACTAAAGCGAATTAAATTTGCAGGAACTATATGCAAAAGGTAATTGGGTAAGGAGGAGTAAGGTTATGCAAAAAAATGATATAGAAAGAGTCCGTTCATCAATCTTACAGCAGTGTGGAAATAAGGTGATGATCCAGTTAGACAGAGGGCGTAATAAGGTAGACATCCAGAAGGGAGTCATCCAGAATGCATACCCAAGCGTATTTACCATTCTGGTGAATGATGATTACGATGAGAATCCACCGCAGTTACTGTCTTTCAGCTATACAGATGTGATCACACGAGATGTCCGCATGAAGCTTTGCTGATAGAAGATCAGTGAAAACTGAATAAGAAGACAGGATTGACTCATAAAGTCCTTCGTTACTGAATACAATGGAATGAAGATTCAGAAACGGAGGACTTTTTTGTGGAATTAAAAAAGCAGTCTATTCATATGAATTACGAGAAAGGACGGGCGGTCAGCCAGATCACGCTCGATGATGATTTCAATCTCCCGGATTATAAGCCGGATATTGTCCGTATTATGAAGACAAAGGGAGAGATACATTTTGAGGAGGTACGCGTCAGTGAGGGACATCTGCAGGTAAAGGGCACGTTAGACTTCGTGATCTTATACCGCAGTGACCAGAGCGACCGGAAGATTGACAGCTTATGCGGCAGCATTTCTTTTACGGAAAATCTGATGATGGACGGCGTGACAGAACTAGATCCGGTACATATGACGGCAGATATGGAAGATCTGACGATCGGCATCATCAATTCCAGAAAGCTGAACATCCGGGCGTTAGTCATGCTGACCGGGCATGCCGGAGAGACGCGTGCAGAGGAGATCATTACGGATGTCTGGGATGAGGATGCATTAGAGATCAAAAAGGAAAACCGGAATGTGTTGCAGCTGATTGAGTGCAAGCGTGATAATTTTCGCTTCCGGGAGGAATTGCAGATCCCTTCGAGTAAGCCGAATATCCGTGATATCTTATGGAAAAGTGTTCAGTTACGCGGTGTGGAAAGCCGCCTTCGGAATAACAGTATCGAACTGACCGGAGAGATTCTGGTTTATCTGTTATATTTAGGCGAAGAGGACAGTGAGCATCTGCAATGGATCGAGATGACGGTACCACTGACCGGATCGGTTCCATGCGGAAACTGTGCAGAGGATCTGATCTATCGGATACAGTCCACCCCACGGACGATCGAATTGGAAGTCCGCCCGGATTATGATGGGGAACAGCGTATGCTTTCCCTTGATATGGTGTTAGATCTGTTCATCTGTCTGTGGCAGGAAGAAAATGTAGAGATGGTAAAGGATCTGTATTCGTTAAAGCAGCAGCTTGTACCGCAGTACGAAGAAGGAATTCTGCCGCAGTTTGTCACAAAGAATTATGCCAAGTGCAAGATCACCGATCAGATCCAGTTAGAAAAGGAGCAGGAAAACATCTTACAGATCTGCGCCTGCGAGGGCAGAGTGAGTGTGGATAACCAGACCGTAGAAGAAGATGGTGTCCGTGTGGAAGGAACCTTAGAGGTAGAACTGATGTATATTACAACCGATGATACAATGCCGATCGGAACGCTTAAGGGACTGCTTGCATTTTCACAGCTTGTCGAGGCTCCGGGTGTACAGCCGCAGTGCGAGATCGGCTTAGAGGCAGGGATCGAACAGTTAAGTGCCATGCTGATCGATAATACACAGGTAGAGATCAAGGCATCCCTGAATCTGAACCTGATCGTATTCTCCAATCAGCGGATGCAGAAACTATCCGATGTCACGGTGGGCGAAGACAGCATGGAGAGTCTGCAGAAACAGCCGGGAATTGTCGGATATATTGTAAAACCGGATGATACGCTCTGGTCGATCGCAAAGAACAATCATACGACGATCGCTGAGCTGATCCATACGAATCAGTTAGAGTCCCAGGAAGTGCAGGGTGGGGAAAAATTGCTGATTGTAAAGAGCGTCTGATGGTGTTAAACTAAAGCAGGAAATAGAACATACAGCCGGTAAAAGATGGAGATGAGAGAACAGATGAAAAAGCATCTTAATAATAGAACAAAAAAGAGAATCATTGCAGCTTTAATGGCACTTACCATGGGAATTGGGATCGCTCCGGACGCCTATGCAAGTGCCGTTTCCAATGCACAGAATAAGAAGAATCAGGCACAGTCGGATCTTGATTCGGTGAATCATAATATCAGCAATATCGAACAGCAGAAAAGCAGCTTACAGACAGAGATTGATTCCTTAGATGCAGAGCTTGTCGGAATTATCACCAATATGAATATTTTAGAGGGAGAATTAGACGACAAGGAGAAGCAGTTAGAGCAGGTCAATAAGGATCTGAAGAAGGCAGAGAAAAAGGAAAAGACCCAGTACGAGAACATGAAAAAGCGGATCCGTTATCTGTATGAGAATGGGGATACCAATTACTTAGATATTATATTAGGTGCATCGGATTTTGCAGACTTTCTAAACCGGGTGGAGTATTCCCAGCAGGTCTATGATTATGACAGGAATCTTCTGACCAGTTATCAGGAAACGGTGCAGCAGGTTGCAGACTTAAAGCAGCAGGTAGAGGGTGAAAAGGCAGAATTAGAGGAGATGCAGGCATCTTATCAGGAACAGAAGACCGAATATGAGGGCATGTTAGCAACGAAGAAGCAGTCCATGAGTGACTTTGACAGCAAGTTATCTGAGGCAAAACAGCTTGCCAGCCGGTATCAGTCTGTCATCGAAGAACAGAATCAGATCATTGCAGAAGAGCAGCGCAAGCAGGAAGAGGCAAGAAAAGCAGAGGAACAGCGGAAACAGGAAGAGGCAAAAAAGCAGCAGGCCGCAGCTTCGAATAACCAGAATACATCAAACGGACAGAATACGGCGGATAGCGGAAAAACAGATTCCGGAAGCAGCAGTGGTGGAGGAAAGAATCCGGCACCAACAACCGGTGTCAGCGGTTCATCGGTCGTAAGCTATGCCTGTCAGTTTATCGGTAATCCTTATGTGTCCGGTGGTACAAGCTTAACGAACGGCTGTGACTGTTCGGGCTTTGTTATGAGTGTGTATGCAAACTTCGGGATCAGCCTGCCGCACAGCTCCTATGCATTACAAAGCTGTGGACAGGAGGTCAGTTATGAGAATGCCCGGGCGGGCGATCTGATCTGTTACGCAGGACATGTAGCGATCTATATGGGAAACGGACAGATCGTCAATGCCAGCAGTTCTGCACCGTATCCGATCGGTGGTATCAAGACGAATACCGCAACCTACCGTTCAATCCTGACCGTGCGTCGTGTCATTTAGAATAAGTTTGTCACAACTAACTTGTAAAAACATTAAAATTGCGTATAATAAAAAGGTAATATTTAGAAAATGGAGGATGAATATCATGCAGATGGAACAATTACAAAAAGATATGATCGCAGCAATGAAGGCAAGAGATAAAGCGAGAAAGGATGCAATCTCATCTGTGATCTCCGCAGTGAAGAAAGTTGCCATTGATGAAGGCTGCCGTGATGATATAAAGGAAGAACTGGTAAACCGTGTGATCTTAAAGGAATTAAAGACTGTACAGGAACAGTTAGACAGCTGTCCGGCAGACCGTGATGACTTAAGAGCAGAGTATCAGCAGCGTTATGATGTGATAAATGAATATGCACCGGCCATGATGTCGGCAGAGGAAGTAAAGGCTGTTTTGACAGAGAAGTTTGCAGATGTGATCGCAACAAAGAATAAGGGTCAGATCATGAAGACAGTCATGCCGGAGTTAAAGGGCAAGGCAGACGGAAAAGTGATCAACCAGGTAGTTGCAGATCTCTGCCAGTAAAGCAGATGAAGCATAAGTGGACGCGTGCGGAGAAGCTGCTTACAGTGGCGGTCGTTCTGGTTACGGCTGTGCTTGGGCTGTTAAGCATCTTTGCATATGAACGTAAGACGTATCTGGTCTATCGCGAGAACCTTACGCTGACAGCCGTTACGGTAGATGGACAGGATCTGACCTTATCCGATCTTGCATTTTACATTATATATGAAGAGAACCTAGTCGAGGAGCAGGCGCGTGTCTATGAGATGGATCAGACACTGCTATACTGGAATCTCCGTATGAAGGGGAAGTATGTAAAGCAGACGGCGAAGCAGAATGTCATCGGTCTGGCAGTACATGATGCTATTTTTGCGAAGATAGCAGAGGAGCAGAAGATCGAGTTAGACGAAGAAGAAGAGAAGCTGTGTGTATCGAAGGAAGCAGATTTCTGGTCTGATCTTACCGATGAACAAAAAGGGCGTCTGGGTGTAGAGGAACAGGTGATCGCACATACGATGCATCGGATGGCACTTGCCCAGAAGGCACAGCAGTTCTATGCGATTGAGCAGAATAAGGATTATGAAGATTATGAGCTGTCAGGTGCAGCTTATGAGAAGCTTTTAAAAAAGCATACATATCAAATAAATCAAAAAGTCTGGAGCCGGATTGATGTTGGAAATATCACATTAGACCATGGAAATACACCGGCTCTGGATATGGAATCCATAGAAAAAAGGATAGATGGGAAGTAAATATGTCAGGAAAAATAGGAAGAAATGACCCATGCTGGTGTGGCTGTGGGAAAAAGTATAAGGTTTGCCATGAGGCATTTGATGAAAAAATAGCCCGTTTTCAGAGTGAGGGGCACATTGTACCGAGTCATGCGATCATAAAGAAGCCGGAAGAGATCGCAGGGATTAAAGAAAGTGCGAAGATCAATATTGCAGTACTCGATTATGTGGGTGAACATATCCATGCGGGCATGAGTACGGAAGAAATTGACCGTATGGTCTATGAACGTACGACTGCTATGGGAGGAATTCCGGCACCACTGAATTATGAAGGATTCCCGAAGAGTGTCTGCACCTCGGTCAATGATCAGGTCTGCCACGGAATCCCGTCCGAGAAGGAGATCTTAAAGGATGGAGATATTATCAATGTCGATGTTTCTACGATCTTAAACGGATATTTTTCGGATTCCTCGAGAATGTTCCTGATCGGGGACGTCAGTGAAGAGAAGAAGCGTCTGGTACAGGTGACAAAGGAATGTGTCGAGCTTGGATTAAAGGAAGTAAAGCCGTGGGGCTTTCTGGGTGACATGGGACAGGCAGTCCATGACCATGCATTTGCAAACGGATACACCGTCGTACGTGAGATCGGTGGACACGGAGTCGGCTTAGAGTTCCACGAAGAGCCTTGGGTAGGCTATAATAGTAAGCGCGGAACAGAGATGTTAATGGTTCCGGGTATGATGTTTACAATCGAACCGATGGTTAATATGGGAAAGCCGGACATCTACATTGATGAGGAAAACGACTGGACAGTCTATACTGAGGACGGACTTCCGAGTGCACAGTGGGAGATCCAAGTGTTAGTGACCGAAGATGGTGCAGAGGTCATTGCATATTAGAAGCATGCGGGTATCTGCCACCTTTTAGAAAATCAGAAGAATGACTTGTAATTCCGCAAAAACGTCATTATAATAGAAAAGTATTTTTTCCTATAAGCGAAAGGGGTATCAAGATGAAAAAGATCGAAGAATACGTAAGAAGTATACCGGATTTTCCGGAAAAGGGGATTATATTCAGAGATGTAACAAGCGTATTGCAGGATGCAGAGGGATTAAAGTTAGCAATCGATTCCATGATTGGATTGCTCGACGGAGTAGATTTCGATGTGATCGCAGGTACGGAGTCAAGAGGTTTTATCTTTGGTGTACCAATTGCATATGCGTTAAATAAACCATTTGTACCAATTCGTAAGAAGGGTAAGCTTCCATGCGAGACAATTTCCGCATCCTACGATTTAGAGTACGGCAGTGCAGAGATTGAGATGCATAGGGATGCGATCAAGCCGGGGCAGAAGGTTGTCTTAGTCGATGATCTGATCGCAACAGGCGGAACGATCGAAGCATGTACCAGACTGGTAGAAGAATTAGGTGGAGAGGTCGCAAAGATCATCTTTTTAATGGAACTTGCAGGATTAAAGGGAAGAGAGAAGCTTGCAGACTATGATGTGGCTTCTGTTATTACATATCCGGGAAAATAATTTTGGGTTACAATATCTGTCCACAGCAGATATTTAATAAAATAACACATTTTATACGGAGGACATGAAAATGTTGGAAAAAATGTTCAAATTAAAAGAGAACAACACAACAGTTAAGACCGAAGTTCTTGCAGGTATCACAACCTTCATGACAATGGCTTATATCTTAGCCGTCAACCCGAATCTGTTATCTGCGGCAGGAATGGATTCACAGGCAGTCTTAATTGCTACCTGTCTTGCTTCATTCGTTGGTACACTGGCAATGGCTTTAATGGCAAACTATCCGTTTGCACTTGCTCCCGGTATGGGACTGAATGCATACTTTGCATATACCGTATGCGGTTCTATGGGATATAGCTGGAAAGTTGCATTGATCGCAGTATTTGCAGAGGGACTTATTTTTATCGTTTTATCTCTTACAAATGTGCGTGAAGCAATCTTTAATGCAATCCCTGCTACACTGAAAAAGGGTGTCAGTGCCGGTATCGGTCTGTTTATTGCTTTTATCGGTCTTCAGGGCGCACATATCGTAGTAAACAGTGATTCTACATTATTAACTTATGTTGACTTTGCAGGAAACTGGCATACCGAAGGTATCTGTGCAGTACTTGCACTGATCGGTCTGATCATCACTGTTGTTTTATATGTAAAAGGAATTAAGGGATCTATCTTAATCGGTATCATCGCAACCTGGATTCTTGGTATGATCTGTCAGGCAGCAGGAATCTATACAATAGATGCTGAAAACGGATTCTATTCCTTATATCCGACTTTCGCATTGACAGACTTTACATCCATTGGCAAGACATTTGGCCAGTGCTTTACCGCGGACTTTGACGGTGTCGGTGTATTCAACTTTATCGTTGTTTTATTATCTTTCTTATTCGTAGATATGTTTGATACGATCGGAACTCTGATCGGTGTATCCGATAAGGCAGGTATGTTAGATGAAGAAGGCAAGCTTCCAAGAATCAAGCCTGCTTTATTAGCAGATGCGATCGCTACATCCGTAGGTGCTGTTTTTGGTACATCTACCACAACTACATACGTAGAGAGTTCCGCAGGTGTTGGCGCAGGCGCAAGAACAGGTCTTGCATCTGTTGTAACCGGCTTCTTATTCCTGATCGCAATCTTATTTGCACCGATCTTCACCGCAATTCCGGGCTTTGCAACAGCTCCGGCACTGATCTTTGTTGGATTCTTAATGGTTTCCGCAATCATCAAGGTAGAATTCGAGGATATTACAGAAGCAGTTCCTGCTTACCTATGCTTAATCGCAATGCCCCTGATGTACAGCATTGCAGAGGGTATCGCAATCGGTGTTATTTCTTATGTTGTAATTAACCTGATCTGTGGAAAAGCAAAGAAGATCACACCGCTGATGTATGTACTTGCAGTATTATTTGTATTAAAATACATCTTCCTGTAAGATGTTTGAAAAAGAACAGTTCCCTATACTGTGGAGGGGAACTGTTTTTTACTTTGTGGATTAAGGTGATAATATATTGAAAGAAAATTTTCACAGGACTAAGAAAGAGGATTGAATCATGCAGGTTTTCATGGATTTACTGGAACAGGGAAGGGCTTCATATCAGGTGGCCACATTTGGGAAGCAGTTTTTAAAGAAGCAGGGCTTTGCAGAATTGGATTTTAAGAAGCCGATGCAGATCAAACGTGGAGGGCGGTATATGATCGCACCGTATCCATCGATGCTGTTTGCTTTTTCGGTCGGAGCTTCATTTGGAATAAATACAGAGACAGATGCGGTAAGGATTGCGATGGCACATACGGATTTTCCATGCTTTAAGTTAAAGTCGAAGCCGGAATATACGACAAAGGAATACCTTCAGGTCAATGTCGAGCCGTATGGAGGCATGCTTCAGGGAACGTGGTTTGACCGTCCGCTTGGACTGGCTGGCAAGGTGGTGTTAGCAGGTGAGGATGCTTTTACGCCGAAGTGTGTGCTCTTTGACAGTAAGCGCGCGCTGTTTACGATCCCATCCCTTGCACCGCATATGGACCGGGGAGCGGACAACAAGCATGCGTATGATATGCAGACCGAGTTGCAGCCGGTCACGGGTATGGTGGCAGAAGCATGTAACAGGAATGGATTTTTACAGGAGTATCTGGCTGAGGAATTAGGCGTAGATACAGATGAGATCCTGTCGTTTGATCTGTTTTTATATAATATGGATCATCCGGAATACATCGGTATGGCAGAGGAATTTATCAGTGCACCGCGGATCGATAATCTCGCTTCGGTGGCAGCGTTGTTAGAAGGGATCACCGTTGAGACTAATACGGATAACCTTTCTGTCATTGCACTGTTTGATAATGAGGAGATCGGAAGCCGTTCGAAACAGGGCGCAGATTCACTTTTGTTAAGAGAACTGCTGACGCGGATCAATGTGTCCTTACGGTTGACAGAGGAGGCGTTACAGTGTGCGCTGTTACGCGGATTCTTACTGTCGGTCGATGGTGCGCATGCCCTGCATCCGAACTATATGGCAAAAAGTGATATTACAAACGAGGTATTTTTAACAAAGGGACCGGTGATCAAGACCAGTGCGAGCCAGCGTTATCTTTCCGACAGCGAGGGAACGGCAGTGCTGATGCAGATCTGCAAAGAGAAAAATATCCCATATCAGGTGCAGGTGAACCGATCCGGCATGCCAGGTGGACAGACACTTGGACCAATCGCTGCCTCCTATCTGCCGATGCAGGGGGCAGATCTTGGAATTCCGATGCTTGCCATGCATTCTGCAAGAGAACTTGCAGCAGCAGATGACTATGTATCCTTACGTGCACTGATCGGGGGGTATTTTTCGCTTTAGGAATGGAGATCGTGTGAAAAATAGATTTTCACACGCAAGATTTGTGCTTACGCACAAACTTGGTATGTGCAGAAGGCAGCACAAGAATGGAGATCGTGTGAAAAATGAAGAAAATTATGAACAATCATAGGATAAGAACCGCAGTCATGGAAGATTTAGACCAGATCGCAGCAGTTGAGGCAGAATGCTTTCCAGCAGCAGAGGCAGCAGATAGGGCGTCTTTTTTACAGAGACTTACGTTTTACAGGGATCATTTCTGGCTGATGTTTGAGGGGGAGAAGCTGATCGCCTTTGTGGATGGCTTTGTAACCAATGAAGCAGATCTGACCGATGAGATGTACGAACAGGCAGCGATGCACGACGAAGATGGCGACTGGCAGATGATCTTTGGCGTCAATACGCTCCCGGACTACCGGAGAAACGGCTATGCCGGAGAACTCCTGTTACATGCAATCGAGGATGCGAAGAAGCAGGGAAGAAAGGGACTGGTATTAACCTGTAAGGACAAGCTCCTTTCCTATTATGGCAAGTTTGGTTTTCAAAACGAAGGAATCTCCGCATCGGTGCATGGCGATGTGGCCTGGTATCAGATGCGGCTGACATTCTGACCGGCGGATCAGAGATAGTGCGCACTTATTGTGCGCAGAAATGGAGAGGAATATGGATACTACACCAGGCGGACAGAGTGCTTTTGAAAAAATCTACGAAGTCGTAAAACAGATTCCATACGGACAGGTGGCAACCTATGGACAGGTTGCAGAGCTTGCAGGTAATACACATTGGAGCAGAGTGGTCGGCTATGCCCTGCATGCCAATCCGGATCCGGAGCATATTCCATGTTACCGCGTGGTCAATCGTCAGGGAGAAGTGTCAAAGGCATTTGCATTTGGCGGGGAAAACAGACAGATCGCATTATTAGAGGCAGAGGGGATCACGTTTGATGAGAATCAGAGAGTGGATCTTAGCCGTTATCAGTGGAAATATATCCGTTTTTAAGAGAGACGTAAGACACAGCAGAGGAAGGAGTACACTGCCATGAAAAATAAGTCAAAGTTAAAAAAGATCAAAAACCATACAAAAACAAACTGCCCAAGGGAATGGCTGTATCTGAATCCGACAGAGGTCACTCCGCGCCAGATTGCAGAAGTGTTTGAAAAGGGAGATCGCTTCGTGGCACAGCTCTGGGAAGAAGCCGGTGTGGTGGAGATCGAGCTGGGAGAAAATGCAAAGTCGATCGATATGGAAAAAACCGGAACGGATCTCGGGGATGAATACAGCAATCAGTATCTGAAGGAACGAAATATCACAACGGTATATCTGGTGACGATCGTGCCGGAGAATGAGCAGGTGGCATATGAAGCAATGCGGTGTGTGACTGCATCACTCGGTGGCTGTTTCTGTGGAGATACCGAGGATTTTACACCGGTTATAAAATAGGATTTTCTGCAAAAATGGTCGATGAATTCGTCGAAATAGTGCTTGACTACCGGGGGTATATCATGAAACAATAAAAGTAAGACTTTTGAGATATGATAGTGCCTTTTGGGGGCAGGAGGAAGTAGTTGCATAATGAAGAATAATGGAAACAAGAGAAAGAAAATCGGATTGCTTGTCAGTGGGATCATGGATGAGTTTTCGCAGTCTGTATGCAGGGGGGTCTGCATGGAGGCACAGAAACAGAATGCTGACGTGATCGTATTTCCGGGCAAGTACTTAGACAGGGATCTGTCGGCGAATCCGGAGCTGATGTATGAGTATCAGTATTCCACCGTTTTTTCCTGTGCACAGGCAGAGACGATCGATGCAGTCGTTGCGATTGCCGGAAGTATTGGCTGTTATACGACTGAAGAGCGGATCCGCAAGATGTTAGATCAGTATCATAGGGTACCGGTTGTGCAGGTGGCATCGAGGATGCAGGGGTACTCCAGTGTCATGTACGATAACTACACCGGTATCCGTGAGGGACTGGTCTGGCTGATCGAACATGGATGCCGGAAGTTCGCAATGGTAGGTACGAATAATGCCAATGACGATGCAAAGGAACGGAAGCAGACGTTTTGCAGTACCTTAGAGGAATATGGCATTCCGGTTGAGCCGCATATGTTTGTCGAGGGCGATATATCGAGAAGGAATCAGGAGGCATGCGCCAGACTCTTAGACCAGAATCCGGGGGTTGAAGCAATCTTTTGTGTCAATGATGAGGTGGCACTCGGACTGTATGCAGAGCTTGCCGAGAGGGGCATGTATCCGGGACGTGATGTATCGGTGCTCGGATATGATGATTCCTTAACGGCAGCCCGTGCGAACCCATCTCTTTCCTCGGTATGGGCAGACGGAGCGATGCTTGGAGAAAAGGCAGTCGGGATTGCACTGCGGATGATCGCCGGTGGTGGAATGGAACAGATGACACTGCCGACACATCTGGTAAAGCGGAATTCGTTCTGTGGAAGAAAGCATGCGTCAGATTCATCGAAGGATAACGGAAAAGAGCATAAGGAACGTTCGGAACACGAATGGTATGAGCAGATTTTCTACCGCCACAATTACGGCAATGGCTATAAGGTGATGGAGCCGATCCGTGAAAGCTTCCATAAGTTATATGTAAAGTTAGAAGAACTCCGCAGTCTGCATGGCGGGAAGAAACATGAAGAAGCAGAGGTATTCTGGAAGTTAGCAGACAGCTTTTTTGATAAGGAAGCGGTCAACTATGCGGACATTGATGCCTTGATGGAATTTTTCCAGGCCATGCTGATCTGTCAGGAGAAGAGTGCTGTGGATGAGCATGAGATCTTAGCAGTCAGCAGGCAGTTTTCCAGGCTCTATCAGAGTATTGTATCAAAGCTTGCCAGTCAGTACGGCAGCCGTGTGGAAAAGGAGAAAAACCATACCCATGCGATCAAGCTGTATGTACAGGGCATGATGGAGTTTGAGCATGGAAATGATGCAAGCTATCGTACCGTTATCCAGAACGTAAGCTGGATCGGTATCCGTAATGCGAGCCTGTTTTTGTTAGAACAGCCGAAGATCCACTTACAGGGTGAGATCTTTGAACTCCCGGAGTACATGTACCTTAAGGCAGCATTAAAGGATGGAAAGAGTCAGAATATTCCGGTAGAGCAGCAGAAGGTCACACCGGACCGGATGTTTGCCTGCCATACGAAGGAACAGACAAACAAGGTACTGTTTCCGATTTTTTCCAATGAGTTTATCTATGGATTCCTGTTACTTGACCTGACAGAAGAGATCTTCCAGAACGGAGAATTCTATGTCAATCAGTTCCAGTCAGCGATCAAGATGATCTCACTGCTGAATCAGAATGAGCAGATGCAGCAGCGGCTTGAGGTCAGCCTTCAGATGTTAAAGGAGAACAACATTGCCTTAGATACCTTATCGAAGTCCGACGGTCTGACCGGGATCTTAAACCGCAGGGGCTTTTACGATATGGCAAAGGAACTCCAGAACAAGGGACGTGCAAGGGGACAGAATGTGATCGTCATGTATGTCGATATGAATAATCTGAAGATCATCAACGACAGATATGGACATGAGGAGGGCGATTTTTCCTTAAAGCTGATCGGACAGACGTTAAAGAAGTTCGTGGAAGGAAACGGAATTGCCGGAAGGATTGGCGGGGATGAATTCGCATGCCTGGTCTATGAGACAGATCCGCAGCTAAGCGAGCGCATGCCGGCAGAACTGGCAGAAAGGTTTGATGCGTTCAACAAACGCTGTGAAAAGACGTATCAGGTAACCGTATCGGCAGGCTGCCACGTGATCGGAACGGATGAGACGATCACGATCGAACAGGCTCTGATCCGCGCAGATGAGAAGATGTATGAGATGAAACAGTTGCGTAAGAAAAACGTAGAGAATACGAATATGATACCGCAGGGAGAATAAAGACATGAAAGAGATTCTAGAGGAGACAACCTATGGCTTAAACGACATGGTACGTGCAGCAGCGAATGACTGTAAGGGATGTCATGCGTGCTGTCAGGGGATGGGAACCTCCGTGGTGCTTGATCCGCTCGATGTCTGTCTGCTCACCTGGAATCTGGACCTTAATTTTGAAGAACTGTTGAAGGAACATTTAGAACTTCAGGTATCGGATGGACTGATACTTCCGAATCTTCAGATGTCCGGTCCAAACGAAGCATGTAGCTTCCTGAATGAACAGGGAAGATGTGGGATACATGCCTTCCGGCCGGGGCTTTGCAAGACCTTTCCGCTTGGCAGACAGTATGAAGATGGAAAGCTGTCCTATTTCCTTCTGCCGGGAGCCTGTGCAGTAGAAAACCGGTCTAAGGTAAAGATCGGCAAATGGTTAGATACGCCGCGGTTAAGACAGAACCAGCAGTATCTGATCGACTGGCATGCATTCCGTAAGCAGATGGAGGCGAAGATACAGTCAATAACAGAACCGGAACAGATCAAGCAGTTAAACATGAAGCTCCTGACCGTGTTCTTTGTTCAGCCGTATGATAAGGACAGAGACTTCTATGAACAGTTTTATGAGAGACTTCATACAATATAGACTATAGTATGGATCGATAAAAAAGAGTAAATGTGCTTCCGGGCTTATTCCGGGAGCGTATGCAGGTGAATCGTTCCTATCTGATGGAGTTAGATACCAAGTGTCTGCTTCAGAACTAAAGAGTGTCCTGCCTGGAAAAATCCAGAACCAGGATCAGTACATTTTCGTGAAAACAGCGTTTGTGATGCAGATATCTTTATCTTAACATAAAACCAAAAGATTTTCTTTTGAATTTCTTAACACACCTTAAGAAAGCCGTTAAAATGAATAATACAGGTGAAAAATAGGTGAAAAAATTGTATAAAATTGACAGAGGAAAGCATATCCGCTATAATAAATTTGTTCTGTATTAGAAAAATATGGAATATTTTATCAGGAGGAATATGTTATGGAAACAAAAGGGAAGAAGGGCGCATGGATCGCTGTGATTATTTTAGCAGTGTGCATTGTGCTCGGTATTGCGCTCTGCCTGTTTTTCGGTCTCGGGCAGAAGGCGGAGAAGCTGAGTGGAAACCTGACATCCATGGAGTCCACAGAAGCGGAAGAATATCAGGATGCAGAGGCATCACTGGTAGAAAACAGCATTGAGGACTTCACGGTAAAGGATGAACAGGCACCGGTGGAGAAGAAGGAAGAAGCTACGGAAAGCCTGACGGAAGATGGAACTGAGATGGCCAACGAGGATTATCTGTGTGCTTACAGTGCAAGCCGCGAACTGACACAGGATGATGTGGATGAACTGAATGAAGGAACGTATGAGAATCTTCCGGAAGGGAAAAGCATTATCCGTATGGTGATCAACGAAATGTATGCAAGATATGGATATGAATTTTCGAATGAGGAGATTCAGGCATATTTTGATGCAAAGCCGTGGTATCAGGAGATCACCGACCGTAGTAATGACATGGATGCGATTTATCAGTCCATGACCGATATTGAAAAAGCAAATGTAGATTTTCTTACAAGTATAGAAGAATAGGAGGAACAGAAATGTATTGCCAGAATTGTGGAACAAAAAACAGCGACGATGCAGTATTCTGTGAATCCTGCGGAACGAAGCTTGAACGTAATGATATTCCGGTTGAACAGATACCGGTACAGATGCCGGAGAATGGACCGGCCAAGGTAACGCAGGCTGCACCGGCAGTCCATAAGCCGGTACCAAAGTGGCTTGTGATACTGATCTTAGAAGCAGTAGCACTGATTGCAGTATTTTATGCAGCGTTCACGATTGCAAAGCGTGGATTTGGCGAGGAACGTATAGCAGCCAATTTCTTTGTGGAAATGACAAATGGAGACTGGGAAAAGGCATACGAAAAATTAGATATTGAGGAATCCGAGTTTATCAATGCAAAAATGTTTGCATTGGCAAATAAACACAACAGTTTCGGATCGATTAATGCATATTCGGTAGAAAAGCAGGGGGGCGCATTTGGCGATCTGATTGCTAATACCGGATTAGGAACGGCTGTTGACATTCAGTACCGCACAAAAGGAAGTAATTCAGACAGCACGTATGAAGTAATCTTAAACAAGCAGGGAAAGAAGAAGCTGTTACTGTTTGACGACTGGAAGGTAAGTACCGATCAGCTAGTCTGCAACAACTATCAGATTCAGGTGCCGGACGGAGCAACCGTAGTATTTGATGGTATTACGTTATCAGACAACTATCGGAGTTCTGATGCAGATGACTATGGGATTTATTATACGATTCCGCAGATTTTCAGAGGATCACATACCTTAACGGTATCAAAAGAGAATTTTGAAGACGTGACAAGAAATATTACGGTCAGTTCTTCGTATGATGAATACAGTGTTTCTAATATGACAATGAAAAAAGAAGTATTAGAGGAACTGATCCAGCTCGCTGGTAAAAATATGCAGACAATCTATACAGCTGCTATTGAAGGAAAGAAGTTTGATACGATTGCAGATCTTTTTGCAAAGGATGCAAAAGAGGATGTAAAAGATTCCTACAGTAATCTGATGTCAAATCTGAGTGGAAACGGAAGCTCTGTACCATATAAGCTGAATTTTCATAATATTCAGGGCAGTGCCTACACGAATGGAACATCTGTGAGCATATCGGCAGAATATCATATCGAATATTCCTATGAAGACTGGTGGGATGGTTCCTTACAGACAGACAGCATGGAAAGCAACGAACAGTTTACCTTTGATTTCGTAGAGGAAGACGGAAAATGGGTTCAGACAAATCTTGGATGCTATACACTTTACTATTAAGACAAGCACAAACAAAGGAGAAGGAAAATGGGTAAGTTTTGTACAAAATGTGGAAGACCTTTACAGGATGGAGAAATTTGTATCTGCCAGCGACCGGTAACACCGGCACCGGAGATGACAGCACAGGAAAATACAGCACCGGTACAGCCGCAGATGCAGCAGAATGTACCACCGGTACAGCCACAGATGCAGCAGAATATACCGCCGGTACAGCCGCAGGCGTCCGCAGGTAATCAGGCAGCTGCCGGATTCTTTAAGAAACTGATTGACACATTTATCTGTCTGATCACGCATCCGGTAACAACAGGAAAGCAGATGATCATTGAAGCGAATCTTGGTATTGCAGCAATCTTTATTGCACTTCAGGCAGTTATGAGTGGATTGTTTGCAGTTGTAATCTGCGCCAAATGTTCCTCGTATCTGCAGTATATTGCCAGTGCAGTAGAGAGTTACTCTTCACTGTTTTCAAATGGATTATCCTTAGGAAGTATGTTAAAGATGCCACTCGGCAGAGTATTTTTTGTAACATTTTTTGCTTCGGCTGTATTATCCTGCCTGTTAGCAGCAATGCTGTTAGTTGGACATATGATCATTAAGTGCAAGGTGAAATATCAGGAGATGTTATCCGCAGTTGCAGTAAGAAGTGCGCTGACAGCTGTTACCGTTCTTGTAGCAATTATCTTTTCAGCAATAAATACAACGATCGGTATCTTCTTATTCTTTGCATTACCGATCTGGGGATTTACATGCATGAAGATTGCAATGTCTGACTGCCTGAATGAGAAGATCTTAAATGCATTCGCAATCATGTTAAGTATTGTAATTTTCGTGTTTGTAGTTATTCTGGTAATTGCAATGGCAAAAATGTGGACATTGTATCTTCCGGATATGCTGCGTACCGCGCTGAATGCAGCAAAGAGCATGATCAGTGATCCGAGCCAGCTGATGAATTCTGTTTTAAAGAATATGTTCTAGAGAGAAAACATGGGATTAAGGTGTCAAAAGATGCTTTGAAGATAAAATGCACAAAATGTGTAAAGCAAATGTTTGCGGAACGTATTTTGTGCATTTTGTGAATTTAAAATATGAAAGTATCTTTTGACACACGGATCTGTATAGGAAATTTACCGTGATGCGAAAGTGGGAAGGAAATATCTAGTTTCGGGTATGTAATCCGGTTGTACTTTTACGAAAAAAGTGTTACATTTTAAGTAAATACGACTGGATATGGGAGATGAAAATGAAATGAACGAAAGAATTGTGACGGAAATGGAACGAAATAACAAGACAACGATGCTGGCACACATGATCGCATCACTTGTCTATATCATAACATTTGTGGGTGAGATGGCAGTCGGAAACAGAGGAATTGTCTATACGCTGATGATCGTGATACTTGCACTCGGACCGGTGATCGCAGAATTTTTTTTCTGGAAGAAGGATCGGGAATCTGTAATGATCAAGCATCTGGTTGCAATCGGATTTGCGGTGCTTTATACATTTGTCATGTTTACAACAACCGATAGTCTGATCTATGTCTATGTAATACCGATGGTGCTGATCATATCAGTATACAATGACAGTATCTATGCATTGAAGATCAGCATCGGAATTGTGATCGAGAACCTGATCATTGCGATCGCAGGTGCAGCTACCGGAGGATTCGGCTACCATGATGCGGGTGCAGCAGCAATCCAGGTTGTTGTGATCATCTTTGTCGCAGTCTGTGCTTATTTTACATCGAATGCACTCGATAAGAATAACCGGCAGAAGATGGAACATATTGTAGAGGCGAAGAAGGATACGGAAGCTGCCATGCAGGATATTCAGGAACTTTCCGGTAAGATGAAGACCGGTATTGATGACATCCATACGCGTGTCGGTGCACTCAGCCAGTCTTCAGAGAATACGAAGTCAGCCATGGCACAGGTTACAGCCGGTGTCACCGATACCGCAGAAGCAGTCCAGCGTCAGTTAGAGCAGACCGAAGAGATCCAGCAGAAGGTCGTGCGCGTAGATGAGACTGCAAATGAGATGAAAGCAAGCATGCAGCATACCTTAGAGGTACTCGAAAACGGCAAGCATGATATCGATGTTCTGGTAGATGAAGTACAGGAATCCGTGCAAAAGGGTGCAGATGTGGCAGCACAGCTTGAGAACTTAGACGGTTATATCAATCAGATGAATTCGATTGTAGAACTGATCGGTGGGATTACTTCACAGACCAGTCTGCTTGCTTTAAATGCGAGCATTGAGGCGGCAAGAGCGGGGGAAGCCGGCAGAGGATTTTCCGTTGTGGCAACCGAGATCTCCGGTATGGCGGTTCAGACAAAGGATGCAACGGTACATATTGCAGAGCTGATCGAGAATGTATCCGGTGCGATCACTACGGTTGTTACCATGGTGCGTGAGATGATCGATGAGATCAACGAGGAAAAGAATTCTACGGAACATACCGCAGACAGCTTTGGCCAGATCCGTGAAAATACGTTTGCGATGCGTAATAATATCGATCAGCTTACGGCAGATATCGGTCAGATGGCAGAGGCAAACCGTGAGGTTGCAGAGTCCGTCCAGACGATCTCGGCGGCATCCGAGGAGGTTTCCGCACATGCCAATGAGACGCTTGAGGCAGAGGAGCGGAACATGGAGAATTTACAGAAGATCATGGAACATGCAGCAGAGCTGATCCGGCTGACCGAGCGTGGATAAGACAAAATTTAAAAATATTTTATGGGATAAAGAAGAGTCTGAATGAGAGTTCAGGCTTTTTTTCCGGTAGTAATACAAATCAGGTAAAATATGGGTGTTCCTGTTTATTGTGACGGAAATTATTTTATATAGTATAAACCC
>ERZ1034873.178-NODE-178-length-38455-cov-224.726042_pt1 | contig 38455 bp, 50 predicted proteins | sample MGYA00520689_ERZ1034873 | MGnify/ENA primary metagenome ERZ1034873 (study PRJEB33766, sample SAMN09781722) | gut metagenome | biome: gut microbiome | host: Homo sapiens | place: Madagascar | study: EMG produced TPA metagenomics assembly of the PRJNA485056 data...
TATTGATATAAAATAAACTATAGATTATTATATATAAATATTATCAATAACATATTGTAACGAATTGTAAAGATATTAATAGTAAACTATTGACTTTTTATTTAAAATGTCGTATAATAGTAGTGTAAGGTTGATTAAGTTACAACCAAAGCACATAGTCCAATGGGACGTAGCACTTTGAAAAGTCTATATTAATATATTAACTATTATTATTAGTTTTCTATATCTAATAATAATCAATATAATATGTCAACATATTACATGAGTGTGCCAAACGTCCACTATAAACAAAACGTCAATTAAATTATGTAATTGTTAAGTAATATGTTCGGTAACGAACAAGGCAATTAGTATTATGTAACTAATTGTAAATAAATTGATTACTAAGGGTTGACAAAATTAAAATAATATGTTATAATAGGAATATAGATAAGCAAAACGTGCTAAAAACAAAACAAACATAAAATTGAATAACATGGCAAGTGCAAGCCATGAAAAGATAAATGCACCGCAAGATAGCCAGTGGTTAGGCTCGTGAACGGTTCCCTTTATCGTAGCAGTATTGACTTTATAGGTGAAAGTCCTATAAAGACGTCCGACACAGATGAAAGGTCGCGGTCGGGTTTATTTTATTTATAAAATTAGTTAATAGTTTTATAATTAAGATAAAATAATAATGATAATATAACGAAGATGAAAAACGTGCATAATACTAATAGGAAGGACTTAATTATATTAGATGCATTAAAGAGTAAATATATAGATTATATTATGCTTAGTAATGACTTTTAAATTTAACAAACATAAGGCGTAAAATAAGATGATAACAGGACTAATGATTATAACTGAAATTATATGCGGTACTATAATAATACAGGAGTTTGTCAAAAATGAGATGTGATATTTGCGGTGAATTACATTCACTTGATAAGGGTAAAATAATTGAAGGAAGCGGTCATGTATATTTTGTATGTGATGATTGTGAGCCTGACAATTATGTAATATGTGACGATTGCGGTGAACTTGTTGAGGAAGACAGAACATATACAACTCATGACAATAGAATAATATGTGAAAAATGTTATGAAAGTAATGATTACTCTACATGTGAACGATGTGGAGAAGTAGTGGAAGGTTGTCGCATAGTACACATAGAAGATACTGACGAATATGTATGTGACGATTGTGCTGAAGAGAAATATTATCAGTGCATGGAGTGCGGTAATTGGTACAGTAGTAATAAAATAATAACTGATAGTGAAGGTCAACACCTTTGTGAAGATTGTTATTGTGATAATTATTATACATGTGCGGAGTGCCTTGAATTCGTACACCAAGATAATTGCTACTGGGACGAATCTCGAGAAGAAGCATACTGTGCATACTGTCACGATACTAAATTCGGAAATCGGGTCATAAATAGTTACCATAGTAATAATAACTGGACTGTTCATTATACGAAAGATGAATATAATGATTATATGCCAGGCAAGTTAACATTAGGATTAGAAATTGAAGTTGCTGGCATTACTTTATATGCCGACGAATTTATGGAGCGGGTGGACAATGATTTAATATATCTTGAAAATGACAGTAGCGTAGCAGGCTTTGAAATCATAACGCAACCTATGACAAGGCAATATGCAACCGAAATATTTACAGATAAAATAAGTAAAGGGTTTAAGTACCTAAGAGAAAATAATTTTAAAGGGCATGATGCTGGGGGCATTCATATTCATGCTAGATTACCCTATGATAATTTAGACTTTATGTCATACATATTAAAACTTAAAAAATTGTTATACAATCTATCTCCACGCATGCAAGATTTATTATTACTAATAAGTCAGCGAGAGCCAGACGAACTAAAATGCTGGAGTAATAACATGTACCACAGAAAATTAACACTTCAAAATTGTATATTACAAGATAGCAGATACGAGTTATTAAATATGGATAGTCGAACTCGTACATTAGAATTCAGAATGTTTAACAGTAACCTACGCACGGAACGTATTATGAAAAATATAGAAGTTGTACTATCACTACTGGATTATGTCGAAACATATTATACAACAGATATGTATAGTAAAAATCTATTTACATGGTTAGATTATGTTAAACGCAATGAAGAAAAATATCCGAACTTAGTATCGTTCATAAATGAAGATAAGACAAGAGATAAATTATGTGAAATAGGATATATCAAGGAAGGAGTCGAAAGTATATGTGCATAATTATAGTAGCAAACAAGAATAAAAAAATACCTAACGAATATATAAAGTTAGCAAGCGAATTAAATCGTGCCGGCTTTGGAATATCAGCAAGTGTAAACAATAGATTATTTGTGTACAAATCTATATCTACAAATTCAGATGACATAATAAAGTTATACAATTCAATACGACAAATTGCAACAGGTGATATAGTATTACACTTCAGGCTGGCAACTCATGGTGGCATATCGGATAAGTTATGTCATCCATTCCATGTAAATAAAGACTTGGTAATGTTTCATAATGGAGTGATGCGTGATAGCGTATCGGGTTATAATGGGTATGATAAAAATGAAAGCGACACAAAAGCATTCGTTAATAACGTATTAAAGAACTTCAAAAAAGGTTTTCAAAATAACAAGACTATAATGAATATGATAAGTACATCCGTTGGAGAATATAATAGGTTATGTTTTTTGGATAATACAGGAAGAACTAATTACACGTCAAGTGATAAATGGGTTGAGTATAACGGAATACTATACAGCAATCCTGATATATTCTATGAAGGCGATAATTATAGATACATAAATCCAGCAACTATGGAATATATAACGGAAGATTGCTATGATGATTACTGTGATAGCGAATATTATGATGAGTATATAGAATACAAAGACAATATAGATTACTATAAAGACTATGAAGAATTGGATACAGCGTTTTAAGATAAATGAAAGGATAAAGACATATGAATAGATACAGGGTAACATTAAAACTGGACGACGAAAAAACCAATGTAATGGTACATGCAAATAATTCAGACATTGCAAAAAATATTGTTATTGACATGATGCACTGTTCATTAAATGAAATATTGAAAGTGCTAGAAATAGATAATACGACACATTACACCTTAAGGGAACTGGAGTTCAAGCAGTTCAAAGATACAGTAGCAAGCATGAAGTTAAATGAGTTTTCAGAATTCATTATGACAATGTACACAACGTACAATTTTCTAAGAGCACTGGAAGATATGGAGGTAGACCAAGTGGAGTATCTACAAGACATGCCCGAAAGCAAACATGTAAGTATGACATCGAAAAAACTTGCGGACTTTTTTAGAAAAAACTTTTCAATGGATATAGAATGAGGAGGCAACAAACTATATACTTATTAAGTGACGAGTCGTCAATCATTTTTGAATTAGAACTATATGAAGATGAGAATGGGGACGACTTTATTTATATTGGCAATGAGAATAATAGTGGATGCAAATACCCTGTTAGAACAGTAGAAAAAATCGGCAAAAAGGTAGCGGAATATTTTGAAAACTACACGTTATAAAATGAAAGGTGGCAAACATTATGGACAGATTGTTAGCAACAATAATAGCATTAAATACCTACGAATTATTAACAGATGAACAAAAGAAAAATTTGGTTGAAGGGTATCTAATTCCTGAAGCAGTAAAAAATAATTATATTGAATTTGGAAATATATTAAACGATATGTTACAAGAACAGATAGACATAACTAAGGAGGAGTTACTACATAATGAGTTTTAATAATCCTAATTATTATAATGACAATGACAGAAGATTGTACGATACTTTATGGCAACAACCTGATGAATTATTGACAGACAGCGAAAGAGATTTCGTTAGGGCTATGTATGAGCAAGAGGAATATTATTCGTATAGAGAATTTTTAGATGAAAGGTGCGAAGCCTATGATGAAGAAGAAGAAAGTTATTCAGGATAAGTTTATTACTGATGAATTGTTCAATAAGTTATTATTCAAAGCAGCGGAACAGTTGCAAGATAAGCAATTTAAACAGATTGATATTTATAATGTATTGCAAAAATATAATATATCAAATAAAACTGTAGCAAGAATAATTAACGAACTCATACCGACAGCACACGCAACGCAGGGAAGTGTTACAAGTTTAGTATGGAACTATAATAAAAACAATTTAAGAGATAAGTACAGTAAAGAATTAGAGGAGTTACTACGGAATGATTGAATATAGCGTTAGAAAAGAACCAATGACAAAACAGATGACTATAGTATTAGAAGAAGAAAAGTACAAAGATTTAATACTAAATGCACGATTAGATAAGTGTAAGATTATTAGTCAACAATGGCAAAGCGTTTACAATTCTTATGTCGCATACGATTATTCGCCAATATGTTCTGAGGGTTTTAAATATACATGTACACTAGAATTTAATTCGGAAGATTATATGGAGTTTTTTTATTACGATTTGACTTCTAAATTAGATTTAATAAATCATTTAGAAGGATGTTTACAAATAGAATATACTGGAGGTGATAATAAATAATGAATGAAATTGAATGGCTGACAGTATTCCTATTAAGTATAGGATTTTGCCTGGGGGTGGTTACTGTAGTTGGTAACTTGCTAGTGTGGAGCATGGATAACTTTAAGGAGTATCACTAATGTCTAACGAAAGATTGCTAACTATAAAAGAATTAAGACAACTTATAAATAAAAATGATACAGGACTATTATTCTGTTTTGGTACTTCGTTAATAAGCAGGATAATACAAGCAAAGACCAAACTGAATAATAGAGAAATAGTACCAAGCCATGTAGCAATTATATATCAGGGGAAGTTCCTATACGAGAGTACATCTCAACCCCAACAATATAAAAATAAAACCATACCAGCAGGAGTAAGAAGATACCTATTGACAGACTTCTATAACATAGAGAAAGAAAAAGGGACTAAGTACTTCTTCTTTCCGTGTGATATATATGAAAGCAAGTTAGAATATTATGTACACTATCCGTATGGTAAGGATTTAATACTGGACTTTCTGTTAACTAATGGAAGTGACGGAGTAAGTGACGGGCTGATATGTAGCCAGTATGCAAACAAGTGTAGTGAGTTAATGGAAATGAAATGTCCTAGCCCTGCAGTACTGTATAGATTTGTAACTAACAGAGAGGAGTAATCAATATGAGATTAGAAAAGATAGATGACACTACGAAACTTAATATGGATTTAATATTAAGTATCAGACATGTAAATGCTGAATACATCTTTCATTTAATATCAGGTTCATCCTATACCATTAATGAGAAAGAATTAAACCCCGTAATGAAACAATACTTGGTAGGAATTATTTAAGGAGATATCATGAAATTATACAGAACACGAATAACTAAGTTTGGCTTAATAATAGATAAGATTATTTACAGGACTAATAAGCCTCAGGATACTACAGACTATCTATACTTAACTGATAATGATTTGAATGACCCTGCAATAACAAGCAATATAGTTAAGTTTAAAGATATATTAAAGTAGGCGATAGCCCGTTAGGACATATTCCGACACTAGCGATTTGAAAAATACTTTCTAATATTTTGAAATCAATTTGGTTATGGTGCGATAGGTAAAATTCATAACTATACCCCTCTCATAAGAGGATTTGTTCTCGGGGTGGGCTCACAAAACCTACCCCATTTCTTTAGTAAAGAATTGTAACAAGTTTGTTGAATTAAAGATTAACTTATAGTACAATATTAGTATACAGAGTTTTATTTGATAGACTCTTAAAGAGAAGTACAATTTAGTATTTACTCTCGGTGGCGAGAATTTTTATATATCCTATTTATCCTTTCACGTTCATAAATTCCTCGTTTCAAAATGATAACTTACCCTCGTCACCGTACTTTTCTTTTAGAGTTTATTAAGTAAAATGTAAAATAATAATAGAAAAGGAGATTGAAATCATGGCAATTTGTGAAAAATGCGGTAAAGAATTTGAAGCGAAAGGTGATTGGCAAAAAGTTTGTATTGACTGTTATAAAGCAGGAGCAACAGCAGCGAAAACCAAAGTAACAAAAAAGGCGGCATCTGCAGCAACAGATAAACATGCGACCCCTGAATTGTTTAGAAAGAAATATGAAGAATTAACAGTGGCTTTTGAAGATGTATATGAAGATGTCAAGCCTCATTTGGGCGGTTGGACTACATCATTAGTGTTAGATGAGTTAAAGAAGAAGTAATCATTATGTGGCTCAATAATCAGATAGCACCTTATGTATTAAAGTTAAACTTAGACCTGAACAATCAATTTGGAAAATATAGCAATGGAACAAAGATTATTAGCAATAGAAAACGAAATAGCAAAATTACAAATACTCGTAAGAGTAAATAATTTGTTGCTGTCCAGATTTATATTGCAACTATCAAAGACACGAGATGATTTGCATCTTCCAAAGAGAAATGTATTCTTTAAGTTTGAGTTACTACAAGATGATTATAATGAACTAGTCAATGAATTTGGGCAAGATATGACAGACAAGGCACTATATAAATTAGATAGAATGCTATTAGCAAATAAGCAAGATTGCCCGAACAATATTAAGAAATATATAGCAACGAAGTTAAAAAAGAAAAGTAAAGAAAATAATAAGAATGATATTCAATTATAGAGATTTTATTTTATTAGCAGCCATGCTTGCAATGACCTTCTTTTCAGTTGCAGCAGTTAGACTACTAGACATATTTTTTACAGGATAGATAAGCAGCATGCCAAGTAACTTTGATAGACGAACAGATGGATTAAATAATTTAAAATATCTTACACGGTCATATACCTATGGAAAGTTGAAAGATATCGAATATGTTAATGAAGCCATGGTTTTAGTCTTTGAAAGTTATGTAGCGTGTGAATATTTCGGTGGAACTACACCGATTAGAGTGTACGTTCCTACCGTATTAGAAGATAAATTAAGGCAAACCTTAATATGCGGTGACTGTTACTTCATTGTGACAGCACCGTATCGGATTTCATTCAAAAAGAAGTATCAACATAGGGTCGAGTTACTTCTTAATATTTTTCAGGAGATTATATAAATGGCTGCTAGGAAGATGCCACATGGGTTAGAAATATACGACTTATTGATTGAACTTATAGTAGGTCTATCGCCTCGACAAGCAGAAACTTTATATTCGGAACTCTTACCAAGATACACCAAAAGAGCAAAGACTCACTTATATAATTCTGAGGGAGTTGAAGATAAAGAAAATGGTAAGATTAGATTATTACCTAATCAATACAGAACCCTTCGTGTAAAATATGGAGACACCTACATTAAGAGGGCATTTACAGAACTGACAAATTATATAGAATTTCTCGAGAAAAATCAAGACATGCCAAAGTATAAAACAAAACTAAAAGATTATATGAGCAAAACTCATAATTTAATATTAGACAGTGGTTGGGTTTACGAGAAATGCAAACAGTGGAAAACGTCAGCACAAGTCAAACTTAATGTTAATCCTTATGAAATAGACGACTTCCACACAGCAAAAGAGTACATTAAAAATATTCCGAAAGATATTAGGGATAGTGCACTGGATGTACAGATGCTTATTATGAAATTCCCTGAATTAGCGAATGTTGAATATGAACAAGGTTGATAATGACAGATGACTACAATAAAAAGAGAAAAAGAATATATAAACCAATTCCGTTACTTGACGGGATAGAAGAAATCAAACAAGATTTTGAGGAAAGAATAGAACAAGGTGATACTACTTACGGTATAGAAATCCTTGATGATTGCGTTGAGACTATCAGAAAAGGCTCGGTCACTTTTATAATCGCTGCTCCGAACACTGGTAAGTCAGCATGGGCATTAAATATAGCAGTGAACCTTGCAAAACAAGGTAAAAGAGTTTTAATATGTTCATGCGAAATGGGTGCAGGTCTTTTAATGGAAAGACAATTAGTTAATTTGTTAGGTACTACTTCAGGACAGTTAAGGAAACTTTATACCGAACGTAGAGATACCGCTAACAAGTTAATGGATAGTTTAATAGAGGATGAGAAATACAGATATTTATATAATATAGATATCTGCGAAACTGGTGGAGCAACGGCAGATGACCTTCTCGATATGTATGACTCTTTCCCTGAATTTGAATATATTATAGTCGATTATATTCAAAGAATATGTGGTACTGGTACTGAGTATGAGATAATAACAGAAGCAGCAAGGAAGATACAGACTTATGCACGAGAAACTGGAAAGATGTTCATAGTATGTTCTCAAGCAAGTAGGTGTAGTAACTCAGAGGCTAAGTATGGTAAGACAGTACAGACCGATAGAATACGAGGTAAAGGTTCGGGTTCTATTGAAGAAGATGCAGATGTCGGAGTATCGTTATTAGAAGTGGAAGAAGAAGGACAGAAGTTTATTCTTGCTAACCTGTTTAAAAACAGATACGGAGCAAAGAAGAATATAACTTATAAATATTTAATGGACTATAGAATGAACCTTAGATTGCAACAAAAGGCAATATAATGATGAACAATTTACCTACGACAATCAAACAGGCTTACTTATTACTGCGAGCACTGAATACTAAAGAAGCGATAGAAATACTAAAACTTGTAGTATATCTATATCGAGAATTTTCTATCAAAGCAATGATAACTCCAAAGATAGAAAAATTTATAGTCCAGTTTAAATATAAAGATGAGCAACTACTACAGTTAAAAGTAAAAGAGATAAAAGAATTAAAGGAAGTAATAAATACACTCATGAAAAGTAAAGGAGAAATTATTAAGTGAATTATGGAAATAGTAATATCAATAGAATTAGCAATGATGATAATAGCAATGATAGTATGGACGTTAGCAATACTACATACGACTTAACAGATGATGATACTGGAAAGAAGTACGACAGTGGAAAGCCAATGGTTGGAGCTTTATGCAGAGTGTTTCCGAGAGCACTGCTAGGCATTGGAAAGTGCATTGAATTTGGAACTCACAAGTATCCGAAACCTGATAACTGGAAGTTAGTAGAAAATGCATTTATAAGATACCAAGATAGTTTAATGCGACATTATCTAAAATTTCTTTCAGGAGAAATAAGGGATAAAGAAACTAATATACTGCACTTATGCCACATGGCATGGAACACACTAGCAATATTAGAATTATACTTGATGGAACACAAAGAAGAATTTGATAAGGAGTTATTTAAGTAATGACGCTTGAGGATTTTATAGAATTTTGTAAAGACCTATTCGTGGTAATTCTCAATACTATTATAGGTCTTATTTTAATATTTATATTTTGCTTTCTGCCACTATTTGGCTATTGTTATGTAATAATGGAGATATTAAATGCTATCAAATAAAGAATTTAAAAAATTTATCAAAGAGAATAACGGATTGCTGAATAAAATAAGGATGAAGTATATTTATCTTCCAAACAATAGTAAGGAACAATGCGAAGATTTGGAACAGATAATGCTGGAAGGTTTGGCGAAAGCGTTTAAAGAGTTTAATCCAGATAGGAAGCAAGCAAGATTTCAAACATACGCATACAAAGTAATGAGTGCTTATTTATTAAGAGCATACTATACAAACTACGGAATGGTAGTCAAAATGCCGTATGTATATGGCTTTACTAGAAGTAAAGTAAAACAATGTATAGAAATTAAAGGTTATGTATCAGATAATGATATTGTAACAATTAAGAAAAAAACTGGTGCTACGTTAAAGATGATTGGCGATGTTATTAATAAATATGATTTTCAATCTTTTAATACCGTAGGTTTGGTTAAATCGCCTAAGAATAGTGGTAGGCTTTACGAAGAAGAGGAAGAATATATCGGAACTAATGATGATGACAAATTAGAAGCAGCAATGGATAGAGAATATAATAGACGAAGATTACTTTCCGTGCTTAATAGAACTCTTTGCGGAGAGACTAACAAAAAAGTAGTGACTATGCGTTACGGGCTGGACGGCAGTGAACCTAAGTCGTTTAAAGAGATAGCCAAGATAATGAACCGTTCTGAAAAGTGTATGATGGCTCAATGTAATCAAGCCATTAAGTCAATGCAAAAGGTGGGACATAGATAAACAAATCACGAGGTAATTATGAATAAATAAGAGATAATAGACGAAATTAATAATGCAAGGAGTAAATAAAATGAAAAAGACTGATAAGATAGAAGTAGTGAATATGCTATTTAAAGTTCCTTTAACAAGAAAAGAAGCATATGATATTATACACAAGCCAACTAAGAAGTCGTCAAAAGAACTGAGAAAATATGTATTAGAAGTATTTATTAACGGATGTAAAGCATTATTAGAAACCCCTAACACAGAGTTAATATAAGTTTACAAACACTTTAAAACTGAATAGTAATGTCGTATAATACAATTAGGAGGTCTTAATTTGAATATTTTAGGCTTATTTGATTATGACGGATTTATTTGCAAGGCATTCTATGCGTCTATTGCACGGAACGAAGGTGAGCTGGAACAAATCGAACAAGTCCTAGTAGACCTTACAAAGTCAGCAACGGATAAGGTTAGAAAACTAAAGGAAGATAAATCAGACAAGGTAATAGTTCGTCTGTTTGCATCTGGTCATACATACAAAAAAGATATTTACCCTAGTTATAAATCTAATAGAAAAAAGGACGAGTACCTCGGAGTATTTAGGGAATATATACTAGATAAATATAAAGACAAAATAATAAGAATTGACCAGTTAGAAGCGGATGATGTTATTACTATGGAATATCAAAAAGCTTTACAAGAGGGAGATTATCCAATAGTAATTTCTGACGATAAAGATTTGAGATACTACAATCCGTTCTATTGTAAAATTAATATTACTGAAGAACCTTCCTATGAAGATGATTGGGAGAATAAAATTCTGGAGCAGATGTTAATCGGAGATAAAGAAGATGGTATAACTGGGATACCTAAGGTCGGGGAGAAGACTGCAACAAAGTTATTACAATTAAAAGGTTATACCTTATCTTCGGTTATTCAGATATATAAAGAACATAACATTCCTATCGATGATTGTTTAAAGAATTTAATATTAGTAACTCCAATCACTCCAGAGTTTGTAGAAGATTATCAAGTAGGACTAGACGATAAAACTATAATGAATAATATAATAGGACATTTTAAGTTTTTTAATAACAAGGTAAAGGAGGTTTATTTTGAAAGTTAAGAATAATAAAGAAGCTAAATCCCAAAATGAAAAGATTAAAGATACTAAATCTTATGATGAAAAGTTGTTTGAGTATATTGAAAAGGAATTGAAATTATAGATGAAAAAAGATAATCGAATTAAAAGCTATAATGTAAGACTAAAGGACGGTAAGGTTTTCGTGGCATCTGATTTGCACTTTCCTTACCAAGATAATAAGGCAATAGAATGCTTCTTAAAAGAAGTAGAGGGCAAAAAGCCTGACATGGTAGTACTTAATGGTGACTTATTAGATTTTTATAGATTGTCAAGGTTCACCAAAGACCCTTCAGGAAAAGACCCTGCGGAAGAAATTGAAATGTGTAGGGAATTTCTCCACCGATTAAGAAGCATCACGAACGTTCCGATTTATTATACTATAGGCAATCATGAAACTAGACTTGAGAAGTATATCCTAGACCAAGCCCCGATGATTGCGTGCTTAATGGACAATGTTTTTCAAGTAATCAAAACGGAGGATATAGGTGTTATTGGCTGTTCTCGCTTTACCATTAACGACAATTTTGTGTTCGAGCATGGAACTAGATTAGGTAGCAAAACTGGTTTGTCTGCGATAAAAGAACTGGAAGCTCATTACTTATCTGGTGCCACTGGTCATACACATAGACTGGCTAGGTATTCCACGCGAAAAGCAGGAAGAAGATTTATCTGGTTAGAAACTGGATGTTTATGTGATTTATCCCCAGAATATATGATTGACCCTGACTGGGAGCAAGGCTTTGGAATTATAGAATTTAAGTCGGGAAGATTAAAGAATGCAACTGTAGTGTCTATCGAAAATGGTGAGATTATATAGTATGTTAGATTTATTTGAAATAGACGAAATGATACAGAACGCAAAAGAGTCTATAGAGTCGGGAATAGTGACTGGTAGATTACGCACCATGGTATATAATGGTATGTGCGAATTACTAGAGGATAGAAGTTTAAGATTATTGCCGATAATAAAAGGCTTTGAATGGGAGGAATTAAATTGATTTATTTAATTAATGAAACATATTTCGGGCTTCATACCCGAACGATTAAATTCTGTAACAACATGCACGAAGTAGTAATGTTCTTAAATCTGTATAAGCCAAAAGGTCAACTAACCATAGAGAAGGTGGTCGTATAATGGAAATTACCAGAGAGATGATGGAAGCGGTTGCACTCTCTTTGTTATATAATGAACGAGAAGATGCGAGACTTCGTCAAGTAATCTCAAAGAAGATATCCTCAAAAGAGATGGAGCAGTTAATCAAAGACATTAAACTTCATCCAGACTTTAAAGATATCAAAGAGGATATTGTTAAGATAGAGTCTGCTGGTCTTATTAACGATAACATGGATACTATTCTGTTGCAGTACAATAAGATGTTGCAAAACGCAACGTTCGAAGGTAAATATGATATTGCAATAAGAATACTTAAGGAAATTAAGCAAATTAAATCTATCGATAATACAGAGAATGAGTTTAAAATCACTATTAATTACAATCCAAAAGACGTAGATGAAATAAAGGCTGAGTAAATACATTATGTTTTTATATCCATATAAAATATTTAGTTTATCAAAAGGTAAGAGATTAATAAATCCAGAGAATAAAAAACTGGTAGGAATACACGATGCTTATAGAAACAATTATGATTGCTGCAGTAGGATTGCTGCTTTTAATGATTATGCTGTTAGCGTGCTACTTGGATTAGTTAACAAAGATACTAGACTTATATGTCTAGATTTGGACGACTGCTATAATTCGGATGGCGAACTGGAGCCTTTAACTAAAGAGTTATTAAAAGAGTTTGAAGATGAAGAATGGGAAACTTCGTCAGGTGGCGAAGGTATTCATGTCTATATATTAACTAAGTTAGACCTAGAGACTTTTATAGTTAAGGACTTAGAGGGTAGCAAGTCATTCGAATGTTATACGAGGGATAGGCATATAGTAGCTACGACGTTTGACTTTGAAAATACGAACTTAAAAGTGGGTGTTCATGATAAGTTCCTGATTGGCTTGTTCTCTCGTGTACAAGAAATAAGGAACAATAAACAGGCTGAAAGCCAGCTTGTTAGAGATTGTAAAGAATTATTCGATGGCGAAATAGTTAAGACAGAGTCGGAAGTCAATGGTAAGATATACAAAAGAAAACCAGTAACTGACATGTTTACCCTTAGAGGGTTAGGCTACAAAGATGCTAATCTAATTCAGATAATTGATGAAGACCCAACCGCAGTTGACCAATCGGCTCATGATGCCAAGTTAATAAGAAAGTTAATGTATTATACTTTATCCTTCGATGATGCTTGGGAAATGGCGAAGAAAACTAATTACTATAAAGCAAAAGATGATTATCATAAAAAGAAATTTGACAATGATAGGTATAAAGAGAATACTAGAAGATGTATATATAGAGGTAAAATATAATATATGACAAGTGAATTTAATAATGAAATGTTACAATGTAATTTGGTAAAAACTTTTGCACGGAGATATTTTGAAAGAAGGCTATCAGTAAGGGTTGAAGATTTAATTCTTGCTCATCTTCTAAAATGTATTGATTGCAGAAGGGCTTATAAAGATTTTGCTCAAACATTAAATATGAACTTTAATTTAAAAGAAGCAGTATCTAATTTTATAGTTAATCATCCAGATGCAAGAGACCATAAGTACTGCAAACAGTTATTTATTGCTAAGTTTGGGCAAGAGGTTTACAATGAACTAAAACCAAGTTATACATATTATGCAGAAACTTATGATGTAGAAAATTTAAAGAAAGTTCAGGGTGCGTTCGACATAATGAAAGAGAAATACGAATTTAAAAATGATGATGAACAGTACATTGAAGCTCTTGCAGAGTTTGCTAAATATATGACGGTTAAAATGTGCAAGAATGTGGACTTACTAGAGAGGTGTTTAAAATGCGAACAGTAGGAGATTATAATATTGTCTTTTCCGACATTGATAATACTTTAGTGTACGGATGGATGACAGACCTAATGGAAATCACTTGGAAATTGTTTCACTCTGATTTACTTTCAGATATCCTGATGTATTTACAAGCACAGTTCAAATTGTACAAGGTTAATGAAATGGTACGCTATCAGTTATTAAGAGCAAGAAATATTGTATTCCTTACCGCAAGAAGAGAATGCAAGGCTACGCATAAATTAATTGAGGATATTATGGGTAGAGAGTTCTTGGTTGAGTCTTTAAGAACTGACAATAGTCCAGAGGATAAAACAAATGCAATAAAAACTTTCAATGATAGATGGCATATTTGTTATTATGGAGACGAAAACTATTTATTTTTTGAAGATAACAAAAAGACTAGATGGAAAGTAATGAAAGAATTACCTAATGTATTAGCGTTAGACCCTGTACCGATGAGGGAGGTTCTAATTGGTTAGAGAAACTAATTATGATTTATTACCAGCTCAAACTAAATTTCTAGTAATTAATCCTCCAAAATTTAAAGATAAAAATAAAATCTATCACGACATCTCAGTATATTACGGAGGTGTTGGTTCTGGAAAGACATGGTGTGGTAGCCTTAGAGGACTGACATACGCCCTACGATGGGCAGGATGCAGAGGTCTTGTAGGTGCAGTATCACAAGACTTGCTAGACAATACTACTAAGAGAAAGTACCTCGAGCACATGGAGAATATAGGTTTGGTCGAGGGTGAGCACTGGTGGTTTGAAGATAGACAACAGCAAATTCATTTTAAAAATGGTTCTGTAATTCGTTTTAAAACTTTATCAGATTGGAGGCAGTTCATGTCTGAAGAGTTTACCTGGATAGAATTTGAGGAAGCATCATTTTTAGACCGAATAGTTTTTGAGAAATTGATAACCCGTCTACGTCAGATGAAACGCCAAGAGTGGAAGAATTATTATAGAAGTTTATTTATGCATACAAACCCTCAAGGCAAGAGGGGATGGATAAATGAGTTTTTCTGTAACGAAAGTACAAAGAAAAAAGGTTACAGATTTATTCGTGCATCAACCAGAGAAAACATACACTTAGGCTCAGAATATGTTGAGACATTGGAAAATCTATATTCTGCAGACCAAATTAAGGAAATGATTGAAGGATTGGACGTAGATAATGATAATACTATAGCATTCCCAGATTTTGATATGGACGAGAATGTTAGAGAGGATGTCAAGTTTGACCCTAATTATCCACTAGTATTAGGTTGTGACTTTAACTACAACCCTATGTGCTGGTACTTAATGCAGGAGAGAGAAAACAAATGGTATATCTTGCAAGAGTTAATACACAATAACGTAACCACTAAACAAATGTGCGAACAAGTACTTCCTATCATTGCTGGAGATTATGGAGTTAGAAAGCTTCTGATTATGGGGGATGCTCACGGAAATGATAATAAGACTAACGGCAATGATTACTCAGTAATGATATCCTATTTTCAAGATAATGGATTGGATTGTACGCTACTAATCAACAAGACTAACCCACCAATTAAAGATAGACTTGCAGTACTGAGGGGGTACATAAGAAATGCCAAAGGAGAAAGGAAACTATTTATCCACCCTTCGTGCCTAAAACTTATTTATAACTATAACGAATGTAAGAATAACTTAGTTAATGGCGGATTAAGAATACCAACAGATAAAGAAATACAATCAGATGATAGTAAGAGGTATTTAATTCACCCTATAGATGCCTCTAGTTATCCTATTTATTATATGACGACTATGAGAGAAATTGCTGGCGATGATTACACTCTTAACAATTTTTAACGAAACCCTTTAGTGTAAATCAAACTTATAATACTATATTATCATAATATAAGGAGATTTTTATATATGAGTGCAGTTGATGAAACTATTACGTCAAAGATGGAATACTACGACCCTGTCAAATACAAGGATGAGATAGCGAAGTTCGTAAGAGGTAAAAGGTTAGACCTTGATATTACATCTAACATGAAGAAGAACTATGAAAAGTTGTATCGCTCAGTATTCGCAGGCTCGGAAGAGTCTGACACCGAAAGATTTACTCAAGCGGCAGAAACTTATAAGGTTTATAAGTCGGCATTGATTGAAGCTTGTTTACAGGGTTATTCTGCCCTACTAGAAGTAAGTGGCAATGATGGATATAGTACTCTCAAAACTCCAGAACTCAAGAAAGTAATGACTAATCAATTTAAGAATATTTCATTACTTGAAAGCCTTTCTGGCGAAACTCTGGACGACTGGACACTTAAAGGGGAAGCTGCAGCAGTAGTCACACTTAAGGAAAATAAAGAAGAGTATAGAGTTAAAACCAAAATAACAGACGAAGAAACTGGCGAACCAATAATGAAGTTCGATGTTAAGACTGGTGTATCTTATGATATTACCGAGGTAGAACGTATCGACCCACTTGATATCTTTGTAGATGCTCTAGATTATAAGAAAGACCCTTTAGGTTGCGTAAAGATTATTAGAAGTTATATCGATGCTAAAACTCTACTATCTTCCGATGCCTACCCCCTACTAACATCAGAACAGAAATCTAATATTATTAGCAGAAATGAGAAGAATGGTTCGGCAGGATTTTTCTCTTGGACATCCATGGGAGACTCGGCTAGCCAATACAACAAATCAGATAGACATCAAATAGAAGTATTAACTTTTTATGGTGATTATGTAACTGATGATAATAAAGTATTAAATAACATTGTAGCGGTAATAGTAGGTAATGAAATCGCTAATGTTAAATACAATGGCGTATCTACAAATAAAATTATCTATGCCGCTTACAAGGTCGATAGAAATACTCACAGAGGAATTTCTCCCCTTGCGTGTACAAACCCTATCAATAAATTAGCAAATAGAGCAACTGATTTATTCTTAAAGAATTTAGATGATGTATGTAATCCTTGGTTAATGTGGCAAAAAGGTACCATGTCAGCAACTCAAGTAAAAGAAGCTAGACGCAAGAAAGAATTAGAATATACTCTACCTAATGCAATGCCGCAATTCTGGGCTCCCCAAATGGCACCTATGCAAGGTTTAGAACTAATCAAAATGGTTATTGACCAATGTAAAAATACTTTAGGTCTAAATAACTACATGGCAGGTGATACTTCAGGAGCTGTAAGAACTGCAAGAGAGTCAGCTATCCTATCTCAAAAGGCAAATTCTAGAATGAGAGTAGAAACAGATGTATTCAGTTATAATTTCTTATTACCTTTATTTAGAAGTTTTTATGCCTTTAACAGAGAATTAGCGTTGGTTGCTAATAGACCACAAGACCCAATTTATTCAGACCCTCAATTAAATGTAGTAATTTCTACTAACGCATCAAGGGCTGACAAAGAAGGTGAGTTACAAAGATTAATGCAAATGTTACAATTACCAATCGCTCAAATGATATTCTCTAATTTGCAACCAGACCAAGTAGTACTAGCAGTTAGATATTTAATGGCTAAGGCTGAATTGACAGATGGTGATAACTTATTAGAATTGGTAGATAATAATAACGAACCTACTACATACATAGAAGAACCGCAAGGACAAGAAAGCGACCAAGTAGTGGTACCACCCCCTACTCAAGAAGGAGGTATGGCATAATGATGAGAACTTCACAAAAAGGTATAAATCTAATCAAAGAATTTGAAGGTTGTAGGCTAAAGGCTTACAAATGTCCTGCAGGGGTTTGGACTATTGGTTACGGACATACTTCTAATGTAAAGCCTAATCAGTCTATCACACGAGAAGAAGCTGAAAGATTACTTCGAGAAGATTTAAGAATATATGAATATCATGTAGAAAGTACTGTAAAAGGATTAAATCAAAATCAGTTTGATGCTTTAGTATCTTTCACATATAACTGTGGTAGTGGATGTTTGAAACAACTAACCAAAGGTAGAACCCTGAAACAGATTGGAGAAAAGATTATTCTCTATGATAAAGCAAAGGGTAAACCCTTAGCAGGATTGACTAGAAGAAGAAAAGCTGAACAAATTCTTTACCAATCTTAGAATTTATAATATAATATTTTTAGAATAAATAGAGGCGTACAAACTTTAATTATAGGAGATTATTTAATGTCAGATGAAGAAAATAAACAAATCAAAGAAACAATTGTTGAGGGTACTACACCTGATATGCAAGAAGTACAAGATGTGGAACCGGAAACAAAAGAAGAACCGGTCGTGGAAACTAACGAGAAAACTGATAAAGCTAGTGAGGCTGGAGATAAAAGCGAGGAGAAGGTTGAGGACTCCACTAAGGGGGATACTGGGGTTCCTGACGCTGAGATAGCTGTAGAAGAACCATCAGAGCAAAAGGGTGAAGGAGAAGAAGTTAGACCTGAAGAAGAAAAGAAAGAAGAAGAAGAGGCTTCAGAGAACGAACAATCTTCAGAGGATATGAAAGCTGAGCTTGAGGAATTAAGATATTTAAGAGATGAAGAAAGTGCCCTTAAAGAAATCGGGCAATTACAAGCACATGCTCAATCAGAGATGCAGGAATTTCAAACTAAAGTTACTCAAATTCTAGAACAAGGTTTAAAACATTACGGTATCGACCCTGAGAAATCTATAGAAGACATTGCAAAAGAAGACCCTGCGAAGGCTGACATTGCAAGAGAATTGCTAAACTCAGCACAACAGCACATTCAAGCAAAACAACAAGAACTCATTCAAAAAGTTGGGGAAATGGAACAAAACGTAGTATTCAACCGAGCAGAAAGAGAAATTAAGAAGTTTAAGCTTACTGCAGAACAAGAGATTGAAGCCGCTAAGATGTTTGTAAAAATTATTAACACTACTGGTGTTGCAGACATCTCTGAAGACTTGAAAGAAAAAGTTAGACTTGCGGTAGCATCCGCTAAGATGTCAGTACCCGTAGAGGAGATTATACCTCCAACTCAAGAAGCGGTTACGGAAGGAATATCGGATACTAGTGTTTTAAAAACACCTTCCGAAAAAATCGAAGAGAAGATAGAAGAGAAAACTGAAGAAAAATCCGAGACAACCCCCGAGGTAGATATTGACGATTACAAGGAAAATCCTACGGATACTGCAAAGACAACTGTAAATACTACCCCCGAAATTAATGAAGCTAATGTACTTGCTAAAATGGCAGCGATGCCTTATAAAGATAGAGTAGCCTTCATGATAGAACACCAAGACGTTGTAGATGCTGCAATGAGAAAAGAGTCTGCTAGAAGAGAAAGAGAAAGAAGAAAAATCTAAGTGAAACAATTTGTAAAGAAAATATTTAAAAGTCTAGGAATTACAATTAAAGATGAAATTGAAGAGGCTAGAAATCTTCAGATAACTGAAGAGGATAAGGCTCAAGCGGAGTTTTTAGAAAGTGCTGTTAGTGTGGCGGCAGCAAGTGTAGGTATTTATTATCCAACCGCCCTCCGACCTATAGTAAAAGAAATTATTGCTATAGCATTAAGAGACGGAAAAGATGGTTTATCCTCACCAAGTAAACTAATTATAAGCAGATTAGTTAAAAATTATAAAGAACAAAAATAAACAATAATAAAAAATCCTACTCGTGTAGGTGAAGATGTTTAAAACTACTATGGCAGTAAGAGAAGAAATCTCGGTTATTGGTAGAAGGTCGAAAACAAACTCTGAGGTACGCCTTAATCAGGCTATCGTGTACAAATATGAAATTTAAAAGGAGAATTTAAGATGGCATTAGACAATGGATACGCTATTCCAAATCCAGGTGAAGACAAATCTATGGAAGTCGTGATGGCTGCTAAAATGCAAGCTATCCTACAAGCACCAATGGTGGACGTTTCTACTTATTTGGTAAACAGAGATTTTGAAGGTGACTTCTTGAAACAAGGTGATACTGTTTCAATCGTTAAACCAGACCCTAAATCTGTTAAATTCCAATTTGGTAGATTAAAAGATGGTACTGTATTAGCAGGTAACGTAGGCACTAAAGGCCAAAAAGACGGAGCTGCAAAAGATGCAAGATTAAAATGTACAGTTGCAGAATTCGAAAAGAACACATTGACTATCGACTCTTACGCTAAATACGCATTCGCTATTTCAGACGTAACTGAAGCTGAAGGTAAATGGAATTATGAGTCAGGTAACTTAGACCTTGAAGCTAATAATTTAAGACGTGGTCACAATATGTTGACATTGCAACACGTTATCGACTCTACAACTGCATTGCAAGATGGTGACTTCGGTAAAATCTCTACAGTTGCTGGTTCTACTCCTGCAGCACCTATTGAAATCACCAACGGTGACGACTTGTATAAAAAGGTTATCCTTCCAATGAGAAGCAGATTGTATGCTCGTGGTGCTATTACTACTGATGGTCACATTACTTACGGTTCTAACGCACAACAAAAAGTTAATACTAAGGGTTCTGTAATCATGCCTCAATCAGCATACGATACTTTATTAACTTCTCAATACTTCACTCTAGGTAGAGGTACTTCTTTGGCGGATGAAAGAGTTGCAGGTAAAGAAATTGAAAGAATTGCAAACTTGGATATCGTCGTAGAATTATCTCTTGACCCGAAAGATGAAGAGTTGGATGCAAACGAAAAAGTTGAATTGACTGGTGCAGCAGAAGGACACGTTGTAGCAATCGTTGCAGGTACTCCTAACTGTATCACTCGTGCTGGTAAAGTATTACCGCCTCAATCATTCGTTTCTACCACGAACTTTGCTACCGAATACCACGGTATGGAAATCTATGGTGAAAAAATCGTAGAACCTAAAGCTGGTATCGTAGCATTCGTTAAACTTCCTGCATAGTTTTTGTAGGTAAATTTAACTTGATGTGTTTTTCTGGGTAGGGTATATAACTAATATATCACTCTACCCTTTTATTTTGGAGAAATTTAATATATGACTTTAGTAAAAGATATGTATGATAGTTTAGCCCTTAAAACAGGCTTTCCTGTGTACACAAATGATACAGATTGTCCTGACATTAACCGCTTTTTATTAGAGATGATAAGTGAAGGTTTACAAAGTACAATCGATAATTTATATATTTCAAATAATGTTCTCGAAAGAAATGATACTATAAAAACTATACCTAATAAAAATAATTATGGCATTGAAGGTTTGATTAAGAATATCCAAATACAAGGAGACAATGGTTGTTACGACCCATTACCCTACAATGATTATGTTAATCCGAACGACCTAAATGAAAAATTTGGAAGACCTCAATCTTATGTGATTAAGAATGGATATTTGAAATTATTACCTACTCCAGACAAAGAATATACTATTAAGATATGCGTATCTACTACAGATTTAGTAATGGCGGATGATGATACCTCCAGAACTTCAGTAACACATATTAATGATAGTATCATGGCGTCTGATAGATTTTGTGACTTAGTAGTTCTTAAGGCTGCAGGATTAACCTTTGCTAGATTACAAAATGCAACTGCGGAAGTTTATGCAGGGTTGTACGAAGCAAGATTAAAGACTTTTCTTGAGCACGACATTGGGACTCTTGAGTCTCAAAGAGGGTATCTCAGAGGTGGAGGACATTACGATAATAGGTTCGGCTTAATTAATGACGAGCCAAGCTATAGGGGGTATTTTGACTAATGAGTACTCTATATATGAAGCAAAAACCTAAGTCTAAACCATTAAAAGGTCAATGTACTTTTGCTGATTTTAGCGAAGGCTTATATTTACTTGATACGCCAAGGGGATTAAGTGAGCAATTAGGTTCTTTAGCAATGATTGGCGGTCGTAATGTATTCGTAGAGAAAGGTACTCTAGTTCCACAGTTTGGCTATGATGTTAAAGGCAAACTTCCGGATGGTGAAATTATTGCATCAATCACGAAAGATACATTAAGTTCTTCATCATTCTATATTCTGACTTTAAAGGGTAATGTTTATAGATATTCTTCAGATGAAGGATTGAAAACTTTCAAAACCAATTACGGACAAGAGACATTGACTGGTAATATTTTATCTGCCAGACGACACGAGGATATGATTAACTATACTGGAGGTCAATTATCCTTTTTTGGTGGATATTACAGCGAAGCAGAACAGGTCGAAGTAAATGCGTCAATACCTGTAAGTTTTGTCTTAGGTCAAGTAATCCTCAAAGTTCCTAAAACTTCTATTCAGTATTATTGGAGAGGTAAAGCATTAGGCGTTTTGACTAAGAATGCTGGCGACACTGTTAATAAAGTTATTAGAGTTAACGTAAATCAAATTAGAGATAATAAACAAGATGACACTACACTATTCGTAGATTGCACTATCGATATGTCTGAAAATCTTAATAATGACCAAGTTGAATTTAATGACGTCACAACAGTATCGGAAAAAACTTATCTGGCAAGACCTAATGGTTTAAAATTTACTTACGAAGATAAGGATGGCTCTGGGGCTGAACGTACAGTGACTTTGACTCCTACATTACTTTCCGTGTGCTCAAACCGATTATTTGTAGTTAATGTAGATGGCTATATTTATTACAGTTCTGTAGGTGTAGTCGATAATTTTAACGAAGCTAACGGAGCTGGTTTCTTTGGAGGTTTCTACCAAGATACTTCAAACACGCTATCGCTAGATGATTATAAAGATGGTGTACTTATCGCTAAAAGAAATGGTATGTATTATTTATCTTTGTCTACTACTGATAATGTGTCTTCTGCAAGTTCTACTTCTACTTCATCATTAAGTATTACCAAGATAGCAGAAATAGGTCAAGAATATGCTTCAGACCACGTCATTGTAGGCGAGTCTGTGTATGCTTATGATAGTAATTCGCAGTCTATTGTGTTGGCAGCACAGCAAAACGTATTCGGTTCTATAGTTGCTGGTAAGACTCTAATACCTTCAGAATACTTAACTTCGGTTAACCTAGGTATTGCAAACTCCAGAAGGTTTATGACATATAACAAGGAGAGTTCAGTCTTTATTCTTTATTATGGTGAAGACTTAACTGACGGAATAGTACTTACTCAAAACGGTTCTTTATTCCCAAGAAAACTTGATATAAGCATGCACTCCTTTATTGGATTAAGCCAAGGTGTCGCTGGTATTAGTACATCAGGAATTATTTTCCAAGACTTTAAAAAGAATACTATCATTCCTTCGATTACTCCAGTAGCAGAATTTGAGCCTATTGCATTGCTTGGTAATAAAATGACTTGTGCATCCTTACTAGAAGTCTCAGAATTGAATGCCGTGGAATATAATATTACAGTAAGTAATACATCCACTTCATATCAACACATCAAACCTTATGCTAACTATGGTGTTGACGGTTTAGAACTTCCTCCATTACTATACTCAAATGTAAAGTATCAATACGAGCTATTTGGCGTACTACCAGAGGAAGAACAAGAAACTTTAAAAGAACTATTGATGCAAAAGCAAGTAACTAAATGGGCGAGGAAGAAGTCAAATTGTACGAGGATATACGCACCCATGAGTGGTCGAGATGGGATTAGTATAACATTCGAATTTCAAGCTAACGTTGCTTTTTGTTTAGCAGCTATTACTGTTGTAGACTTTAGTCAGGGAGAGTAGGAATATGAAAACTTGTAAATTAGATACAATAGATTGTTATATGTATCGAGACGATATATTTGACTGTTATCAAACAAATAGATTAGTCTTTGATAGCCAAAACCCTATAAAGATAAGCACTCCTGACATTGCTGCAGAGTTTATAAAAAAGTTCGTAGAAGCTGAAGACTCGTGTGTTATGGGATTGTTTGACAATAGTAAGAAATTCTTATACGGCTTAGTAATATTTGATAATATTAGATATGCTAATAATAAGTCTTGTGCACAGGTTCATATCGTAAATTCAAAGACTATCTTTGGCAAAGTAGTAAGAGAGATTTATGATAATATTATTACGGCTTGTGGTATAGATACTATTTATGCAGAAATACCCGCAATAGCTGTATTCCCTATAAATATCTGCAAGCGATTAGGGTTTATCAAGACTGGCTACATTCCTGATGCTTTACCTTACACCAATAGCAAAGGTCAAGAGAAGATGTACGACATAATTATTTTAACTTACAAAAGGAGAGATGCTTAATGGGCAACTTAGCAGAACAGATGAAAACAGAGGCAAAAGCCCAACGACCTTCACAATGGCAAACACTTTATAATACTATATACGACTCAGCTCCTTATCAACTCCAAACCTTCTTACCTATTCCAGAATACAAAAAACAAATGACAATCAACGGTAGTTTATTTGGACGTGGATTTGCTGACGTGAGTGCAGGTAGCGATTTAAGCTTAGCTGCGAACAGGAGTGAATAGTGGTAAGATTTCAAAGGAAAAAGATAACAGTTGACCAAGCTGGTAAGAAGCACGGTTTTAGGTCAGGACTAGAAAAGGATTTTATTAAACTATTAGAAAGTTATTCTATCGAGCCTAACTACGAAAGTAGAAAACTAGAATACATAGTTCCCGAAAGTAAACATGTTTACACACCAGATTTCTCTGTGTCACCTCATATTGTTATAGAAACTAAGGGTAGATGGATATTAGAAGATAGGCAAAAGATGTTACTAATTATTGAGCAGTATCCTGATATAGATTTTAGAATGGTATTTTACAATGCTAATCAAAAAATTAAAAAAGGAAGCAAAACGTCTTATGCAGATTGGTGTGATAAACACGGTATAAAATGGGCTAATAAAACTATCCCCTCGGAATGGTTGGACGATATATATGACGACCTGTCGAAATCTGTAATATAATACTTATATAGCATTACTTTTAAAACCCAAGTAAACTTGGAGAAAGGATTGGAGTGTAACTATAGCTAAGATGGCTAAAAAGATACAAACCGATTATACTCGTGGCGGTCACGATATATCCAATACAGCCGTTCCGTATTATCAACAAACGCTGACTAATATGAATGACTATAATACCGACCCTACACAGTACATAGATAAGTATCTCAAATATTATAATGACACTGCCCAACAGTCAGATTTCCTAAGAAACTATAATAGGGCAATGGCTAACGCTACCAACAGAAACTATTCCGCTACAGGTGGTGGTTATTCTAGTTCCGGGCAAAGGGCTTATGACGATAATCAAAGGTATTGGAACGATGAGGCTAGTAGATTATCTCAAGCAAATACTTCCGCTGCTGCTCGGCTGGCACAGAATTACTTTAGTAATAATCTAAGTGCAAGTGAAGCATTTAATAAGGCTTACAATACAGGCAAAGAATATTCCGACATTGAGCAGTATAATAATCTGGCTAAACAGTATAATTCGCTTGGCAATCAGCTAAGACAGGTTGGAGGTTCGGCATTAAGTGCTGCAGGTTCTATTGTCGGTGCTATTCCTGGCGTTGGCACTGCTGTTGGTGCCGGATTAGGTTTGTTAGGAGCCGGATTAAGCAACTCATCTGTTGATGGGTTAGCTAGTGCAGGATTAGGTTCTAGTGTCAATAACTCGAACATGTTTGGAGAGTTGACTAATACCTTAGGAAATAGCCTAGGTGCTTATTTAAAGCAAGGTAATTCTAATCGGTTCACCGACTGGCTTGGAGGCAAGAACCTAGCCAAGAACGTAGCTAAAGGTGCCGGAAACTCAGTTGGCGGAGCTATAGGCAATGCTGCTGTTCAATATATTGAAAACAATCTAGGGAAATAGAAAAATATGCCGACAACTAATCAACTAAAACAATATGCTAGGCAAATGGCTCAAAAGTACGGGATAGACCCTGAGTTATTTGTCAGACAAATACAAATAGAAAGCGGATTTAACCCTCGTGCTAAATCAAGTGCTGGAGCTGTAGGCATAGCACAGTTTATGCCTTTTACGGCAAAAGGTATGGGGTTTACTGCAGGCGTTAATCCCCTTCGAGATTTAGAAATGGCTGCTAAACTAATGGCTGGACATTTAAGAAATAATAATGGTCGATATGATTTAGCCTTAGCAGCTTACAATGCAGGACAAGGTAATGTGAATAAGCATGGTGGAGTTCCACCCTTTAAAGAGACACAAAACTACGTCCGTAATATATTAGGTAACAATAAACGAATTAAAACAAAGGAGATTTTAGCACAGGTGAGCACAAATCAACAACCTTTACAAGGTCAAATACAACAGGGTAACTTGTCTTATCCCCAAGGTATTGAAAGAATTCAGAACCTACAACTGCCTAATCCTCAGACCATGAGAAATCCAGAATTGGAACAGAGAGCAATTCAAGGCATGTCTGATTTTAAAGCTGCATTAGACATGTTCAGAAGGGGGTTAAGGAGCTATCAAGAATTAGCTGTTCAATTTCCTAATGAAGTAGCTCAAACAGGTATTACTCCTGAAATGCAAGGTTCTTTTCTTCCTCAGGATGTAAGGGATATAATGAATGAAGCTGCCGCCGTTAGACCTTCTAACGCAGATATTGAAATTGCAAATCAAAGAGTCTCTCAACAAAATAAAGAAATTCGGGATACCGTAGCTCAACGTGAACAAGCACTTCGTGATTTTATGCAACAACAATATTTAGCACAGAGACAAGATATTGCCAATAATCCTACCTTGCAAAGAGGCGGGTATTACATCGACCCTGACACGGCAGTAAACTCTTTAATGGGTGACACTGTTCTGGGTATTGTTAATAATAAACCTGAAATGATTAAAGGGTATGAAGATGCAGTAAGAGCTAGGTATCAAGCCGATATTGCCAATCAGTATGGCATTCCTTACGACCAACTGGTTGCTGCTCAAGATGCAGTCTATAAAAATACTGTAGAAGCTGCAAAACAAAATATGCAGAATGCTATTATTATGTATCAACGTGGCGATATGACTACTGCAGAATTAATGAAAGCTATGCAAACAAACCAAGCAGCAGTTAATGGCATGCAACAAGGAGCTAACGAGAAATACCTAGAATTTCTAGGCAAGGTAGTTCCTAATATGGTTACTCAAGCAGGTGGTATTCAAAGAGCTGGTATTAACGCTCAATCGGATATTAATAGACAGGCTGGAGTTAATGCGGCTAACTTAGCCAATAACTATGCTAACGCCAATTATGGTCTGTACGGTCAAGTTTATGGTAATTTAACTGATACTAATATTGCAGAAGCTCAAATGTTAGCAAGAAAGTACGGGTATGATTTAAATAACATGACTCAACAGGATTGGATAGCAGTAGCAAAAGCTAAACAGGATGAAGATACTAGAAGATATGAGCAAGATAGAAACATAAATAATTTCTACAAAACCGCAACAGGTTTAGGAGCTGCTTCTCAAGTTTATAACTTAGACCCTGTAGCGTTAGCAAATCAGACTGGGGTGACCATCAACCAAGATGCTACGCAAATTAGGCCTACAGCAAGAACTAATCAATCATTGACACCTAGCGGATTATTTCAGGGACTGATACCTCAAGTACAATCGAGAAATCAAATGTTAGAGCAAGAAATGCAAAATAATGGAGTAATTTATTAATATGTCTGAAAATATTAATGATAAACTAATAAAGTTAGGCGTAAGTTATTATGACGGTACAGCACCTGCTGCTCCGCCTATTCGTGGTATTGATGGTTCTACTGAAGGTTATAATCAAGTTATTACAAATCCTTACGGTGAGCAGGGGGTTACCCCCTCTCCCGCTCAAGGAACTTTAGATAGCTTACCAGCAAAAGAGCAGATGGTCAGCCCGACTGAGGGCGTTACGACTCCAACGGATGTCGTTGAGATACCAGTAGAAGATAATAGTCCAGTACAGCCAACGGTAGTTCAGGAAAACCCTCGTGTTCAAAACGAACCATACGAATACAAGACTGTACGACAGCAATTAGATGAACTTAATACTAGATATACTCCATCTGAAGTTGCTAAATATTATCTTTCCCCTGCTGGTCTATTGGAAAAGAAACACTGGTTAAAAACTGGAGTTCCTCTTATTGATGCAGCCACTGCTTATCGGACTGCTTCTGGTAATATCATTCCATCAGCATTGCAGTTAGCGACTGGCATTGGAGCGGCTGGCGGGTTAGAAGTAAGTGCTCGTAGAGGTTTTGATAAGTTAAATCGAAGATTAGTAGCTACTAAGGTTAGTGGTAAGAACCTAGACGAAGCTACTTGGGCAAAATACGGCTTAGACTTCAACAACCCTGATATTCAAACATTCTTATCAATGATTAAACCAGTTGCAAATATTGTAAACGATATAAAAACTGGTAATAAATCTTTCGGTGAAACTTATGCAGAAAATATTGCCCAACCGCTTGCAGATATGCTAGACTATTCTTTTGTATCGCCTAAGATACTTTCTAGTGCAGCAAGAGGTGATATCTCTCCTCAACAGGCATTAGAACTGTCAATGAATAGGCTGGTCGAAAATCCTGTAGATAACGTTATTGACATAGGTACTGTAGGGCTAGCGGTAGCACCTAAATCCGTAGTTAATGTTGGTAGACTACTCAATACTGGTAAGGCTGGAGAAGCTGCTCAAGTAACTAAAGATTTAGCGAGAATAAAGACTGCTCAAGCAATGGAACCTGTAGCGAAAGACGCAGAGGAAATCGCCAAAGATGCTTCCAAAGCGTCTATGGCTAAAGTTATTAAATCTGCAGAAGAAGGTGGACTTAAACTAACCTCGAAAGAGAAAAAACTAAAGAGTATGCTAAGCGATATGATGCAAAAGTATCATGTTATCTTAGGAGAACATGGTTTAACTACAGACCCTATGTTGCGTACGGTAGCTCAGTATATTACTAGAAAAACTGGAGTTATTCATAGCGAAGCGTTAAAAAGTATTCTTCCGTTCTTCGAAAATCCTGAATTTATAACTAAAGAATTGAAGATTACAGAAGCTGGTAAAGAATATATTAAAAATAACGGAAAAGTTAATCCTGCCCTTGATTATATTCAAAGGGGCTTAAAAGGCTTCTTAGATGGTGATTTCTTCCCTGTGACCCACGCAGGTGCAGATGCAGCGATGCTAATACTAGAAGGTAAAACGGCAGGATTAGACCGTAAATTCTTTGGTCAGTTTTCTGATATGGTAAACGGTTTAGCTTCTTACGAAGGTATGGCCGAGCAATTCGCTAATCCTAACTATTTAACTTGGCAAATGGGAAACGGTATTGAACAAAGAGTTATTGCTACTGAAATGAAAGCTCTGGCTGAGGAAGCTAAGGCTACTGGGAATATACCTAAAGGAACTAAATGGATTAGTCCTGAGGAATTAGATACAGTTAAGAATGTTGACGATATTCCAGCAATGCTGCAAGATACTCCAGCAAGACCAGATTACTTGCCAGTATCTGCAGAGTTTGTGGACAGATTAGTTGATACTAACAAAATAGCTACTGACTTTGTTTCACCTTATAGAACTGGGAGTTTCCCCGATAAGGCTTATAAGTTCTTTAGACAATTTGCATTAAGTAAAGGTATGTACCTATCCGGTAACGTAGCATCATCCGCTTATCAAACTCTTATGAATTCTAACATAAACTTGCTTAGAGATTTAAATGATAGTTTTAAAACTCAAGGTAGATTGTCTAGGGTAGCTGGGACATCAAGACCTATTAAGCCTTATGTAAGAGAAGGTAAGAGTATATTAGATAAATTTCAAGAACTCACATTAAAACCTACTACCGCAGCGTTTCAATATATAGATGCTAAGCAGCAAAACATGGCTAGTGAAATTGCCTTGAATAATTATTTAGCAAACAAAGGCATTCCCGTGCAAAATAGAGTTGATTATATTAAGAACTTAAAAGACCCTACTATAATTACCGAAATGATTGAGAGGGCACAGGATGTTTCAGGATTGAACACGGGGTTTAGTTTATTACCTCGAAATGCAAGGCCTATAGTAGCAATGCTAGACCCATTCTGGAGATGGAAGGATACTGCAACTAGGGCAACTGTCAGAGGTATAAAGAGACAGCCTATTCTAAATAACTTAGTCCTTCATAAAGGATTAGGAATGATGGCGTTCAATCAAGAAATGCAACACAGAATGAGGGTACAGGCAGATACTAACAAGCCTTTAGTTCATATCATGTACAATCCGAAAAATGGTATGTTTAGAGACCAATCTGCAATATGGTCGCCTCAGGCTCAATTTGTACAGTTGTTAGGTGGTACTCTTCAAGCAATTAGAGAAAGAAATACTAAACCGTTTATTGAAAACGCTTTGCCTAACACTAACCCTGTGGGCTTTGGTATTCTTAATAGCTTTAAAGGAAAGGATGTTTATGGTAATCCTTTATATAGAGAAGAAACTCTAGGAGGTAATCCAGTACTAATTGATTATAATAAAAAGCAAAGGTACGAAATTACCCCAGAAGGAGAAGCAAAACCTTTGGCAACTCAAGCAGATGAAGTAATTTCTCAATTAGTAAGAAATACCGTAGCACCCGTAGGTCTAGTAGATGATACTGGTAGTGCTTTACTACAAACAGGAGCTTCAAGCTTAGGTTATGACATAAATAAATACAACCCTAACGGGAATGCTATTATGGGTAGTTTAAATGCTAATGCACCATGGGTAAATCCTAACAGTCCTAGAACTCCAGACTTGGCAATAAGCAGACTATTAGGTATGTATACTACGCCTGAATATGACCCATTAAAGGATTACGAAAAACTTACACCTAGACAAAGAGTTCAACTAATGAAACAAAGAACTAAACAAATGAACAAGAGATTAATTAACAGAAATATATATGGAGGTCGATAATATATATGACTAACGAACAACAGCAAATTACTAATTTTGAATTGCCTAGACCTGATTGGCACGATAGTAAAGGTAGGATTTATAAAGATGCTTTGATAGAAAACTTCAATGCTATTGAGGCTAAACTTACTGCTATTGCCGAGCTAAGTGCGGTTAGCACGGAAATTCCTGATATTTCAGGAGTTACCTTTGAAGATGTCACTTTAGGTTCTGATGATGAAATGATAGTTAATTTACGCTCTTTTTTAAAATTATTCCCGATTGTTGGGTATCCTGTAGAATGTCAATTCACAGGGGTTACGGCTAAGAGGGTTTGTTATTGGAAAGAGGATGGAACTTATAAGGTATTATCGAATAAAAAAATAAGTTCTGCTAGTAGCTCATCCAAATGGATTATATTAGATTACGCAAATGACACTATCACTTCAAGTTCCAATCCGACAACTAACGGCACTAAAAAACTCATAGGCTGTTATTGTGAAGGTGAAATAAAGCATGTTAACTCAGACCAATATTGTAATATTAACTATCTTCAGTATCTATCTCGAATGAATTGGGAAACCAGAGATATTCAATTTAGTGCTGGTATGAGAGAAACTTACGGTATCGGAGTTAACGGAAACCCTGTCAATAATTATGCTGGAAACAGAGTTATTGGCACAGGTGATACAAACAAAAAGACACCGGGAGGTTGGGCTTTTACTGCAACCTTTAGAGATGTAGGTAGAACTGCGAGGAAGACAGATGAGTTATGATTTTTTTAACCCGACCGACTTAGCCTTCGGTCAAAAATTAACAGCTGCATTTATTTCTTTAAATAACCTTGCAGACGCTGCGGGAGGTAACTTAGAGGACGTGTACAAAAACCAAGAGTTCTACGCTGACTATATTGGAAAGAATTACCCTGTAAGTAAGCCTAGAAAACTAGGAGACCCTTGCAGAACTGATGAGCTGTATAATTTAGTAAATGACCACTTTATGAGAATTACTAACTTAAAGAAAAATGATGATGGTAAACTATTCATAGAGGCTCATTTATTTAATCAAAGAACCAATAGAATGACTCACCTTACTGGTACTACAGGCTTAGAAGAAGGCTATATTTATTACAATGAAGCTAACTCTGTAGTAAAACCAGATAAGCTATTTCTGTTTTCTGAAGACGAAGATGGTTCTTTAGGGATATATTTTGCACACTTCACTTACGATAAGGATACTGGGCAAGTTAAATTCTTCGGTAGTGTCTCAGACTTAGGTCTGATACCTTACGACTGGGGTTCTGTAGACCATCTAAAATGGGGTAAACAAGTAGCAGGACATAACCAAGAATATACTCCGACTGGTTATCAATGTCTATGTATTAAAGGTAACTATAATGACATAGAAGTCAAGGTAAATGGAAAGAGAGTTTTTGGTGGTAAAGGACACAATATGGTAAGACATCATATTATTTATGTAAATCCATCAATGGTCATTTCAGGGAGTTACGAATGGATAAGAGAAATAGTCTACCACTAAGGAAGGGAGGTGTAAAAGAATGGTAAAACAATTCAAAGGTGAAGTTAAGATATCAGACGTTCAAAACGAATTTGATGCTTTGCTCGATAGAATTAATAAAATGGTAGATGCTTATAATGGTACTAATCAGGTTGTTACTAATATTGATTATACTAAGGGTGGAAGCAATCTTGCTCCCTCTGGCTATACTCTTACTGTAGGTGGTATTAAACAGGCTCTTAAATCCTTAGACGGTCATGTCGTAGGTGGTAAATGCTTTTACAATACCGCAACTACCGTAAAGATGTCTGACGGCTTACTATTTACTAAAGGTGGCGTATTCAGACTCCCTGATAGTATTTTAGATAGACCGAGCAACGGTAATTCTATTTGGTACGATACTAATGCTCAGAAGTATGTGTGGGGTCAAAAAAGAATTAGCGGCAAACAATCTTTATTGGAAGATGGTGCCACTTCCATAGTTAGTTCTGGAGATGGATATAAAAATTCTTTTTATGAAGATGTAGACGGTCTTGGTCAACCTACTGGTACTTTTGAAGAAGAAAAGATTGGTTATCACTCATTGTCGACAAGCTACGGGAACCCCAATACTACATTAAAACAATCAGGTGTTAGCGTGGTGCAAGATGTAGGCGGAGTAGGGTCGGAAGGCTCTGAAAGACAATTTTTAAAAAGTGTTAAGTGGGAGAACTTCGATTTGAAAAAATTCCCACATAAATCCATTCCGCTAGAGAGTACCACAGTAGAATTTAATATTATGAGAAGCGGAGTACTAACGGAAGATGAAACTTCTTGGTCGTATTCAGGTAGCGACAATAGCTACGCTATCTTAGGTTACTATCAAGACGAGACATTCACACCTTATATCTGTCTATCTGCTAGATGGGATGGAGGTACTTCCCCTTACTTGCCACACGGTGCTACTCCTAATATCAATAATATTTCACTTTACCCATCCTCCACTCTAGCTAATGGAGATATTCCATTAGATAAAGACGGAGCGATTACTACTTCAGGAGGTATGCCTACTGGAGACTTGTACTACTGTGAAAAATACGGTATTGCAGCATGGGGTACTAATGGAAGTAGCTACATAACTGATAATATAAATAAGCCTAAAGGCATAGATACTGGAAAGCATATTGTGAGTGGTGTTAAATTCAAATTATACCACCCATCACCTTATGCTAACACAACAGAAAAAGCTGCACTTAATACGCTAAAAGGTAAATTAGTTTGCCAAATGGATGCTATTGATAAAGATGGTACTATAGTAAAGTATTGGGATAGGTACGATAGTAGCAATATGTTTGAGACTGGCATTATGTCTCATCCATTATTCGTAGAGCTATGGACTGCTAACCAGACAGATGGGGAACTTGGAAGCTCTCGAGAGAAATATATGGCTGAAAATTCTCCGTTAGGTAAATGTAATATGATATTGTATGGTACTTCCGATACTCTGGATAACGATATTGTATTTAAACAATCAGAATATAACCCTACATTCAATGTGACTACAGGTTCCTACGAAGTATGGGACGCTCAAGGTAAACCTGACCCTGACTGTTATCATATCACTGATTATGCTACTGCTAGAGATAGCGACTATAGAAATGACCTCAAAAATCTTCAAGTTCAAGATTTAGATGGTACCTTTAAGATTACTGTAAAAAATAGGCTAAAAAACAATATAGCCTATCCGGAGCAGAGTGAAACTATAGATACTTCCTCTAAGGCTAAGTTTGTCTGTGCTGGTGATGTTGTAAGATTTGAAGGTCAGCAAGCTGCAGGAGTTAATTTGCTAGGGACTCAAGTAAGTTGGAATGCTTTTCCGGGACACCGTAAGTTATGCTACTGGTATCCTTGCAATTATTTATACTTACCAAAAGGCGTTGAGAGTCCTTATACTGAAACCGACGGACAACCTAGCTTAATGTGTCAATTTCCGTTCGAAGTTAATATTGAGAAAGAGATAAGGTAAACCTTATTAACGCCTTAATAGGCTTAAACTTATCTTAGACTTCTCGTGTAAAATATAATATAATATATATAGAGCTTGACCTAACGGTCGGTAGAGCACTTGCCAAAATACTAGAGGGGTGAAATTCCCCTCCACTCTACCTAATAAAAATATAATATTATTATAATAAAGGAGAAAAGCTACATGTATATAGATGCAGTTGTAGTTAAAGGAGAAGGCAAATCCTTCTCGGTACAGATAAATACAGTTAAGGATGGAGCGACTACTAACCTTACTGTCAATGATTTTGTACCTTTTCCACTAAGCGGATATGATGATAATGGAAATACTTTTGCATATTCCGTTATCTTCCGTGTGTTAGGTGCCCCTACAGCAGATGCTGAGGTGCTGGTCGAACACCTAATCACTGAAAATTCTGATATGGAAATTGATGGTCAGATAGATAATCCTGCTAATGGTCAGTTTACTTTTACCATAAATAAAGATGATACTGACATATTGGGTTTAGGCAAATTTCCTATTCAGATTATATTAGTCGATGCTGAGAGTTTAATTCCTCAATTTACTCTTACCGAGGGTGGAGAGAAGGGTGAATTCTCAAAAATACAAATAGTCCAAGTTTAAGGAGGGCTTAATGGCTGATTTTAATTATTATTTAAACCGAGTTGGTGTCCGTGGTCTTCCAGGTGTTAAAGGTGACCAAGGTGATAGTCCTATTATTACTGTAGAGTCCGAGACTCCTAATGAATATATCTTGAAGATTACTAATCCTGACGGTACTGAATTATTATCTCCTAACTTAAGAGGTAATAAAATTAATATAAATGAAGGTACTTATGTGCGATACAATATCGAGACCGGTGAATTGTACACGAGTATTGCGGATGGAGCTACTGGAGAATTGGCTGGTGTGGTTAGATTAGCAACTGATGCTGATATTACTAACATAGATGAAAGAACAGCAGTAACACCAAGTCAACTGGCAGACAGCCTATCTAAGTACTTAGTATCTCCCGATAATTCAATTAAGATAGTTCAAAATGCAGAAACTTCCCTTACTGAATTGACTGCAGAAGGAGGTCTTACCAAGTTACCTATTGCGAGTGCCGATATTTTAGGTGGGGTTAAGATAGGTAAAAATTTAACCATAACCTCAGATGGCGTTCTGTCATCTACAGCCAAGGGCGATGTATCTACTAGTGGGGACAACACCTTTACGGGTACGAACGACTTTAACGGGGTGGTAAATTTAAATGGAACTACTACCTCTGAAAATCTCACAGTAAAGAGAAATTTTACTTCTAATGGAGAGATAAATGCAGTATCTATTAATTCGACGGGTATGCGTTCTGATGATATTCAAACTACTGCAAATAAGAAATATCTTACTGAAGTAGATGTCGACAATCAAACTATTCAAGTAGTTAATGGAAAACTCCACGCAAACTTGGATGAATTAGGCAACGAAGTTAACAGTCTATTGGGCGAACTCAATGACCTCAGTGGCAGAGTAACCGCAACAGAGGCTGACCTTCTTAAGAAGCAGAATAAATTAGTTCAGGGCGACAATATCACTCTTACGGATAATGAAGATGGTACTACTACCATCAGTGCTACTGGAAGTGTCAGTCCAGCGATAGAATTAGTAGATGGTGGTAATGCATCGGGGGGGGTAGCTAGAGCTCAAGTAGCTCAAATCGCTAACCCTTTAGAAAACGGAGCTATGCCGCAAGTAACGTTCAAGATGGAGGATGTACAATAATATGATTTTGAGAAACTTAACCAAATATGCAAGCTGCTTAATGCAAAACTCGGATTACGCCACAAAAGATATGGAGTTAGTTGGAGCTGACAATAAGGAGGTAGTATCCTATTCTAGAACGAGATACTTAACCCCCAAAAATGGGGGAATAAATTTCATCAAATCTACCACTGGTGGGAACTCCTTAGAATGGGATTCTACTTGGTATATAACCTTAGGTTCTGGAACGACTCAACCTACATTCGATGATTATTGCCTAGAGGCTGAGGTCGCAAATAAGAGTAGTATTAAATACACTACCACTAACGCTACTTTTGTTAATAATTCTGGTAAACTTATATTCTCTGCAGTTATCAACAATACAGGTACAGAACCTATAACCTTTACTGAGGTAGTACTAGGCTATTACTATGATTGTCGGGATGGCGGTTCAGCTACTACTGTGGCTTTGACTAGAGATGTTATATCTCCGACAGTAATACCTACAGGTACATCCAAAAACATTACTGTTGTTATAGATTTCGCAGCGATGGCTACTTCCGTAGCTTAAAACAAGAGTACAAGGAGGGTACTAACCTATCCTCCTTTTTATAATATAATATTCATATAAGGAGGTTTAAATAAATTATGTTTATTGCTTATCAAGGAGATTTAGCAGTACAATATGGTACTGATATGATTGATTTACACAATAGATGTTTATTTATCAAGATAGATAGAATTGAAGAAGTTGATTATGATGTGTGCCTGCACAATGGAAAGATTACACCAGTAGCGGAAATCAAAAAAGAGGAGGAAGTGACAGTAGAGTCTGAAGTTTCTGCGAAAGACGAACAGGAGGCATAGCCGACGATGACTACGATTAAATTTAGAAGAGATACCTCAGCTAATTGGACTTCAGTAAACCCTATTCCAGCACAAGGTGAACCCTGTTACGAGACTGATACTGGTAAATTGAAAATTGGTAACGGTTCTGATAACTACACGACTCTGCCTTATGTCTCAGATGGTGGCGGTTCAGGAGATAATTTACCAATCGCCAGCAGTACAACTCTAGGCGGAGTAAAAGTAGGGGGTAATTTATCCGTTACGAAAGATGGCGTGCTATCTGCTAGTTCGGAAGCTAAGACTGTAAAAACACCTAACGGTCTTATAAAGTTAGATAATGCAGGGTTGCATAACGACGATAATTCAAGAGCAATTATCAATAGAAGTAATGACCAGCAACAAGTTAATGTAGGTAATCTCTATGAGCCTACCATTATTGATGGTTCTTCAATAAAATTAAATAGTCCCAGTATTACAGATAAAGATGGTAACAGTTTCTTATCTGGCGATACTATTAATGGTGTAAAATTATATACAGATACGAATGGTAATGCAACGGTCGCTAATGTTGGTTGGGATAGTAATAGATTATCCCTTACGGGTGGCGGCTGCGATTTGTACGACTCTGATAACAGGAAAATTTTTGGAAGTACATATTCTTCAGGTCAAACAAGAACTAATTGGAACTTTGCACACCAATCTGATACTGTGCGAATTGCTAACGATGGTAATAGTAATAGCGAAGGTATAATTATTAAAACACCTTCAGGCGGCACCTCACCTACCATTGGATACACCTATCACGGTACTGATGCTACTCTATATGGAAAAGAGCAATCTTTCTTACGCACGGAGGATGTTGATAATAGCACTATCAAGATTGTAGATGGTAAATTAACGGCAAGTGGAGGTAGTGCTCCGACCAATATGGTTACTACAGATACTAACCAAACTATTAGTGGTGGTAAAATTTTTTCTAGTGATATTGTCACTAAAAGTGGAGCAAAACTAACGTTAAACAATGTTTATAATAACAAAACAATAAGACTATATACAGATAGAACTGGATATCTCCAAGTGGGATGCACTGGAACCTCGTTGCCTGAGTTTATTAGTATATGGGATAATAGTAGTAATATATTAGATATCGCTCCAACGTACCTAAGAACTAGAACCGCAGACGGCACTAAGTATGAGTATATTAATACTCAGAATATAGATACTACCTATATGAAATGGAATACTAGCACTGAAAAACTTACAGTAGATAAAGCTGCCATTGCCCACTTAGCAATGCCTTCAAATACTACAGTAGATTTAACTTTAGGAGCATCAGGTGCGACATACACGGCTCCGGCTGATGGTTATCTACAACTAGGTAAAACCTCTGGTGCTAGTGGAGAACGTCTT
>ERZ1034873.179-NODE-179-length-38301-cov-12.855880_pt1 | contig 38301 bp, 53 predicted proteins | sample MGYA00520689_ERZ1034873 | MGnify/ENA primary metagenome ERZ1034873 (study PRJEB33766, sample SAMN09781722) | gut metagenome | biome: gut microbiome | host: Homo sapiens | place: Madagascar | study: EMG produced TPA metagenomics assembly of the PRJNA485056 data...
GGAATTAATTATGGAAACGACAAAAGATTACGAGCGTTTTAAACTGCTTGAATTCAACAGAAAAACTATTGACAGAAGACACGTTAATAGGCTTAAAGAAAGTATTACAAAAAATGGTTACATAGGTAATCCAATTCTTGTAAATGATGATTATGAAATTTATGACGGTCAGCATAGGTTTATTGCGCTTAAAGAAATGGGTATGGAAATTCCTTACGAAGTACAAAGTAGTTCATATAGTTCAATTATTGATTTGAACATAACTCAAAAACGTTGGACTATGGAAGACTATGTTAATTATTACTGTGAAAAGGATAAAAACCCTAACTATTTGAGATTAAGACGCATTGCAAAGGATTTAAACTGTAATTTAACAACAGTCCTTGTAATGGGTTATCGAGTTTGTACAAATGGACATTTAAGTCAAAAAATTAAAGATGGCTCTTTATCGTTCAAAATGGATGAAGAAATAAGAGCTAATAAATTCTATGAGAAATTTTCAGTATTGGCTAAATATTTAAGATTGAAGATTACAAGCAAAATGTGCATTGCGCTTGTTAATCTAAGCACACTTAAAGGTTTTGAATGGAAAACAATGCTTGAAAAAGCAAGCAAATATCCAACCTTAGCATACAATTGCAGGACTCAAGAGGAGTTTACTGTGATGCTTAGAGATATTTACAACTTTAATACAAGATTAGCTGAAAAAAGAATATAGGAGAGTACAATGGGTAAATTTGAAGAACTGTTAGCACTTGATGTTAATGACAAAAAAGAAAAACGTGAGAACGGCAAAACAACATTAGATTATCTTTCTTGGGTTTATGCTTGGGCTGAATTCAAGAAAACGTATCCGAATGGTGATTATGAAATCGTAAAGTTTTCAAAAGACGACCACTTAGTGCCTTATATGTATGATGATACAGGATACATGGTATGTACGAAAGTTAGAGATGGTGAAGGTCAAGAACTTGAAATGTGGCTACCGGTTATGGATAGCACAAATAATGCAATGTTGTCTAAACCTTATACTTATCAAGTAAAAGAGTATAAATACGAAAACGGTAAATCAAAATGGACTGGTAACTATATTAAAAAAACAGTAGCTGTAGCAACAATGTTTGATATTAATAAGACTATTATGCGTTGTTTAGTAAAAAACATTGCAATGTATGGCTTAGGACTTTATATCTACGCAGGTGAAGATTTACCTGAAAAAATTGCTGAAACTGGTGAAGAAGCAGAAGCCAAAAAAGAAGAAAAAAGAAAATCTTTATCTGCTGTAATCAGAGGATGCAAAACAGAAGCAGAACTCAAAAAGCTTTATACAGACTACAAGAGCGAAATTGTAGCTAACAGTAACCTACTAGACCTCATAACAGCTAAAGGTAACGAATTACGAGGTAAAGTAGCGTGATAGTTCATAACGATATTAAACAAGGCACTAAAGAATGGCAAGATGTCAGAAAACTTAAATTTACAGCAAGCCATGCCAGTACAATCTTAGCAAGAGGTAGAGGTGTTCAAACTCTAATCAAACAAATGTTAGCAGATTACTATTCTTCCGGCAATTATGAGGAATACTCTGACAAATACAAGAACTCTAATATGCAAAGAGGAAATGACTATGAAGCTAAAGCAAGGGCAGTATATGAACTGGAAACAGGAAACAAAGTAAAACAAGTAGGATTTATAGAAACAGATGAGTTTGAAGGATGTTCTCCTGATGGCTTAGTAAATGAAGATGGTTTATTAGAAATCAAAAATCCTAATGACAATAGATTTCTTCAATTAATCTTAGATGAAAAGATTGATAAAGAATACTTAGACCAAATGCAAATGCAGATGTATGTTTCTAAGCGCGCTTGGTGCGATTTTTTCGCGTTTAATCCCAATTTTAACCCTTGCTATTACACAAAGAGAATACATGCCGATTTAGGCACGCAGGTAGCCTTAGCGCAAGCATTGCAAGAAGCAAAAGAAAAACTGAAATCGCAAAAAGATATATTAGACAAAAAGCTTATAGCTGAAAGGAGTAAAAATGAATAGCAACAAATTTGAATTAATTGGAAATGCCAATTACATTGACACAAGAGCAACAGAAAAAGGTGGCTTTATCACTAAAGTATTACTAGGTATTTATCTTGGTAGAGATAAAGAAGGTAAAGGTCTTTACGACTCTGTAGAAGTGACTTTATTTGGTGATATGGCAGGTAAATTTGCTGATGAAATCAAGAAAAAAGACAGCGTTTATCTTGAAGGCAGAATTAGCGTTAATAAGTACAAAAACAAAGAAGGTGTTGAAGTTACTAAAACGCAATTCATTGCTAATTCTTATTCAAAAGTGACTTTCGACAAAGACAGAAAAGAATTCGTAGTAGAAAACGAAGATTTACCTTGGGATGAAAAATAATGGCAACAAAACTAACTAAGAGAGAATTTGATATTTTAATGAGAGCCTGTTGGTCAGATGCCGACACAGCAAATCAACTGAACTTAGCACCCACCACAGTAAGAAATTACTGGGTGGCTCTGTTCAAGAAATTGCAAGTGCATAACAAGGCAATGGCAGTAGTAAAGGCAATGAGATTAGGGCTGATAAGCATTTATCACTTCATAATTTAATAGAGGGAAAAGATGGGTATTGAAAGGCAATTCAAAGGAGTTTGGATACCAAAGGACATTTGGGTTAATGATAATTTAAACTTACAGGAAAAGTGTTTCTTGACGGAAATAAATAGTCTTGACGATGAAGAAAGAGGTTGTTTTGCGCTTAACGAACACTTTGCTAAATTCTTCAATTTGTCAAAAAACAGATGTTCAGAAGTAATCAAATCTTTACAAGATAAAGGGTATATTGATGTAAATTATAAATACGAAGGTAGAAAAATTGTTGAAAGAACAATTAGAGTAAAAAATAAGTTTTTTACCCCTTCGGAATTTCGACTACCCCCTTCGGAAAATCGACTGACCCCTTCGATATCTCGACAGACCCCTTCGGAAAACTTGGTAGATAGAATAACAATAGAGAATAACAATAGAGTATATATAGACGAACATTCTTTTATGCCACCAAAATTAGAAGAAGTAGACGCATATTGCAGGGAAAGAAATAACTATGTCGATGCTAAGCGTTTCTTTGATTATTATTCGGCAGGTAATTGGAAAGACAAAGACGGTAAGCCAGTTAAGAATTGGAAACAAAAAATGATTGCTAACTGGGAACGCAATGCTACAAAACCAATCGAAAAGAAAAGAAACGTGGATAAGGGAGGGTTATTCTAATAATGAATTACAGGCACGAATTACAAAGACTTGGAATAACATTAGACTCTAGTGGAAAACAGACTTGTCCTGAATGTTCTAATTCTCGGCACGATAAATCAGATAAGTGTTTATCAGTAACATACGGACAAGAAGGTGTACTGTATAATTGCCATCATTGTGGATGGCACGGAGTAGTATTCTATAACACATATAAGACGGTAGATAAATCAAAAGTTTATACTCGCCCATCAAAACCGAATAAATCCAGTAACGACTTATGGCTATATTCTTACTTTAACAATAGGAAAATATCAGCCGGTACACTCAAAAAATATGATATTTCGGCAAATGAAAATAATGAAATACAAATTCCGTATTACAAAAACGGCGAATTAGTAAATATCAAATACAGAACTAATCTTGATAACGGGAAGAAAACTTTCAGGCAAGAAAAGGATGCAGAAAAAACTTTCTACGGAATGGACTTAGTAGATAAAACGAAACCATTAATTATTGTAGAAGGCGAAATGGATGTATTAGCACTTGCAGAACAAGAAATATATGCCGTTTCAGTTCCACAAGGCGGTAGCGACAAAAAACTTGAATGTATTGAAAATTGCTTTGATTTCGTTAATCAGTTTAATGGATATGTAATCGCCGTAGATAACGATACAGTTGGAGATACTCTTAAAAACAATCTTCTTGCAAGATTAAATAAAGACAAATGCAGTATCGTAAATTGGGGTAAATACAAGGATGCAAATGAAGCTTTAATAGCCGGTGAAAATTTGCAAGAGTTTATTGATAAGGCAAGCCTAATAAATCCTGATGGCGTTGTGTCCTATATTGATAAATTCGACAGCATATATAAAAGCATATTTGAAGAAGATAAAGAATTTTATTCAACAGGTTGGCGCAAACTAGATAGACTTGTAAAAATAAGATTAGGTTATTTGATGGTGGTAACTGGCTATCCTTCAAGGGGCAAATCTACTTTTGTTAATAACCTGCTTATAAATCTAACAAAAAAATATGGTTTTAAACATCTGATAGCATCTTTTGAAAGCACTCCTGAAAGTTCATACATTGAACTATTAGAAATGTACAAACAAAAACCGCTATCAATATTGAAACTAAATAAAGAAGAAATCTTCGATGATTTTGAAACGATATCGGAACATTTTATAAGACTTGATACCGGCAGACAATGGACTATTGATGAAATTGTTGAAAAAACAGAAATGATGGTCAAAAGACACGGCATTCAAACTCTTGTTATTGACCCTTATAACCGTCTTAAAAACGAATTTAAGGATAGAGAAGATAAATACATAGGACAAATATTATCTAAACTCTGTATGCTCTCTAAAAAACTTGGGATATTGATTATATTTGTAGCACATCCCAAAAAGCCTGACGATGATGAAGCACCTACTATGTATGCAATATCGGGTTCAGGCGACTGGTATAATATGGCTGATTACGGAATTATTGTACACAGAGAGCGAGATGAAAATACTAAAGAACTGAAAAATGAACCACAAATTATAGTGGCAAAAATTAAAAACTTCTCATTAGGAAATCCTTCGGGCGGAGTGGCAACACTTGAATACAACAAAGACCGAAGAATATTAGAAGAATAAATCAAAATCGCACATAACCTCTACCACAAAGGAGAGGATATGATTAAATTTACAATACCAGTAAAGCCACGTACTAAGAAAAACCATTCTAGCATCGTTACATTAAAGAATGGAAGAACCTTATTATTACCTAGTAAACAATATAAAGAATTTGAAAAGCAAGTATGCACATTTATTCATGAAGCTAAACCAACTAGCAAGCCCATAGACATGCCTTGCAATCTAAAATGTACATTCTATAAAGAAAAGAATTTTAGAAGCGATTTAATGGGCTATATGCAGGCTATTGCGGATGCGTTAGTTAAAGCCGAAGTATTTGCCGATGATAACTCAAATATCATCGCTTCTACTGATGGCTCAAAAGTCTTACTAGATAGAGATAATCCGAGAATAGAAGTAGAGATTAGCTTTTTAAACGAGATGTAGATAGCTATGAAAGGAGAGTAATGTTTAGATTTTTAATGAACTTATTCAATATAGGTAAAAAGAAAGCTGATGGAAAAGAACACTTTTGGGAAGGTGAAACAGAAGTTATTGTTGACAAATCCAATAGGGAGTTAATTGTCAAAACAAAAAGAAGGCTTTCTGAAGATGAAATTATAGGATATTTCCAAAAGTACATTTTAGGAGAGGACTAATGGCTACTTATGAGTTTTTTACTTCCTGCTTAAACATAGCTAAAGATAAATACAAGAAGTTATTAAGCACTCCTAGAGCAAGAGCAGGGAGTTTATCAGGGGAAATTAAAGAGCTTATGGACAAAGTAAATGTGGCTCTTAATTACGAGGAAATTAGTGTAGAACAGGCTCAATTCTTGTTGAATGAATTTAAGAAAATAGATTTCTCAAATTTAGCAGAAATAAGAAGAGCAAATAAAGAAAGGGAAAAATATAATGTTGGATTTAGAATTAATCGTTAATGTAGTAGCAGGTATTTTTGTTTACAAAAGCATAGGTGCAATTATCGAGTTTTCATTATTGAAAATTTTAGCAACGCTAATCGGCTCTAAAGTTAATAAACAGAACTACAAAGAAAAAGGTGAAGAATTCTTAAAGCGCAACTCTAATTAAGGAGTTGCGTAAATGGAAGAGAAGTTATGTACGATAGCAGAATTAGCTAACATTGCAGGTTTATCAAAAAATAGAATGTATGCTTTTATGGGCAGATATGGATTTGATGAATTCAGAACAATGGGGAAAAACAAAAAAAGAATTATGCAAATGTACAAATTGAATAAAAAATTAGCGTATAAACTATGTGATTTGTTTGAAACCATAAACAGACAAGATTGCATAGAAAAATTAGTAGATTATTGTGAAAGTTTAGGTATGTAATGAAAAAGCTTGTATCAAATCTTCTTTCCGATATCTCAAAAGCAAGAGATATTATTGCTAGAGGAGATGTTAGAGAAATTAATAGAAAGATGGTTGTGTTTGATAGGATTTCAAGACAGGTTAAAACACAACTAACACTTTATATAAGAAATCCTGCTCACGAATTAGACTTCAATCACGAAGATTTAAATGAATTAAGTACAGAAGTTTTTGAATATATTAAGAACTTCCAACAGAAATTTACTTACAAAAGGTTATACAAAGAAATTACAAAGACAGTACCTGTTACAATTGAAAGCTTCAATGAGTTTTCAGAAAACATAGGTATTGAATTCAATGTCCACACAAAGCTAGTGTCATTCTATAAAGAGATGGCTTATCTAGGTGTAACAATATTCCTTTGGTCTGAAACAGACGATAAAAAGCCTTTTGATAGGCAGATAACAGATTTAATCAGAAGTTATTTATAGGAAGGTTAGAATGAAAGAAAGAATTAATGTAGAAGTGCAATACCCTGAATTAAATCACGAGGAATGTATTGCCAATATTAAAATAGAAACTACTGATATTGAAGGTAGGCAAGGTATTAATATTCATCACGTTAGAGATTATGATTATAAGAATGGCATGTTTATCAATATTATTAACTTCGGCAAATTAGAAATAATTACTTTTAAAGCCGGAGACAAATATCCGAATTCAATGTTAGGTGATATCTGTATGGAAATTCCTAACGGTATTTCGGCTATAAATGTTGCTGATATTTACCGTTTCATCAGAAATGACGGAAGCATCTATATAGATTTTCCTGAAAAATTTAAAGGCGCAGTTTACGTTACTTCAAGATATGGGAGTAAGAAATGATAAAAATTATTTGCAATAATTGCGGGAAAGAATTGGATGCTTACGACCAACGTTTAGCACTTTCAATCTATGAAAGATATGCAGATAATAAACTTTTCTTCGGCTTTAACTTATGCAAGAAATGCCGAAAAAAGTTTATTACTCATATTAGACGTGTTTGTAAATTATATAAGGGGGAATGATGTTCACCTACAAAGATATGACTTTTTGTACAACTAAGGATTGTAAAAAGCCTTGCTCAAGAAGGCTTACTGACGAAATAAGAAACGAAGCTGTAAGTCGTGGTGAATGGCTTGCTATGGCAAATTTTAATTGCGAGGACAAAGATGAAGATAACATTTAGCTTCGATACTGATGATGAAAACTTTGATAGAACGGAATATCAAAGACACGCGCAAGCAGATGATATGGCTTATTGTCTTAGTCAGATAACTGATAAGTTAAGAAGTTGGTATAAATATGATGAGCGAGGAGAAATTCCTATTTCAGAAGTGTATGACGAAATATGGGATATCATAAATGAAAACATAAACATGGAAAGGTTAGGATATTAATGTACATAAGCACAAGTTTTCAATTAGAACATGAAGAAGAAATTGAAAAATATGTAAAAGAAAAATTGCCGGAATTAATTAAGGATGAAATATTTAAAGATGCAAACAAACTAAATGAATTAATTCGACAATGCGTCAGAGGGCAATTAAAGTCAATGATTACAGAAATCTTACAAGGTAAAGATTACAAGGATTTTATCCGAGATAAGGTAATGACTGAAATGGGGATGAAAGGACACCCGTTTGATGATGAATACTTCGCGGGGCTAACTCATTCACAAATCGCTGAACTTGCTAAAAAAGCAATAAGACTTACTGATGAGCATATTAGATTAAATGCCATAACAAATGATTTGAAATATGCAGTAGAACAATCTGAAAAATTAACAGCTAATGAATTTAAACAATTTTTTGATGAAGATTTCATAGAAAGCATATTAGATTTGTTAAAAAGAGGTGGAAAATATGAATAGTTTTGAAGATAACAATATTTTAAATTTTATAAGGGGCTTTAGCGCAAATAAATATAAGGACAAGGAAACGCTAACTAATGAATATATTAGTGGCAAAATTTCCAAAGATTTATTCATTCAAGAAATGCGCAAAATTGATGAAAGGAATAGCAATGGAAACAGGTATTAAATACGATAAAGATAAGCCAAGAATGGCAGAAATGATAATAGATTTTGCACCTGAATTACAAGAACTTTGTAGAGTTTGGATGTTTGGTGCTGATAAATATTCAAAAAGTAATTGGAAGCTTGTAGAAAACGGTAAGGAGAGGTACTCCAATGCTCTTCTAAGGCACTTGATGGCAGAAGATGTTAGCTTATACGATGATGAGTCCAAACTTCTTCATTCGGCGCATATTGCCTTTAATGCTTTAGCGCGTATGCACTTTATAATGCAAGAAATAAAGGAAAATCAAAATGAGTTATTGCGATAATATATGTGTGTATGACATTGACAATATGAACGATTTTATTTTGGATTGCGTACTATCACAATGTGAAAAATCTTGTATCAAATATTTCCAATGTGATACAGTTGCGCTTATGCAAGATAGATTAAAAGAATTAATAGGGGAAGAATAAATGATAGAACTAATGACGGCAGAAGACGTTGCTAAAATATTTCAAGTAGATAAAAGCACTGTAAGAAGTTGGGTTAGCAGGAATAAGTTTCCTGAACAAGTATTGTTCAAAATGCCGGGTGGTAAGGCTTCTTGCACTAGATTTATTAAGCCAAGATTAGAGGATTGGATTAATGGGTGTTTACAAACATAAGAACGGCTCTTGGTATTGCAGAGGGCGTATAAACGGAGAACGCTATCATTTACCTTGTACTGGTGCAAACAACAAAGCAGAAGCAAGCGCGGTAGAAGATGGTATCAGATACAAGTTAAGATTAAAGCAAGAAGGTTTATTAGCAGAAAAAGAAAAAAACTATACATTTCATTTTATGATTGATAAGTTTATTGAAACCTGTATGGCAAATAACAAAGATTGGAAAACGGCTCGACAACAAGCCGTTTTTTTATTGCAATATTTTGGCAAAAATAAAAATATCAAATCAATTCACCCTAGTGATATAGAAGCTTTAAAAACACATATTTTATCACTAGGTAGAACAAAAGCTACCGTTAATAGATATCTTTCTACGCTAAGAAGGGCATACAATATTCTTAAAAAAGATAAGCTTATTAACTATAATCCTGTAAATGATGTGTCCTTTTTAGACGAAGATAACCACAGATATCGCTATCTTTCGACTGAAGAATGGCAACGTTTGAAAGATGTTATGCCTAAATATTTGACTAATATTGTTAAAATAGCACTCCTTACAGGTTTTAGAAGAAGTAATGTTTTGCAATTGAGATGGGAACAAATTGATTTAGACCTAGGCTATATTCAAATCTTAAAGCAGAACAACAAAGGTAAAAAAGAAATAATGCATCCAATATCCGAAACATTGCACAATCTTCTAATAACGCTAGAGCCAAAAGCAAAGGGGTATGTATTTGTTAATCCTCAAACTGGTTTACCATATACAGACATCAAAAAATCTTTTAAGCACGCTTTGGCAGAAGCTAATATTGAAGATTTCCACTTTCACGATTTAAGAAGAACAATGGGTACGTGGTTGTTAGAAGAAGGTGTTGATATTAGAACTATTCAGTTTCTATTAGGTCATTCAGACCTTACAACTACAGAAAGATATCTTGCAATTTCAAGAAAAAGAAACATAGAAGCTGTTAATAAATTAAATAAGTATATATAAGTCTCAAAGTTAAGTTGGCACAAATATGGCACAACGGAAAATTTAGAATTCTGTAAAACTTGCCGATAGGGAGACTCGAACTCCCGACCTACTGATTACGAAACTGAATTCTGCCCTATCGCTACATTCTATTAAAGCATGCTTCGCCTTTTATTACAAGCTTTTTAGCTTTTCTGCAACTTATATCAAATTATATAAAAATGCATAGTCTGGCACAAATATGGCACAACAATTTTGCAAATAAAAAGTCCTGCGTTTCCACAGGACTAAGACTAAACGAAGGAGTGTGTTATTATGAGAGCTACTTTTTTATTTGGAAAAAATTAACTTTTTTCTTTCTGTCCAAGCCCAAGTGAACAAAGTTCTTATTTTGATACCAAATTACTTCGTTGAACAATCCACTTGCACAGGCTTTCTTGTAAATTTCTTCACAATTTCCATTTGTAACATCACAGGCTGTCGCCTTTTTTGTTTCGCATTGATGGCAAGATGTATCTACACCACCTTCATCCTTATTATGCTTAACGCATCTGCCACCTGATGTTACTTCTAAACCTTTATTTAACATGTATCTGAATGCTTGCAACCTGATTAGATACTCATTGTCAAAGTTGTATCTCTTGCAACCACATCGACATTGCAATTCTGTTTCGATTGAAAAATTTTCTATTGTTACAGTTGGATGTGTCATATATTTCCTTTCTAATTCTAAGCATGCTAGAATGCAATTTAACATGAACTAAAATACAATTAGGTGTAAGTTATACTAAAAAGAGAAAAGCCCTCTTAAATGACATGTCAGACATGTCTATTTAATCGACCAAAAGAAATCCACTAAATATGAGATTGCATCGAACGGATGTTCTAAGAATTTAGCATCTCTGTCATTTTTAATTGTTTTAAGTGTTGGAACATCAACAATAGACGTGCCTTCTTTGAAGGATAGGTTATCTATGTTGTAAATTATCCAAGGACATCTTTCTTTGTTTACAAATACGTGTCTTTCACCATTAGCGTTGCATACGCGTCTATTGAAAGCTTGTATTCTGTTCAAGATAGGTGGATTAAATGGTCTAAGTTTGAATTCTATCTGATAACCATAATTTTCTAATGCTTGCTTGATAATCATATAGTTGGTGAATTCTGCGTTAGCACTTCTGAAATTGCCGGAAGCGTCACCACATATTACAATCTTGGCATTATGTCTTGGGTATCTACGGATAAATTCTTCTATGCAATGTTGAGTACAAGTATTTTCAATAACGATTTCATCAAAGAAATATACGTTATCATCATCCTTGTGAGCAATTCCCCAACACATAGGGTCAACGTTAAAGTCGCAAGTAAGATATAGTGGCATATCTTTGTTGTATTCCATATCTGTGTAGTTTTCAGATGTAAAGTTTTTAACAACAAGACCTGATGAATAGTTGCCGAATTCACCTAATACGTTAATTCTGTAATATTCAGGGTCATATTCATTTTTTAATGACTCAATAAAGTGTGCCGGAAGATAAATATTTTCTGACGTTGGCGCAATAAGAAGTCTGTAATTAGGCTTTGGGTCTTCTACAAATCTTTTGTAAATCCAACCTTTGTTCGCTTGTGGGTTAGTATGACCAAACAATCTGTATTTGAAATCGCCCCAGTTTTTACCTCTGTATGTATTTCTAAGACGACCTATTAATTGCTTGAAAGACGAGTCAGGTACTTGTGAGCATTCTTCCATTTCAGCCCAGTGTAAGTTTAATGATTTGAATTTTTCAGGGTCTTCTAATGCCGAGAATAAGATTTCAGAACCGTTATTTAAGACTATTTTCTTATCAATTTTGTTGTATCTGTAATCTCTATCTCTAACATATCCAAAATTATCTAGGTGTTCTAAATACGATACGAGGGTAGTTTTCTTAACAAGTTCATATTCTTTAGCACCTACAAGACCTTTGCTTCCGGGGTATTTAGTTGCAAGCATTAAACCTAACAGAGAACCGCACCAAGTCTTACCACTACCGTAACCACCTTGATAAATACAGACATCAAGTTGATTATCGTGCGGAACTTCAAAGAACTCTCTCTGTTTAGGTAAAAGTTTATAGTTCGGCATTTACACTCCTTATTTTTTCTTGTCTAATTTATCTGACAAGATTTGAAATTTGTTTTCCATATTTTGAATGATGTAATTATCATGAGTATCGGAATATTCTTTTAATTCACTTTTCAGTTGTGACATATCTAATTTAATATTTGCCAAGTCAAGTTTTGTAGCAAAATAATTGGATTGCACTATAATAGTGATTACTGCTACTACAATGACTACATTTTCCTTAGTTATTAATTTATCCATTCTTACTCCATCCGCAAAACTTCTGATAATTGTCTACGCTGTGAAACATCAGCCAACGATTAAATGCCGGAACTTCTGATACACGCAATAATCGTTCAAAGACTTTATCAGCAAAGTATCTGTCATTATTAACGTAAGAATGGTTTTCGCATAAAACATCGTGAATTAGGGAAGGGATAAGGAACTTATTATCAGTTTTAGAACCTATCAATCGCCAAAATATTCTAGGAATACTCGCACCATCCCAACAATAACCTTTTTGAATAGTGAAAGTATATTTTTTTGATTTTTTCCTGTCTAATAGCGCAACTTTCAATTCTTTTTTGTTAATAAAAGGATATCGCTCTACTGACTCACGTTCTGTTTTTGTCATAGTTGGCAGGAAGTATCTCACACCAACTTTAGGCAGGATATCAAAAAATATCCCTATCTCTTCATCCCCATACCACTTAATCATCCCTAAAATCTCCTACTATACCATTTTGTTGACATCAACAATAAGGTCAAAACCTCCACGTTATCTTAAACCGTTTTGTTAAACTTATAGTTAATAAATTCTTCAATAGCGTCCTTAAGCTTCTTCTTGCAGAACTCCAATAACTTATCTTTGTATACCTCCAAAAGCTTTAAAGCTTCTTCTTTCAAATGTGGCATTTCTTTTTTAAGGTCATTAATAATTGATTTCAAAATCTTTTTTTAATCCATTTGATTAGCATTATTATAACTCCTCATCTCTTTAACCACTTGCCTACCTTTATAATACCTTAGCTTGGATTTGACCCACCTACCTACTTCATCATAAAGGCTTTGTAGCTTGTACCAACCTTCATCACGTACTAATAGCTTCTTGCCGTTAGCTAATTCCATCTTACTCTTGGTAACATTGGGGAGAGCCTTACTCTCCCACTTCATTTGAAATGTCGGTTGTTGTATCGGTTGTATTCTCATTTACTACCTCACTTTTATATTGTTGCATTGCATATAATTGACAAAATTCTAAGTAGAATTTTTGCCAATCTGCTAAAGTCATAACGTTAGGCTTAATTTGGTTAGCAACTAGCCATTCTTCCGTGCACTGTTCCGCTTTTGTAAAATCAGGTGTTGGGTAGAAGATTACAAGGTTTGTCAACTGTTCAGTTAATCCGCCTAACGCGGTTGCCATTGTATTAATAACATCCATTGCTTGTTGTGCGTTGGCATAGCCTTTAGGCTGTAATCTAAAGTTGCCTAGAGAAGTCACTAAGAATTGAGAAGTAAACGTTTCTTTTCTTTGAATAATATAATCTTCTTCCGTATACCCCCAAGCCTGCAAATTGTAACCAGTATGTGTTACAATTTCCGTGCGATACTTAGGTATCTCTTTTTCAACTTCAACATCTTCAAGTACCTGCTCACCGTTTTCATCCAATACAGGATTACCGTCTTCATCACACTTAGGTTGCTTAACAATTTCTACTATTGTTTCAGTTTCCTGAATTTCTCTAGTTACTGTAACATCTTTGTATGTTGGATTGCCTTCTTCGTCAAGTACTGGATTGCCCTCATCATCGAAAATTGGCTCTTGGATAATTTCAGTAACAGTCTTCATACAAGGCACTTGGATTTCTTCTTGCCAAGTACCTTCAACTTGCCTAATCTCATAACCGAAACGGTGATTTTGGCTTACGACAAAGTTTAATCTTTCTTTTTCAGTGTATGGTAATATTAATTCTGCTTTTATTTCCATTAGTTTTCTCCTTATGCTATATAACCTTTAATGACATAACAAACAGGACTGTTGTTTGATATTCCAAAACCAACTAAACGAACTTTAGAAACCGTTGAAAGGCTAGGGTCGTAGCCAATACCCATTGCACTACCAAGGTAGCTTCTTGCAGATGTTGCCATAACAGCATAATTCGCGTCTTTTAATGTTTTTAATAAAGTAACGTCAACACCAGCACTTTTAGGCATAGTAACGATTCCCCACTGTTCACAATAACCGTCAGACCATACCCTATAACCGCTTGTACCGTTTACATAAGTGTCGATTATGTGAATACACTTATCTTGCTTATTACTAATTTCTTCCCAAACTTCGCCTGCTTTGATAAGGTTAGCACCTTCTACTGTTTCACCTACGTAATAGTATAAATTCCAACCTTCAGGTACTGTTGTATCTACTACTATACCTGATTTGGTTGTGTCGGTAGTAACACCTAAAGCTTGGTCAATTTCACCATCCCAAGCCGTAGGAGTAAATTTACCAACTGGAACATTAAAAGCTCCTCGATTTGCAAACACATTATTAACCGCTTGGTTTGCTGTTTCCATTAAGCCAAAATCCTTAGAACCAGTGGTAAATCCTAACGATTTACCGTTACCCTTAACCCCACTAGCAAACACACCTTCCATCCCGTTTTTCAATGGCAACATAAATGTTTCTTTAGTTGGATTTACTACAAAATCATAATCAGTTATATTAGTAGCAGTTGATAGTTTAAACCCTTCCTTGCCTGCATTAGCGTTAGTTAAAACCCAGTTGTAAAAATCAGGATGTCCATTTTTAAAATATTCTTGACCGTAAGATTTCAACCAAGACAAGTTTTTCATCTCGCCTTTATAGTATTGATTCATACCAAAAGTAAACGGATTGTTTAGCATATCTGCGTCCGCTTTCTGCTCAATCATCCCGTAAATTTCACCCATTGGAAGAGTAAAGTTTTTGTTAGTTTCATCATGAGTATAATAAGAAGCTGTGCCAAATTGTTCGTAAACGTCTTGCACTCTATCTCTATAACCACCATCAACAATCTTAGAGCCTGTTTTAGACTGTGTGTAAGGAATTTTTAAGCAAGGCTGGTATACAAGGTTATCATTAATATAAACTTTTGTGTCATTCAAATCTATTGAGCCTTGTAGCCCTTGTTGATGAATAGACATAGCCCCTAAGTTTAATGTTCCTGTGCCTGTAAATTGCCTTGAGTCTGTTGATGCAACTTCTCGAGTGAAATTTATTCCATCAGCAGACCATTCGAAAATGTATTGCGTACCATTGTATATAAACTTAAACCAAATATCCTGATTTAAGTATGATGAGATATTAAATTCGGATGTAAACTGCAGAAATCTGTTAGTAGCACCGCCTGAAGGCGTTGTCGGACAAGTCCAAAAGACACAGTTGTTATACAAAATTGCTTGCAAAGAATTTAAGCTCGGATTGCTTGCATATATTTGAAACAAACATTGTGCCTTGTCTATACCTGACTCAGAGTTTTTTATATTAACCTTTAAATTTATTTCCCAAGTTTGCCCTGCCGTAAATGCCAAAGCAGTATTACTTTTAATATAATTTGCTACGCTAAATCCACTTGCCACTCCATCATTACTAATAACAGGACTTCCAACAACCTCATAGTTATCAGCCTTAATGGTATCAATACCTGTCTTGTTACCGTTAAAAACCTCTTTGCCGTCTACTGTGATTGAGAAGTCAGGCAAATAAATTTTCATAGCTGTAGGAGTTGTACCTTTGCGTATCCCCGTGCCGATTGTCCCAATAATATTATTAATTAGAGACATATCAAATGACAAACTTAGTTGTTGACCTTTTAACTCTCCATCTAAGTAGCATTTGATAGTATTTTTTGTAATTTCAACTTTATAGTCATACTCCGTGTTTGGTACTGTTGGGACAGAAATTCCTTGTACTTTATCGACGCCTTTGTGTTTATAGCCAAGAGTAATATTTGCACCATTCCACAGATTATAAGTATCAATGTATTCTGACGTGTCATTCTTATAGAAACCAAAGATACATTGACCATTTGTATCACTTGACGAAGCTCTGGGAACAGTTTTAATTTTCGTACGAATAACAATAATAGAATTGTCTGTAACAGTTATAGCAGGAAAATTTAAGTCATTCCCTTTCTTAAACCCACTAGCCACCCCATCGTCTGTAATCGTAGGGCTACCTACAACCGTAAACTTAGATTTGTCAAAGGTGGAACGCTTCATCTCAACTAACTGGTTATACCCTTGAGTATCAGTTGATACAGCACCAGTTGTGTACATTTTTGAAATATTTATACTTTCTTTATCAACACTAGAAGCATATTGTTTAGCCAAATTCGCTTGTTCTGTTGCAACACTAGCAGAAGTTTGTGCGCTGTTTTTATAACTCAAAGCATTATCTTGATAGGTTTTAGCTGTGTTCATATAACTTTGCGCATTGGTCATATACGTTTTAGTATTATTTGCACTTGTTACGATTTCACTGGCTTTTGTTGTTGCGGTTGAAGCTGATGCGGAAGCAGAATTAGCATAAGATTTTGCACTGTCCACATATCCTTGCAAAGATGTTCTTTGTGTATTACCTTCCGCTTGAATTGCAGAAATCGCAGAATTTTTCGTATTTGTAATTGTCGTTACTGCACTGTTAAGTATAGACTTTGCTTCTGCTGCACTTGCGCTTGCTTTATCGGCTTCTGATTTCGCTCTATTCGCAGAGCTTTCTACATCTCCTGCACTTGCACTTGCCTTATCGGCTTCTGATTTTGCTTTATTCGCAGAATTTTCTGCGTCTGTTGCGTGTTTTAATGCTAATTGTTCGTTATAATATGACAAATCATTTATAACTTTAATTTCATTCGATATGTTTGTTGTTTCTAATGTAGCCATTATAATAAACCCTCAACTTTCTTCGGTAGCACTGTTATTGTGTTGTATGCTGTAATATCAGAACTACCAATAATAGACGTATCTTCATCTCCTGCTTCTGTGCACAATTTAATGCCGTAATAATACTCCTTACTGTTTTCAGTCTTAGGAACAACTAATAAATCAGTTAAACCGGCAGTTATAACAATGACAACTTTATCAGATTTGTTAGTGTTTACACTAATTTCACTACCAAAAGGTTTACGATTTTCATCTTGAATTGCAAAAAATACAGTGTAATTTTGGTCTGTTGGTAAACCGACAATATTTAATCGTCCGCTATCTCCTTGTCTTAGAGTAATATCACCGTTTTTATCTACAATAAACATTTACACACCTCCGAAATCTGCAACTGTTTGCATTAAACATTCTTGGATAAACTCAACCGTTGCTTCTTTTTTCTCTTGCAAAGAAATAATGTATTCTTCGCTATAGTCAATTGTAAAATCAGGAGTTTTGTAAGTAATGATTACAACTTTTTGTCCTAACTCCAAACCTGCTTTAATCGGCAATAACAAATCAGCTAAGAAGTCCTTTGTAGAGCCGTCTTTCATATTAACTTTGCGCCTAATCCAACCTAAAGAAGTATGAAAGAATTCATTGTTAAATTGTTTTTCTCTAACTTCTGCTTGTTCTTGTTCGTAATCAGGGTTAATTACTAACGCGCCATCTTGAAGAACATATTTATTTGGATGTGCCATAAACTCTTGCATTGTACAAAGAGTTGTTTCAATCCAATCCTCTTTAAATTTTTCATCAGCAAATTCATAAACTCTATTTTCAAAAACCTTGTAAAACATTTATGCCCCCTTCTTAGGATAGAAAAAGTAATCACCTGATACGTAATCACAAGTAACGACATCACCTTTACTAACTCTAAATGTTGAACCGCTATAAACCCACTTTCCGCCTGAATATCCGCTATGCCCATGGACTTTTTTCCCACTTACGTAGACATATCTTCCGCTATCAATTCCATTCACACCTGCGTAAACTTCACCATCCTCTGTGCATGTATATGGTAAGCTAATTCCCCAACCCTTAGAGTAATTTGGTTTGTCGTCTTTAGCACTTAAATCACTAACACCTTTATCCAAAGTTTTAACTTTTTCCTCTAATTCAGATTTAGTATTTGTTAAACTTTCATTAACTTCTGAAATCTGATTAGCAACGTTTTTATTTAGTGTAGACATACTTGTCGCTATATTTGCATTAGTTGTGCTTAAATTTGTAGCCAAATCCTGAATGTCTTTATTAAGTGCATTGAAATTATCGTTCAACTCTTTACTTGAAGCGAGCGAACCATACTTGATTTCTGTAATAGCCATTCTATCCCCTTTGTTGGTTAATCATACATACGTTTATATTGTCTTTTATATTTTTCTTTCAATGCTTCTTTTTCAGCCTTGCTAAGAGGTTGTTTATTTTGCAAAGAAAGTCCAACGAACCTATTAATCATTTTGGTTGCTGTAGATGTGTCATTAGCGACATATCTTTTGTTTTTACCCATAAATCTGTCGTCTTTGTTATAGCCACCTAAATCTGCATCATACAATTTGTCAGGTTCTTTATATTCACCGTTAGTGATTAAATTACCCAATCCTTGAACAGTTGCTTCAGGCTTAATAAAAGGTGAACGCATAATAGGATAAACAGTTTCTAAGGCTTCTTTGCCAAGATAATTCAAACGAGGTGATAAAGGTAAGCTACCTTCTTTAAATTCACCAGTTTTCTTATCTAAATAACCCTGTTTGGCTTTGTCACCCCAACCTTTTTTATGCTTCATATATCTACGGCTAGTAATTTCACTATCATTAAAGAATTGCTTACCTCTAACAGCTTCAATAGGCTTTTTAATCGCAGGAGAAAGCCCACCTTTACCTGACTCATCCACGAACTCTTTAAATGTGCTATAAGGGATTTGAGCAGTCTTATTTACAACTAATTCTTTGTTGCTTCTGCTATCCTTAACTCCAGTTCTTATAGAACCTTTTTGCCATTCTTTTAAATCTTCATCCTTTTCTTTGAAACGTTCTAACTCAAGAAATATCATTGCACATCTAGCGGGATTTTCTTTTGCAAGAGTCAACGTATGCCTTGTTATAGTTCTGTACCAAGAATAGAAAGGCACGACTCTTTTAAGAACTTTCTTTTCAAACTTATTGAAGTTATTATAATCACCAAGGGTATCTTCAATAAACTTAACCATAGTCTCTTCTAATTCAGGATGTTCTTTTATGTGATTTAGAAAAGCTTCTTGAGAAATCATACTTTGACCAGTCTTTTTAACTAAGTCTTTTTTAATTTTATTCATCTCAATGCTATAGACTTGTCTACGTTCAAAACGTTCCATTGCTTCATTAACTCGCATTAGTTTATCACAAACTTTGTTGAAAGCTTTGTTAGGTAAACCGATACAAAGATTTAAAGCTTCTGCGCCTAATGATTTAGCATTATGAGTTTCAACCATCTTCTTAGGAACAGTTTTACCTTTAATGACTTTAAAATGAAGTCCATTATCAGGTGCAGTTTTCATTGTTTTTAGAGTAGATGTATCAATCGTATGACCACCGCATAGATTTAAGAAATTATCTAAAGGTTGCCAACCTGTATAAGTCCGCCTTGCGTTATATCCTTCAACGGCTTCCAGTAGCGAACTTTCGATTACTTCGGCAGGCAAATCCTCATTACGAAGTTTTGTTGCTTGATAATAACTTTTAATGTATTCAACAGGATTAGACTTTGCCATAATCATTGCTTGGTTGCCTAATCTGTTATTGAATATAAATGAAGCGGAAGTTAAAACACCTCTTTTGAATGAGTTATTGAAGGCATCTAGAATTGCGCCTGCGGTTTTCAACATAGCTTTCCCAGTATGGTCTTTTCCATATCTTTCCCAATATTCAGCCACTGTTTCGCCTGAACCATCAAATAATTTGTTAAATACTTGTTTTGGTAACTGATAATCAGGTTTAGAGTTTCTATTTGCTAATTCAATCCAATTATTAGCAACTTTCTCATTCTTGAAAGCTTTCTTGATAGCTTCTTCACCTTTTTCCATCATTTCGTACCAAGCAGTAGACTTATTGCCATAAACTGCATTGGCAAGAAGATTTCTATTAACTGCCACATAACCTTCTGATACTTTACCTGATGAAGGAATAGGTTTAGCAAATTCAGACTCAATAAAATCAACAGAGTCTTTTAAATGTTGAAGCTTAATTTCTTCTTTTTTAGTTTCAACAAGAATATCTTTTGTGCTTCCACGTTTACCTAAGCCTTCTAAAGCCTTTTCTCCAAAATGACCTACTTTATTTTCTCTGCTTTCATTGTAGTTGCGAGTAAGGTCTATTTTATCGTTAGCTTTACCAAAGCCTTGTTTAAAATAAACACCTTCACCATCTTTAGCTTGTTGTTTAAGCCTGTTAGTTGCTTGGTCTTGCGTAATAATATCAAAATCAATCTTAATTTGTTCTTGATGTTTAGATGAATTACGGATGCTCTTAATAAACGATTGAGGAGTAGGGGCTAGTCGTTGTTCTCCTGATTGGTTGATAGGTTCTCTGTTGTAGAAGTTTTTCCCTGTTGCTCCATCTGCATTCCGAGCATGTGTAGGACTTCTATATTTTCCTTGGTCAAATTTCCCTTTGCGTGATGCAGAGTGAAGTTCACTCTTTCGTTGAACTCCTTCAATTGTTCCGCTGTTAGGCTGTTTTTGAATTTTTCCAAATTGTCCGAATTCATTTCCTAACTCTCCTCGTTTGTCATTTGGTTCTTCGAGTTGTCTAAAAGACATTGAGGAATTGGTGGGTCTTTGTGTATGAAGTTCTTGAGTGGCTTTTCCTTCGCTTCTTCCGAATATTGAGTTATCAAATCGTTCAGCAAACTCTGTCCATCTTTGTATAATGGTTTTTCCATCTTTAATTCCTTTCTCTGCTAATATAGCAGAAACTTCATACGGATTAGAGGAATATATAGCGTAATTACCCAAATAATTAACTAAGTCCACATATTCTTCATTGCTTCCTTTAAACTCATTATTTACCACAGAATAATATTCGTCAAGATTATCCATTCTGATTTTCTTGTTCAGAATGCCATCCTTTAATTTAGTGATTAGTTTTTCATTTTGTCTACCTAAAGTTACATTTACTTTTTCAATCATTTCATGTATTGTATCAACAGACCTTTTGTAAGCATAATTCCAACGATTAGCAACTCGTTTGACAGGATGTGTATCAGGTAATTGTTCTATCTGTATAAAATCGAGTGCGTGTTGAGACTCGTGTCTTACAGTTGCTTTTATATCTTCTTTTGTTCTTCCTTTGGTCTTAACCACAATGTTATGAGTGTTATTGTCGTACAAACCATTATCAGTTATGGTGTCATTATATGCTATTTTGACTTTGTTATCGGCAAGAATTTGCCTTTCTTCTGTTGAAAAATGATTTGAAATATCTTTATCGGCATCAAATACTTCGTTGACAGTTTTAACTTCTTTTGCTGTATTTTGGTATTCTTCCCAAGTTTTAGGTTCATTTGTTGAAGAATTGTTATTTGCCATTGAACGATAATTCATACCATCTTCACTATTTAGCAATGTCTCATTATTTCTTGTATAAATATAATTGCCGTCTGCGTTTTTATAACGTATTTTTCTGGCATTATAATTAGAGTCTAACATAGCCCTTGTTGCATCAGAAGAATGCACACCATTTTTAGGCATATCTTCTACATTGCTTGAATTTCTAAGTTTTGCTTGTTGCCTTCTCCAATTCCATTCTTTTTGTTGTTTTATTAAATCGGGGTCTAATGTGCCTACTTTTTTGTAAAACTCTTTCACAGCCTTGTCATTTTGTACTCTATCGTTCCATCGTTTCATAGCAGAACTTTTATTTACAAAAGGCTTATTAACAGAAGGTAATTGCTTACCTTTCTTAGCTTGTTCAATTTCTTTTGTTAAATCAGCATCAGAAGTAGGCTTGAATTCATCAAGATTACTTTTATATAAATCCTCTGATGCTAAACTCTTTGGTTTACCTTGCGCTTCGTGTACGTACCAATTACCGGCATCACTACCTTCTGCACTTCCACTAGGTAATTTCTTTTTCTTGCTATAAGCAATCCAAGGCTTGCCATCTTTTTCAACATGAACTCTGCCACCATAAACACTACGTTTGATTTGAGGTGCATGTTCATCAGGAACAAACTCTGTTACAGGATGTCCTGCATTTTTGCTCGCATTTGCAAGAGCTTCTTCTCGTGTAATAGGTTTTGTTCTTTTCTTGAAAAAGTTATCTTCTGAAACTTTATCATCAGAAATCTTAATCTTAAATCTATCATCATCATCAGATACATGACTAGCATCATTTTTAAGAGGGGTTTCTTCTTGTTTTGGATTAACTACATCTGTTTTCGATTTAACATGGCTTAAATTGCCTTCTACATGCTCTGATGTTTTTTCTTCTTTTAGAAGATTGTCAAAGAATTCTTTAGCTTCTTCTTGGTCTTTTGTTACTGTACTTTTCTTAGGGTCGCCATTCTTTAATCTGTCAAATACAAGTTTTTCTTGTTCTTCGCTTAAACCTGTAGCATTGTTTACTTCATCTATATCAGTTTTATTAAATCTTTTTTCTAAAGCTGTATTACCTCGAGAAATATTTCTGTTGAGCTTTTGGTATTTTCTTGCAGTTTCATTAATGGCATCTAGTCCTAATGTATCAGCAAGAGTGCCTTGTGCGTTAGCAATTGTATTACCTAAAGGGGTTTCGCTGTTCAGTAAATTGTTATAAGCATTTGTGATGGCTTTAACAGGTTTTGTTTTGGCGATTGTTTTAATAGCTTTACCACCTAAATAAAATCCACCGGCAAGAGCAGGCATGGCAATTGCACCAGTTGCCATATCTTGTCCTAGTGTGTTTTCATTATCGAACCCCGCTATCTTATGCGCACCGTGGTCAAAAGCACCCCACATAGCACCTTCTGATGCTAAACTAGGAATTTGTTTTAAAGGATTTGGTAATCTGTTTAAGACTTTGCCACCAACGTCAAAAATAGGTTTTGCAATTTTACCAACAACAGGTGCTTTCGTTAATTGAGATACACCCCAAGCACCTAACTTACCAAATGTAAATGGCATAGTTTCCATAGCTAGAATTGCATCCATTTTCTGCTTTTGTACATTAGGGTCAAAGGCAGAACGATTAAGCCATTCATCAATATTAGTAGCTTTTGCTTTTAAGACATTTTTAAATTTATCTAAGCCATCAATTTGATTATCGTCTTCACCTTCAAAGTGTACTTTGCCATCTGCATCAAGATAAGTATTTTGACTTGTGCCACCTTGAACAACCCCATTATTTGCATAAACAGGTTGTGGGGTAGGTTCTATATTAACAGGAGACTGTGCAACCGTAGGAATAGGTTTTGGTTGAGAAGTTACTCTCTGTTGTGATACAATATTTGATTGCACAGTTCCATTATTTACTCTTGGATATTCTTCCGCAGTTCTCCAGTCAAATGTACTATTGTTTGTTTTTTGCGCAGGAAGCTGTGAGGTACTAGCACTTGGCTGTTCAATTTCCCCATTATATTCTTCTGCTGTTCTCCAGTCAAATGCCATTAGTATACTACCTTACATCCTTGTTTTTTTGCTTCTTTTACGTCATAACTATCTACAACTATAATTTTATTATTTGGCGCACGCATTTTTACCTTTGTCCCACTTGCGATTGCTTCATCAAGTTCTTTTTGCTTTTTAGCTTTTTGGTCTGCTTCCCATTTTTGCTTGTCAAAATCAAGCCTATCTTGAGTTGCTTTTTCCATAGCACCATTGTGACTGTTATAACTAGCAAGTCTACCTGCATTCGTATTAGCATTAGTTCTTGCAATTGCATTCTTTTCTTTGCCTAAAGCAAAGTTATTATTAACTTGTGTACGTTTGATATTGTTAGAGTCTTGCTTGTAGTTCTTATCATTTACAGCTTTATATCCTGCAATGTTAATCCTTGCAGTAGGATTATAATCAGGGGCAGTAATTGCCTTATTGTAATCATCAAGGCTCATTTCACCTGTATACAATAGTGTATTGTACCAATCTCCAAGAGTTGGCATATTCTTATCCAAATCTGCTTTAACACGCATAGAATTGTTATCTGCCATAGTATCTCTATAACGAGAAAGTGTATTTGCGTTGTAATCATCTTTAGTAAATCGAGACAATGCGCTAGGTGCTTTATCAGGATTAAGCTGTCTATCGTAGTAATTAGATGTAGCTTTAGCTGTGCCGTATGAATAAGCATTATTTAAAGCATCAGCCCAATCTCCACCTGTTGCTTTTGTTGCAAGAGCGGCTATACCTGCTTGAGTCCAAGGATTTGCCATAACTCTAGCACCTGTGCCTGCAAGTTCACCGACTCTGTTCATTAGAGTTTTCTTGAGTTCACTTGCACCACCTGTAACAGTTCCATCTTCAGTTTGGGATGGTGTTACTTCGTTATTAGCTAAGCCATTATATAAATCACCTTCCATAAAACCATGCTGTGAATTGTCTTGATAGCCTTCGCTGAAATCTCTGACACCATTGCTAACTGTATTGCCTAGAGATTTAAACAAATTCATTATTGATTGCTTCTGAACTTCATTATTATCTAACTCTTGATTTGCACTACCTGAATAATCTAAAGCAGGTGCGTTTTCTTGCTTATAATCAGGTTGTATATTAGAAGCATAACCAGTAGGCATTCCGATATTGTCAGATTGCAAATTGTCAGTATCGTTTTGCGGAAGTTCTTGATTTTTATATTGTGCCAACAAATCTTGAGTTATTTGGTCATTAGATTGTGGCTGTTGTAATTGTGATTGCATATTTTCTAAATTGCTTTGTCTTGTTTGTTCGAGACCTTCTTTAGTTTTGTCTGTTTCATTTTCAGCTAATTGTTGAGATTTATAGGCTTCCTCTTGCGATTTCATCATAGCTTTTTGGTCAGCTTTTTCTTTAGCACCTTTTAACATTTGAGCTATTTGAATAGCACCTGAAATAGCCCAACCTACGCCGGGAATAAACATTGCCCCAGTTTTAGCTAAATCTAATGCACCATCAATATTATTACCATTGGCAAAATTATTAACTGCACTTGCACCACCTGAAAGTGCGCCAACTACCGGCATCGCTTTTCCTGCATTTTGTAAAACACCACCCATTTTAGACATAGCCCCTGTTGCCTGTGTTGCGCTATTAGCAGTACCGCCAATATTAGTAGCACCAATTTTAGAAGCCAATTCTCCAGAGTTTTGGAATGTTTGATTATTTAATCCATATTGTCCAATATTACTCATATTATTATTCATTGGGTTGTTTAATATCGAACTTGGTACAGGTGATTTAAATTTATTAATTAAATTGTTAGCATCATTAATTGCGTTGTATGTGTCATTTACTTGACGTGATGTATTCATTATTTTGGTTGCCAAGTTATCATTATTTTGCTCATTCTTTTGTCGATTATATCTGTCTATCATTTGAGCATTTTTTAATTGTTGGAAGATTTCATCTTTTCTTTGCTGAAATGTCATATAAATCACCTATGCTTTAGAGTTGGATGTTGTTGTACTATTCTTACCTACAGCACCTTGTAACGCTGTAGCAATGTCATTATTTGCCCCTGTGTAGCCGGTTGTGTATAAATTCATAAGATTGTTTATCATATTCCAAGAGTCTTCTTGTGAATTTGCTAATAACTGATTTGCGTAATCGGCGGATTGATTAGAGAGGTTATTGTACATATTTGTAGCTTGTGAACTTCTAACCATATTGTTATTTGCTAACGGATTGATAATATTGTTTTGCAAATTTGATTGCTGTTGCTTATTGAATGCAGACAATTTAGCTTGATTTGTTGCACTATCCAATGATGGATTTAGATAATTGTCTAGCAATTGTCCTATGTTATTATTAACAAACTTGTAAGCAGTTTCTCCTGCTGAACCTTTTACAAAGTTGTTTGTCGTATTACCGTTTTTATCGGTTGTTGTCTGATAGTATGGATTGCTTGTATTTGTGTCTATAAAAGTAGGTGTACTACTTGAAGTGCTTGAAGTATTGGACTTGCTTTTACCCATTACTTTTTCTCCTGTATATGTAAATATCTTTTTCCAGTTTTTCAAAGCCTGACTTTAACAGACAAAGAATAGCTGTCTTTTGTTTGCATTCGGCGTAAATATCGCAGTTATACCAAGTCAGGCTCTTTTTAAAACATTCAAGGTTAGTTAAATGATGTTTTCTACCGGCGAATGCTGTAACGTATAATCTGCCATCTTGTTGGTAGAAGTATATACAACCTATCAATTCACCTTTATTCCAATCTATAAAGGAAAAGAAATGAGTTGTTTTAAGAACTGTGTCATAATCATCTACATCAAGTTTTTTGTGATGTTTCTCAAACATCTCTCTGCATTCTGCGTAGTTGAATAAAGGATGTTCAGGAGTTCTAACAACAATCATATTTGTTTGACCTTAACCTTGCTCATTTCGAGTGTTTTGATATAAAAACCTTGTCCTGCATCTTGCGTATAGATTGTAATTTCCAACGCTTTAAAAGTTGCAGAAGGCATCTTTAATATTTGCATTAATGCATTAGGAATGTAGATGTATTTATTATCCCAAGTTTGGTCTGTGTCGTAGTAAAGAACATTCTTAATGGTTTTTGTCTTGATATGTTTTACTTTAGGCTGTTTAAGTAAATCATAGTTCTTTACGTACTTAACGTAAAAATCATTGATATGGCTACCATCAACTGTTATTCTAGGTGGGAATTTTGTAATCTTTAGAGTGTTATCAGAACCCAAGTTGAATACTGTACATTTGAAATAACACTCAATAAATTCGCCATTAAAATCTTCACCTGTGTATTCTTGATAAAGCTTATCTTCTGCTGAATAAAGCGTGCTGTCGAATATGCCGATAGTATTTATATGTTGGCATTTTCTCTTAACCCATTCTCCTCTTACGTAATCGAAAATCATAACGTAAGAATAATTTTCATCATCTGATATAGGAATTAAGAACCAAACTTCATTTCTGTCTGATGTTACAACAGATAATGCTCTTATAGAGTCAATATCAGTAGGCTGTATTTTCATTAATTCATCTTGTATATCAAGAGCGATGTTTTCCCCAAGAGTCTTATCGCCATTGACTATTTGTTTGAACGAAAACACACCTTTTTTAGTATCATCATAGAAATATAAATCAGTGCCGTGGAACACCAAAGAGTTATACGAAGCGCAACCACCCGGAGACTCCTCATCTTGCTTGAATAACGTAGTTTCATCTAGCTTAATTAAAACTGAACTGTCTTTATGGAATACTGCTAAACTGCCTAGATACGGATAAATAGCTGTAATATTTTTAACGAATTCAATATAACCTGAACTTGTTTTTGCATCCGTATCTACATAATTAAATATTCTGCAATCACCTTTTTGTGAATACCAAAGAACCTTGTCATTGAACATCCACAATCTGCCATCGAATACAACCAATCCGAGACCTTTAACAGTTCTGTTTTCCACATCAACAAGCTTGATATTTTCTGCTGACTCAACAAGAAGTGTTTCACCCGTTTCAGTATTGCTGTATATGTATTTTACTTCTTCTCCATTAGAAAAAATAAACATATCCAACCAACCTTGAGCAAAGTCTACACCTGAAGCCTTCCCTGTCGTCGTTAAGCCGTTTAAAATTTCTTTTAAGGTATTTGCTTTAATATTGAATGTATAAAGCTTTCCTTGCGTTTCTGACTCTGCATAAAGAAACAAATATTTATTGCCTAATTGGGTTGACTCAAAGAATGCTATTATCTTTTCACCGGCAGGTAAAATATTGCAAACAGAAGTATTGCCTGATGTAGTTCTTATCCCTACGCCTGAATTTAATTCAGTAAAAAACAATTCTACGTTTTGGCAATCAGAACAAGTAATTTTATCAGAAGAAAAAACAGAGTCCTTTCTTCTAATGCCACCAAAATTATAATTGATAAGATTTGTGATACTGCTCATTTACTAAATAATAATTCTTCTATTTCTAACTTTATCTCTGCAATATTTGAACAATACAGCAAGAGAGTCCTCATATTGTTTCATATAACCTGAATGGTTTTCATCAGACTCATCTGCAATAGCGTAAATCATAGCTAGTGAAATCAAGCAATTGCGGAAAGGTTTTTCATACTTTTCAGGAATGTTTACTTTATCATCTTCTTCTGTTAGTTCGTAGATTTGTTCATCATTCGCTGTTAAAGCGCAAGGCATAAGCAAATAATCAATAGTGATTAAATATGTATCATCAGGGACTGGATAAAGATATAAGTTTTCGCCTTTTATGTAAAAAGACTCCGGCTCACCTTCTTTAGCATCCAATTCATCTTCATCGTCAACATAGGTTAAGCTTTTGCCATTATACTTAACACCGAACTTTTCTTTCCCATTAATAACTTTTCTTGTAATTGCGCCGTTAGGTAAAGAGTAAGAAGTCTTATTCTGTTTAGTTCTTATTATATGAGCATAGTAACGAAACGACCAAGGCTGATAGTTCCAAATGAAAGATAGAGCTTTGTTGATTGATATTTTTAAAGCACTTTCAAGGTCGTCTATTGACTCTGCATCGCTGTCATACATAGACCAAGGTTGACCTGCGCATGTATTGTATAAATCAAGAAATGTAAGAGCCATTATTCACCTCTTAACTCTCTAATTCTACGAATTAATTCTGCCTTTTTCTTGTTATGTGGGTCTGTTATCCCTAATTTACCTGCAAGTGTTTCAAGAACATCTTTTTCTAACTTTTCTAAATCACTTGCATCAAATTTTCTAAAGATTGGATTAACACGTTTTTTGTTTTTATTAGCTTTCTTAGCTTCCTTTTCTGCGATTGCTTTATCATCCCTAGCAATCTTTTCTGCTTTAGCTTCAAGAACTTGTTTAACTTCTTCTTGTGAGATTGTAATAGTAGGTTCAGGTTCGTTTAAACCTGCATCCAAAACTTCATAATTACCTCTGTCAGAAGCTTTTATAGCAAGTGCTTCATTATCAGGAAGTGTAAATATATTGCCTGTCGGCTTAAATAAAAGTTTCATCATAATGAATACCTTTCAAAATGTTCAAAAAATATAGCTAGTTGGGGAATTGAAAACTTTAGATATCAACCTTAACATGACATGGGTTTGAATAGTAAAGGTATGAAATTGTGGAAAACGATATCTTAATTAACAATCTTTTAATTGCGCTAAATGACTACGATGCTAGCAGGGAAAAAGCAATTGAAATGCTGACTAATTTATATGCAAATTTAGGTGAAGAACTATTAAATAATGAAAATTTATATAAGATGATGCGCAATAAAGAACACATTGAGAAATTGGTTCAATACGTGATTAAAAATTGTGGTGCAAGTCAGGCATCTATAATTGAAAAAATCTATCAAAAAGCATATCAAAAAGGATGGAAAAATGGAGACCGAGATGGTTTCAGAAAAGGATATGCAAGAGGAATTAACCATAGAGACCACCAAAAAGATGATTATGATATAGAAGATGCATACGAACAAGGGTTCAAAAAAGGCATGGAAACATACAAAAACAATATATTTGATAAGGATTGTTATGACTCTGAAATTTGGGATGAAGAAAATGTTGTATACAACGAATAAAATTAAACCTTTACTTTTGTTTTTACCATTATTATTGCTTTTAACTGGGTGCGGTGGTAGTGATGGAAGTATGGATGAATACGAAAATGAAGTCTTTGAAAATAACAAGGCATTAGAGCGTATTTTTGACGATTTTTCGGTTTCCAATCCATCAGAACTTGAAGATGAAATCAATGAGTTAAAAGAAGAAAAAGAAAACCTAGAAACTGAAAACCAAGAACTAAAAGAAAAACTTGATAATATTCAATCTACTGCAACAATGCGGAACGGTCATTATGGAGATATATTAGATGATATCAGTTCCGAAGCTGAATATTAGCAAACAAAAGAGGGGTTTCCCCCTCTCTTATTATTCAGTAGGTCTAAGCCCTGCTCTTTTCGCAACAGCGTAAATAGTGCCTGCAAATGTAGATGCAAATGCAAGGTCAACAGAACCATCTCTGTTTTCAAATCTTGAAATATCTTCAAGAAGAATTGCATTTACTTTGTCTTTTGTAGGTGTGATAGTCAAATCTCCTAGCATAGCGTTAGGATAATTGTCACCTGCCTTAATTATTATAGCACCTGCTGTAGTACATTCAATAACGATAACTAAAGAGTTATTTTTATTGGCAAGTGCTTTTTCAATCTTAATACCATTAGCAGGAGTAACTGTTTGTTTTGCAAAAGCAACAACTTCAACAGATTGTGTAGCTTCTTGAACAGGAAGCTGAACTTTTATAACATCTTGTGCCATTATTATTCTCCTATAAATTTCTAAAAATGGGGGTTAATTATATGCCAACCCCCTAAAGCTTATATAACCCATTAAGAAGCTTTTAAAGTCAAAGGTGCTTTAATCTTAACAGTACCGAAGTAATCGGCTCTAGGTGCACCAACACCGTACAAACCATAACCTTTGTATCTAGTGTTGAAATTCTTTTCAGGGATATAGTGTTGCATATTCAAATCAGAAGATACACCACCTGCCAAAGTTTTACCCTTGATGCCGAACAATGGGTACATAGCACCATCTTCAGTTTGAGCAACGTTGTTAGATACGTGAATATCCCAACCACAAAGCTGACCAATAAAGCCTTTAGCCATTTTCTTGTGACCTGACTCTACATATTTCAAGTCTTCTAATTTACCTAGATAGAATTGATATTCAGGAGGAACTATAACAATCATTTGACCATCAACCCAAGAAGTATGACCTTTACCATCTCCTCTTTGGAACTTAGCTTGCATATAAGCCAAAATATCTTTAGCTGTATTTGCATCTAAATTAATTGCGTTACCACTATCATCTAAGTAATGACCTGCTCTTGTGTATAAGCCCGCATAAGCTTGGTCGATAGCAGAAGCGAATTGTTTGATACCATCTTCTGAATATCTTTTAGCCAAATCTACTTTTTGCTTCATATCAGGTGCATTTTCGATTTGTTGTTCGTCAAGTTTTTTAACTTCAAAGTGGAAAGCTTTACCTCTGTCGATACGAACCTTAGTGCTAGAAGATGTTACAACTTCCGCATCAGGAAGGTCTCCACCTGTGTAATCAAATAATCTTTGTAATACAGGCATTTCGATATCAACTTCATCACCTTTTTTAACACCGTTTTTGAATTCAGTATGTGCCAATTGACCGATGATTAAATCATCATAGATATACTTGTTAAATGACTTATTAAAAGTACCGATTATTAACTGTTCAATCGCCATTTTCTATTCTCCTATATGTACTTGTCTAACAGTTTGTCTAGTTGGGTGTTGGTCAATTTATTTAAATCGACTCTATCCACTTGCTGACTAGACGCAGTAGCAGAGTTTAAACTTGAAATAGAAGCTAATTTATCAGTAGCCTGTTTGTTTGCTTCACTAGAAGCAGAATTCTTTTTGAACTCTTCCTCAAAGGCACTTTTTAGTTCTACTATTGTGTTCATTAATACTTGGGCGTCTTCAAAGGTGAACTTATCACCAAATCTATGCAATGTATTAACGAACATATTTTTGAATGGCTCATAGTTGAATAACTCGTTGTGAGCATCTACGGACTTAGAAATAACATCTTCAATATTAGATAGTTTGGTTGTTTCAGCCATAGCTTGTTTGTCTTGCTCAAACTTGTTTCTCATCCTATCAGCTTGTACTGCAATACGTTTATTAACATCAGGTGCAAATTCTACTTCAATTTCACGCATTAATTTTTCTGATGGATTGTTAGCGTATCTGTACAATAGGTTTTGTACATTTTCTCTAGTCTCATCATCTAAGTATTGCAAATACTTTAAATATTCGTTTGCTTCATATTGTGCAACTTCATAAGTTTGTTGCATGTCTAAAGCTGAATTAAAACCTGCTTGTTTAGCATTTTCTTCTTTTTGCTTATCTAAAGCATCCAAACGTTCCTTGAATTTCAAAAGCTCTGCTCGTTCTTTTTCCCAAGAATTCTTTTGGCTTAAAAGAGGTTCTAATTCCTTATACGACTTTGCAAGGTTTTTAACATTGATTGAACCATCTTCATTTTTGAACTTATCAGGGCATTCAACGATGTTATCCTGTTCTTCTTTTTTAGGTTCAGTAGTAGTAACCTTTTCTTTTTCTTGAGCATTTGTAGGCTCTGTTGCAGGCTCATCTAGTGCTTTTTCAATCTGTTCATCAAGATTTAATTCATCACTAGCAGAGTTATCTGCATTATCTGTAACTGTCGTATTTTCAAAATCTGTGTCCATAATTACTCCTTGTTAGCTGACTTGCATAGCGCAAGATACTCTCTTTCCCATCTATCACGCTCATTAATGAGCAATAACATACCTCTTAGCATTTCTGAACTTAATTGAGAATTGGCTTTTTCAACAATAAAATCAAGTTCAAGTTTTCTAAGCTTTGTGCAATCTTCGCCGGTAACTAAATCATATTTTTCTCTTAAAATATCCTCTTTAAGCATTCATCAAGTTCCTTCCGGGAAGTGCATTTAGTGTTTCAGGTAATGTTTTAGGTTGTTCAGGCTCTTGTATTTGAGGATTTGACTCATTATCAGGCAATTGTTGACCTTGTTTAGCCATCTCAACTCTTTTTTGCATTTCTTGTATAACAGGTGCTAAGGTTGGATTGTTTAAAAGTGCCTGTTGAACTTCAGGAGAAAGGAATTGCTGAATATTCAAGAACCTTTCAGGGTTTTCGACACCTTTTTGTTCCATGTACCAAGTAAAGAATTCCTCAATATTAACTTGTAGACCTGTTTTAACAAACATTTGAACAGCTTGCGCCACCATATCAACATAGTTAAATCTTTCGTTAGTGGCACTTCTATCAGCATAAGTGTATCTGTAATCAGCCTGTCTGACTTCATCATTGATTACTACGTTTTCAGGCTTGTTTTCATTGTTCACAAAGACTGTTTCGTCACCAAAAGTGAAATTAGCTTTTAATTTAGCAATCTTTTTAACGTCTGATAGAATTAGGTTTTGATTAATTACATCTAAAAGCATTTTAAGACGTGTTAATTGACCTTCTACCTTTGTAGAAATCTCTGTTGCAGTAGTTCTATCATTTTCAGATGCACCTGCCATATTAGGGAATACGCCTGAAATTTCAGACATTAAATCATCAATGTAGTTCATATCTTGACTAAACACATTAACAGCAAATTCAAGAGGTGTTACTTTCGACTCTGAATACAATTGAGGGTCATATTCAATAATCTTGCCGGGATATAAGTCAATATCATCAGTATCATCACCAAAGAAACCTTTAGGTGCTAAAACAGGTGGGTTTTCTGTTAGTGATTGAAGGTTCATTGTCCTTCTAAGAATACCTTCTTGTGTTTCAGCAATGTCAAGAATTGAATATAGAGGAGAAATTCCTCTTTTTGTATCAGGGTCTTGGAAGTATGTACCATAAGAAAATGGATTTATAATGAATGGATTTTTCTCAAATCTTACTAAATACTTACCGGCAACTACTACTGCATACCAATTTCTTAAAACAGTACCGTCAGGAAGCATTAAATCACCCCAATGTTCTAGCATTTCAACAGTAGTACCGTTTCTAGTTTCTTGTTTTAGTGATGTTGGGTTTTGGGTTGATAACTTACCATCATCAGCCCCTGTTTTAATCATTTCTCTAAGGTCATTCGCTACTTCTTTAGAAACTTCAAAATACTTGTTATTGATAATATCTTCAGGTGTGCGCCAAGTTCTGTTAATCTTAGGACAAGTTTCCCAATTTATGTCTGATTGAGTAGTATCAAATACAAAGTTAGCAGGGTCGACACAGTAGATAAAAGGATTATCATAGGTAGGTCTTTCGTCAATGTAAAATTTCTCACCTTTAGCAACTGCGGATGCAATTTTAAGAAGCTTAGAAGGCTCTTTAATGCCATCAAAAAAGCTAATAGGTCTTCTATATTCCTCTGCAAGTTTACGCCATGTACAAAAGCTTATAAGCTCGCCATAAATCAATGACTTATCAATAACTTTGTCGCAAGTTTTGCTGTATTCCATCTTTTCACAGATATCAACAAGCATTGTTTTTTGTTTGTTTGAATTGTTATCACTTTCTAGGTTTTCACCTGAAACATCAAACATAGAATTCATATTGGCATAAATATTTTTCCAAATAAATGCCTTCAAAATTTGATGGAACATAAAGGCTTTACCCATTTTTAACTTGCTTTTCCAAGCTTTAGTAGAACCTTCCTCTTGTTTTACTACTTTCTTGAAATAAACTTCATCAATAAGCTTTTGTGCTTTCTCCAGTTGAGATGCTCTAGCGTTATCATAAGTTTTAAACTCCTCTGAAATCTTTTTAGAAAGAGTGAGTTTATCTTCTTCTGAAAGCTTTTTAACTTTTTGTGTTTTTTCTACTATATATTCCACTAAATTTTGTCCTTATCAAAGCCTTCGATAATCATTACTTCAGGTGCTTTTTCGCACAAATTACCTTTGTCGTCATAACCATAAGCAACTCTAAGACCTTTTTGAATTTTAGTTAGACCTGACATAAGCATATCTACGTTATATGCAGTTGCTCTTGCCTGACCTTTAGCAACATTACCCACCATAAGTTCTTGACTGTATTGTCCAAGAATGTTTTGGATAATATCTGCGCCTTTGTTGTATAAATCTATGCAGAGTGAATTAACATAAAGCTTATCTTTTTCGGCAATTTTAGTAGCATCATCAATTGCACGCTCTTGAATTGCCCTTCTCTTAGCAGTAATACCTTCTGCTGACATCCTTTTAACAATAGCATTCTTAGTAACATCAACATCAGGTAGAGCATTTAGAATATAATCTAAATCCTCATTCCTTAACCACATCATACGGATTTTATCCCAATCCCTAGCGAGTGGTTTATGCTTTTTGTCAGTATCTTTTTTAGCCATAAATAAAGAAAAAGGCAGAGTAGGTTGAAGTATTACAGTCGAGAGAAAATTCAAAACGTCAAAAAAGGAATACTAAAATGTGTGTTTGTGTAAAATCGAGCTAGTGTTACTCTGCCTGTGTAAATCTTTTAATTTCTTCCTTATTACCGTAAAAATCACAAGCTACTTGTCTATAAGTGATTTCGCCGGTCTTTTTATCAATCTTTTGTTTGTTTTCACCATATACCCACCCGTAAGGCATCCCTTTGTTAATGATTAAATCTGTACTCTTATATTCAATTTCTGCTTTATACATTTCTCTGAATTTGTCAGCTTGTCTTTTCTTACAGTAAGTTACAAATTTCATATCATCAGATTTTCTGTACTCTACGTAACAGGCAATGTCTTTGTTGCAATGAGGACAAAAACCAAATTCTACTTTTCTGTTGTAAAAACCTTCATTGGGAAATAAAAACCAAATAACATAAGGTCTGAACTTAGAATTACAATGCACTAGCACGATAGTTTCCCTTCCTCATTGTCGGCAATTTCTTTCGTTATCTACTTAAATGTCCGACTACAAACTCATTTTTTATGATTTTTTGATAAACGTCAAATTTAGTTTAAGAACAGTTAAGATTTGAATAATAAGCTTTAAAGTAAGTCTAAAATGTGCTATAATGTAGTAGTAATAACTATTTAGGTTATGTGCGATAAATCGGATTTAAATTCAATGCCTTCTTTCGGGAAGGTATTTTTTTGTGCGTTAGAAAATAGGTCGAGTGTTTGGGGAGATGTTCTTCTTTGCTTGTCGCTCGCTCTACCCCCTCTCCCCCTTGCTTTATCCTTGCTACCTTTGTCGCTCGCTCTTGCGCGTTTACTTGACGCTTCTTTACTACTCACTTCGCTTGCCTGTCTTTGGTTGGTTTTGTTATACCACTCATTGTTTTGTAGGATAAGGCAGACAGACTACGCTTCGTTAGAGCTTATAGAACGCCCATTAAGCCATGTTAAATCAAAGTTAGGTACAAACTATCATGGAGAAGTCTGACCACGGCTAAATGGGCTTGTGCGTTGTGTAAGGAAAAGGTGTGTTTGGAACTTCTATCTCCCTTCCATTCCCCATTCTCATCTCAAACTCAATCCCCATGCACATTCCAACACAATACGCCCAAATAAGAACAAATAGAACATGAACTAGAAATATAAATATAAAACTAACCAATATATATCAAAACGATATAAAGAAGAAAAGCCAAGGCTTCAACTAAGGGTGAAAGCCTTGGCTAATTCGTTAGCTTGTTGAGGTTTTAACTATTTGTATTACATAAGTGCCGATAAGGCAGAAAGAAGGTCTATTATGACAACAGCACAAACTAAAGAACAAGAGTTCAATTACTTTGATTTCTTCAAATTCCAAGTATTGAAAGCTTACTATGAAAACTTAATGAAAGGTGAAAAGACAGATGAATTAGAAGTAAAAGTAAAATACTTTGATAATCTAAAAAGTTCATACTTTTATAAAGTTGGCGCAATGAAATTCGTAGAATGGAAAACTGACATAGATGAATATGGCAGAGTACAAACAATAGTCAAAATAAAAGACTTGAATATAGAAGCTAAAGCGAAATCAAAAGCAGGAAAAGAATACAAAGTATTCAATAGCTTTGATATAGCAAAAGCAATTAAATCAGTGACAAAAGCTCTAGTGTAATACTAGGGCTTTTTGAGTAATAGACATAAATTGGAAAGGATTAAGAAATGACAAATAACATATTTAACGTGATTAGAAATCAAATTGTATATAATGAAACACAAAAATTAAGAGGTAATGAAGCTAAAGACTCATTTAAGATTAAAGGATATTATCCTGAAAAGATAATAACTTGGATTACAATGAAAGCTAAAGCGTTTAAGATAGCAAAAGTAACTGCCGATTATAATAATGGTGTTCGTGAATATACTATCCAATACAAAGACTTAAATACTGCTTCTGAATTCATAGCACCTGCCTATGAAAAGGAAGAATACAAAATAACTAAGTATAATAAAAAACATGAATTTGACCATCTAAGCGTAGTTGAAAAAGCTTTAGCAACAAATGATAAATACAGAGCTGAATTAGAATGTCCTAACTTTGATTACAAAAGATTTGGTTTAGATAATGAATATCTTGAAAAGGCTGACAGTTGCACTTTTGAAATGTTCATTCAAAAGCTAGGATTTGATAACTACAATGACTTTGCTAAATACATTGAAACTCAATCAAAAGATGTATCTGAAATCATAGATGAGAAATACGAAGAATTCTTAGCTAACGAAGTTGAAAGCCAATCATATTTGGATGGCACAACTAAAGAAGGTTATGTCTATTAACAATCTCTTCTTAATACTCCAATTTGCAGAGGTCTTCAAAGACTTCTGCTTTTTCTTTTGTCGCTTTTGGCTTTTATTCTTTTGCTCTTGCAGTCTCTGTTGCGCGTTGGAGGGCTACACAGAGACGTAAGCTAAATTCTTTTTTATTCTTTAGTTCCGCGAAATCCGTCATATTTCGCTAACTTAGTCTTTTTTGTCTGCTAAGTCTATCTAAGAGACCCGAGCAGGTATGTATCGTAAGTTTAGCATATTTTTAAATACAAAATCAAGAAATGTAAAGAACAGTAAAGGAAAATAATTATGAAATTACCAATATTTACTACTGATAAAGAAGTAGAAGCATATATGGATATATCAAGCAGTTCAGGTGAAGGTTTATACAATAAGAACCCTTCAATGTATGTATTACAGCAATACTATGAATGGTTAATTAATAAGACTGAAAAAGTAAAAGAATTGCTATGTGAATTCAATAAAAGAACTTTAGTCTTAATAGACAAAGAATATCAAATTGAACCTGAAATAGCAAAGTGGTTAATACACAACACAAATGTAAAAGTGGCTTATAAATTTGGAGAATAATATGAATACATTAGAAGACATCTTAAAGAAATACAAGTTCTTACCCAAGAGTAAAAATGCGTTTCTTAAAAGAATAAAGATTATTGATGAAATTCCTGAATACCGTACTGTTAATGGTGCAATTGCCTACAGAGAATTAATATCACTCTTGTATGATATTGGCAAATTAACAAACACAGATGTAAATAATATCGTGGATAAATTAGATTACATCGTTGCGCACGAAAATTATTAGAAAGGTAAACAACAAATGAACTATTCAAAAACGTATGACGTCTGTCCTAAGTGCGGTAATCAAGCAAT